>OFFU01001227.1_pt1 | contig 18952 bp, 15 predicted proteins | sample 1521451 | NCBI WGS metagenome assembly OFFU01 (sample SAMEA3504106, study PRJEB24116) | mouse gut metagenome | biome: mouse gut; feature: mouse-associated habitat; material: faeces | place: Denmark | collected 2011 | reverse complement strand
TACAGGATTATCCTATAAGGGGGCGTGCCACATACCTCCATGTTCGGAAGCGCAAATCATGAACCTGCTATATCAGACCCATCTTGGCTTCAACGGACTTCAGGTCATCATGAATACCGGGGAAGAAGAATTGGTCGACTCAAAGACCGTACACAACATTTTCGACGCGAATGGGAATGTCATCGGTCAAAAAGAGTTTCCGACTGACAAGATGGAGTCTGAGGGAACCAAGAAAATGGTTGAGATTGCCGGTCCGCTTGTAGATGCAATAAGACTCGGGAAGATTCTTGTTGTCGATGAACTGGACGCAAAACTCCATCCCTTCCTTACTCGCAAGATAATCGGACTGTTTATGGACAAGGAGTTCAACAGGAATGGAGCCCAGCTTATTTTTGCGACTCATGATACGAATCTACTAAATATCCAATATCTCCGTCGTGACCAGATCTGGTTTACCGAGAAAGACAAATCCGACTCGACAGAACTTTACTCTCTGGTAGAGTTCCGTGATGAATCCGGAAATAAAGTACGCAACGACCGCAACATCGAGAAGGACTATATCAATGGTCGCTATGGTGCAATTCCTTTCATGAGCTAAACTATGGGACAGCTTCCAAAATCAAGAATCGAACAGCTCAAGCGCGAAAAGCGGGAGGCCAAGGCTGCGAAGAAACGCAAGGTTGCCACTCGCGAAAAAATCGTACGCTTTCTTGTAGTTTGCGAGGGTGAGCGTACCGAACTGAACTATTTCAGGGAACTTGTCAGGGACAGATATTCGGAGGTCCGTTCCGAGGAGATTGTCGGAGAAGGACGCTCAACATGTGCATTGGTGAAGAAGACCGAAGAGATTCGAGAACGACTGGAACGGCAGCGGCAACTGAAATTTGATCGTGTATGGGTAGTGTTCGACAAGGATGACTTCAACGATTTCAACGAAGCCATATCACTTGCCGAACGAAAAGGATATAAAGCCGGGTGGACAAATGAAGCCTTTGAACTGTGGTATCTCCTTCACTTCACCTTCCTTGATGCCGCTGTTTCCCGTGCCGATTATATCGCCAAACTCGAAACAGAGATCAGACGGAATGAGGATTATCAGGATTACAAATACCACCAGAACGACAAAGGGATATACGCATTGTTGCAGAAAATCGGGAATGAAGCGCTTGCAAAAAAGGCGAGCTGAAAAACTACGCCGATTCTTTGAGCACACACTCGACTATAAATCCCACAAGCCATGTACTACGATAGACCTGCTCGTTGATGAACTTGAACATCCTGAAAACCTACTCAAAGATGGAGACTGATATTATGACTGTCGGTATAAGAATCGTTAAAACGAATCCTCGAACTGATAAATTTGAAGTATTTCCCAAAGTCGATTATTTTTCAAGTTTGGGAAATAATCGATAATGGAATCAATAGATAAACAGTTGTTCCATTTGTAGTTAGAGTTTTGGTGAAAACTCCCAAATAAAATACTATTGATGACTATTCCTGAAGTACGTAAAGAAATATCAGCAATACTTATAATACCGATCATATCACTGTGAATTTAAGTGAATAACACTCAATTTTACATCCAAAACTGGATGTAAAATTGGGTGTTTTTGTTTTCATAGGTTTTAAGGAAAAAGAGATTGGATATTTTATTCTACATTGAGAAGGAATCCGAACCATCATATGTATTCAGGCGTTTTATATCCAGACGCCTGACAGGTGTTTATCCCTATTATACATAACTAACAGCTATATTTTTATGGAACTATTTGATTGGTTTGTTCAGACCTGTCGTGATAATCCATCAATCCCTATTTTTCTTACCATCGGTGTTGGATTCTGGATCGGCTCTCTGAAATACAAAGGATTCTCACTGGGAGTAGTGACGTCGGTGCTTCTTGTCGGCGTGCTTGTCGGTCAGATGGATATCACTATTCCAGGGCCGATTAAGAATGTGTTTTTCCTCCTTTTTCTTTTTGCCATAGGCTATAGTGTGGGTCCGCAATTCTTCCGCGCTCTGCGTGGCGATGGCATAAAACAGGTGCTTTTTGCAGTCGTTTTATGTATGTTGTGTCTGTTTGTCACTTGGGGTGTCGCTAAGGTCATGGGCTATAATGTCGGTGAAGCGGCAGGTTTGTTTTCCGGTGCGCAGACAATTTCAGCTGTAATAGGAGTGGGCACGGACACTGTTGGCACACTTGGTGTCAGTGCGGCTCAGAAAAAGGCGTGGATAGATATTATTCCGGTTGCGTATGCTGTGTGTTATGTGTTCGGAACCATAGGCTCTGCATATATCCTTGCCAATCTTGGTCCGTTGATGCTCGGTGGAATAAAAAAGGTGAAGGCCGATACTGCCGCGCTTGAAAAGGAAATGAACGAAAGTTCACTGACTTCTGATCCAGCATACATAATAGCTAATCGACCTGTTGCATTCCGGGCCTATAGCGTAACGGCTGACTTTTTTGATTCGCCTCAGACTGTAGCAAGGATAGAAGAGCATCTCAAATCCGAAGGGAAGCGTCTTTTCATTGAACGGGTGCGTTCCGGAGGTAATATTATAGATCCAAAGCCTGATCTCTTGATATCCAAGGGTGATGAAATTGTGCTTAGTGGTCGACGAGAATATATCGTAGAGGATGAAAGCTGGATAGGACCGGAGGTCAATGATGCAGAATTGCTTGATTTTCCTGCCGAACAGATTCCTGTGATGATTACCAAGAAGACTGTTGCTGGACTCACTGTAGATCAACTGCGTGCACAGAAATATATGTATGGAGTGTCAATCAAGTCAATAGACCGAGGTGGGGTGGGTGTTCCTGTCTTTGCCAAGACTAAACTTATGGCGGGTGACATCCTGACTCTTGTCGGATTATCGTCGGAGGTCAATACTGCCGCGCCCAAACTCGGATATGTGGATCGACCAAAGAATTCTTCAGACCTTGTCCTTGTTGGTCTCGGTATAGTAATAGGCTGTCTGATAGGGGTTCTTTCGATTCATGCCGGCAATATACCCATCAGCCTCAGCACCAGTGGAGGCACTCTGATTGCGGGACTTGTGTTCGGATGGCTTCGTTCAAAGCATCCCACATTCGGGCGTATACCTAAAGAGGCTTTATGGCTTATGAATAACCTTGGGCTTAATATGTTTATTGCTGTCATAGGCATCACATCAGGACCTTCGTTTATAAGCGGTATAAAGGAAGTGGGCTTTGATCTATTTCTGGCAGGTATAGTCTGCACATCTCTACCTCTGATACTCGGAGTCATAATAGGTCATAAAATTTTCAAGTTCCGTCCAGCAATAAATCTCGGATGTTGTGCCGGAGGTCGTACAACCACCGCAGCACTCGGTGCAGTTCAGGAGTCATTAGGCAGTACTCTCCCAGCGATGGGGTATACGGTGACATATGCCGTTGGAAATACTTTGCTTATACTTATGGGTGTGGCGATTGTGCTCATGACCGTGTAGTATAACTAAATAAAACATATACAAAAATAAAACTCTCCAAAATGAAAAATGATAAAATCAGTCCCGAGAACCGAGACTTGGAAAAGCGTCTTAAGCAGATGAGCCCGTTTGAGATCAAGAACAGGCTTATAGAGATGGCTCAGACCGATGCCCGCAATTCGACTGCGACGTTTCTAAATGCCGGACGAGGAAATCCCAACTGGATAGCCACCGAACCTCGCGAGGCTTTCTTCCTTCTTGGGAAATTCGGACTTGAGGAATGCCGCAGGGTTACCTATAATCCTGTAGGCATTGCCGGGATACCTTCGGAAGATGGTATAGGCGAACGTTTTCGCAAGTTTCTTGACTATAACAAAGAAGAGCGTGGAGCCGCCCTCATAAGCCGTACATTTGAATATCTTGTGTCCAAGCATGAGTTTGATCCGGATATTTTGGCTCATGAATTTGCCGAAGCCGTAATTGGCGATCAATATCCTACGCCTGACCGTATACTTAAGAGTGCTGAGTCTATGGTGCGTGACTATCTGCGGCTTGCCATGGGTGGTGGTGACGATAAGTCGACTTATGATCTGTTTGCTACAGAAGGTGGCACTGCCGGTATGTGTTATGCCTTTGATTCTATTCAGGAAAACAAACTTATCAGCAAAGGTGATAAAATGGCACTTATGGTTCCGGCATTCACTCCGTATATCGAAATCCCGCATCTTGACCGCTTTGGCTTTGATGTGGTAAATATCAATGCCGACAAGGTACAGCATGACGGTTATCACACGTGGCAATATCCAAAGGAAGAGGTGGATAAGCTTCGTGATCCATCAATCAAGCTTCTGTGTGTCATCAATCCGAGCAATCCTCCAAGCTATACACTTGCGCCTGATACTCTTCAGCAACTCATTGATATCGTGAAAAATGATAATCCAAATCTCATGATTATCACTGACGATGTATACGGTACTTTTGTAAGAGATTTCCATTCTCTTATGTATGAGCTTCCTTACAACACAATGTGTGTCTATTCGTTCTCAAAGTATTTCGGGGCTACAGGCTGGCGTCTGGCTGTATGTGCCATCAACAAGGACAATGTATTTGACGATATGATATCCAGGCTTACGCCTGAGCAGACCGCCGATCTAAACAGGCGATATTCTTCATTGTCGCTCGATCCGCAGAATATAAAGTTCATTGACCGTATGGTTGCTGACAGCCGTCTTGTCGCACTCAACCATACTGCCGGACTGTCAATGCCACAACAGATGCAGATGACACTGATGGCCGCGTTCGCTTACTTTAATTCACGTGATGACAATAGTTACCAGACCACTATGATACATACAATCAATGATCGTCTGAACGCTCTTTGGTCGACCACAGGGTTCACGTTGCTTGTCGATTCTCTCCGGGCAGGTTACTATTCCGAGATAGATATAATGGTATGGGCTAAGAAATTCTATGGTGATGACTTCGCCAAATATTTACAGGACAATTATGAGCCCCTCGACTTTGTGATACGTCTTGCCAGCGAGACTGCCGTTGTGCTGCTCAATGGCGATGGTTTTGACGGACCTGCATGGTCAGTGCGCGTTTCGCTTGCCAACCTCAACGAATCCGATTATCTAAAGATCGGTACGGCGATACGCAGGATGCTTGATGAATATCATACCCGATACGAGGCTGGTAATAAGTAAAACATGTCTGTATAATTCTTTTATGATGAGGTGTGCCGGAAATTGCCGGTGCACCTCTTTGTTCTGTGAGACCAATCAATATACATAGCTTTGTTTATGGGTGCTTAAAATATGCAAAATAATGTCTTAGATGACTTAGATGATAGCTCTGTGGATGCGTTTTTTCCGAATATTAGGAAAAAACATTAAATTTGTGGTCTGAAATCATGCATATTCACACAGAATCGTGCTTTTTTGAACTAAACAACTTTTTATTATGTTAATTTTATAAAAGTTGTATTATAGTAATATAATGTAATTAAAATTAATGTTCATAGATATGCTATAATACAATCCCTATCACAAAAACCATCAAGAATATTTCTATTATGTTTCTAATGTTTGTATATCTGATAGGCGCACTTGCACTATCATTTCTCTGTTCGGTGCTTGAGGCTGTGTTGCTTTCAACGCCTATGTCGTACATCACAATGAAAGAGGCTGATGGGGCGAAGAACGCACCACGCCTCAAACAATACAAGACAAATATCGACAGACCGATTGCCGCAATTCTGTCTCTTAATACAATTGCCCATACAATCGGTGCTGCCGGGGTGGGTGCTGAGGCTGTGAGAGTGTTCGGAGAGGCTTCATTCGGGATAATATCGGCAATAATGACCCTCCTTATACTTGTGCTTTCAGAGATTATACCTAAGACTATAGGTGCGTCCTATTGGCGTAGACTTGCATTGCCGTCTACATCAGTGATACATTTCCTTGTCATTGTGACTTATCCTCTTGTATGGCTTTCCGAGTATATCACCAAAATATTTTCCTCTAATGAGGAGGCAGTCTCTGTCAGTCGTGAGGAGGTTTCTGCAATGGTGGCAGTGGCTTCTGAAGAGGGTGTGCTCAAGCATCAGGAGAGCAAGATAATACAGAACACTATAAAACTCACCAATATAAAGGCTGAGGATATAATGACTCCTAATCTTGTGGTGGTATCGGTGCCCGAATCCATGACAGTCAAGGAGTTCTTCGACAAAGGGGAGCTAACGTATTCACGCATACCTGTTTATAATGACAATAAGGATTATGTCAAGGGTTACGTCCTGAAATCAATGGTCCTTGAACTGCTTGCTCAGGACAAGTTCGATACAAGGCTTGCTGATATCATGCGCTCTATTCTCAGTTTCAACGAGGATGACAGTGTGCTGAATATCTGGGAAAGAATGCTTGAAAAAAAGGAGCATATCTCAGTGATTCAGGATAAATACGGTTGTCTCAGAGGTATCGTTACAATGGAGGATGTCATCGAAACCATGCTTGGAGAGGAGATTGTGGATGAAGTTGACACTGATGCCGATCTTCAACAGGTGGCGATGGACAAGTATAGATCAATGCAGGAGTCGGTGTAGCAATAGTGCGGCATCACAGACTTTTCTCAAGAAGTACCAGTTCGACTGTCCCACAGCCGTTGAATTCGCTGTCCACGATGCCAGCCTCTCTGAAGCCTAATCCAGGATAGAATAGACGGGCGTTTCGGTTCTTTGTCTGAGTGTCAATTCGCAAAGCTCTGTAACCAAGAGATCTCCCTAATGATTCGTAGAATCTTACGAATTCGGTTCCAAATCCTCTGTGGGTAGAGTCCGGGTCGACTACCAGGGTGTGCAACACAAGTACCTCGTCATCGTTGGCGGGGTATTTCCATTTACCGGCAGTATATTCAGGCAGTTGCTCGCTGTTTATAACAGCTGATGCGAATATGTGTCCGTCGGATTCAAGGACATACAGGTCATCGCGGTCAAGAGCGCGTAAGGCTGTTTGTAAAGTGGGGTATATGCCGCGTTTCCATCCTACCGTATATACACCGTTTTCCTCAAGCGAGTGAATCTTGTCGTAGATCGCAGTTATCTGATTGATGTCCTGAATGGAGGCTTTTCGTATCATTTTAGTTGGATTTATGGAAAGTAGAGCAGAGCATTTCCGATTCGATTCCGGAAATGCTCTGTCGGTTTATGGAGTATATTTGTTAGCTGGTCTTGGTCAATCGCCCATTGTGCGTAGAAGCTCGTCGTTGTCGGAAGTGCGATCCATCCGGTCTTTTATGAATTCCATGGCTTCGATGGAGTTGCGGTCGCTAAGGAAACGGCGCAGAATCCACATGCGGTTTAGAGTCTCGTTGCGCAGGAGTAGATCGTCGCGTCGTGTGCTTGATGCCATGATGTCGACAGCAGGGAATATTCGTTTGTTGGAAAGCTTGCGGTCGAGCTGAAGCTCCATGTTGCCTGTGCCCTTGAATTCTTCAAATATGACTTCATCCATCTTGGAACTTGTCTCTGTGAGGGCTGTAGCTATGATGGTGAGTGAGCCTCCTCCCTCAATGTTGCGTGCCGCGCCGAAAAAGCGTTTAGGTTTCTGAAGGGCATTTGCGTCCACACCTCCTGAAAGAATCTTGCCGGAAGCAGGTGCGCAAGTGTTGTATGCACGTGCCAGACGTGTTATCGAATCGAGCAGGATCACCACGTCATGACCGCATTCCACCATGCGTTTTGCTTTCTCAAGAACTATCTGAGCGATGCGCACATGACGTTCGGCAGGCTCATCGAATGTTGATGCTATCACCTCGGCATTTACGCTGCGGCTCATATCGGTTACCTCCTCCGGACGTTCGTCAATGAGGAGAATCATGATGTAAGTCTCAGGATGGTTCTCGGCAATGGCATTTGCGATGTCTTTGAGCAGTATGGTTTTACCTGTCTTTGGAGGTGCGACTATAAGACCGCGTTGTCCCTTGCCTATAGGAGAGAACATGTCTACCACACGAGTGGATATATTGCTGCTTCGACCTGATGTGAGGTCAAATTTTTCGGTAGGGAACAGTGGAGTGAGATGCTCGAATGCTACACGATCACGGATATATTCAGGAGTCCGTCCGTTGACTGTGAGTACCTTGGTCAGAGGGAAGTATTTTTCATCAGCCTTCGGTGGACGTACATTGCACTCTACCACATCACCCGGACGCAGACCGTATTGTTTGATCTGCTGCTGGGATACCAGTATGTCGTCCGGCGAGGAAAGATAGTTGTAGTCGCTTGAGCGTAGGAACCCATGCCCCTGTGGCTCAAGTTCAAGGACGCCTGATGCTACTATGATATCGTCAAAATTGTATTGTGCCTGGTAGCGTGCTTTTTCTTCGGCCGCAGCATCAAAGTTTTTGTTGCGGTTTTTCTTGTTCTTTTTTCCTCCCTGTTGTTGCTGAGGCTTCTCCATTCCGGGCTCGCCGATTACAATGGGGGATGCCACGGTTAATTTGGATGCCTGTTCTTTTTCCTGAGGTGAACGTGGAGCGAAAGTTCTGCCGCCGGCGCGTGGGAAGAATGAGCCGAATGATGAATCTTTCGGGCGGAAATCACGTTGTCCTTCACGAGGTTGATTTTCGCGCGGTGTTTCCTCATCGTTGGCTGTTACTTGCTCATGATTGTCAAGATTGGCTCCAGGACGTATAAACACTCCTCTATGCGGGCGTTCCGATGTTTCGGCATTTTCCGGTTGAGGATTCTGCATGTCAGACTGTTGTGTCTGTTCGTTTTGTTCCGGTGCAGGGAGGAGTTTTTCGGAAATCTCCATTGGTGTCTGGAGCTCTGTACCGGCCATATTGTTTGCTTCATTGTTGATATCCGGGGTGTTTTCTCGCTCCTGGCGTTCCTGCCGTGACGGACGGCCGCGTTTCTTTTTGGCTCGCGGTGTTTCAGTGCTGTTGGGTGTGGTCTCTTCCTGTTGTGTTGTCTCTGTCTGAACAGGGATCATCGGCTCTGATTCAACGATCTCGGAACCTGAATCAGGCTGGGTAGGCTGAGGAGCATTTTTAGGCTTACGGCCTCGGCGTTTGGGTGCGCTTTCTGTAGCCAGCGTTGCTGTGTCATCAGCGGAGGCAGTCTGCTCTATAGGCTGTATGGCTTCTGTGATTGTGTCTTCCGCTTGCGCAATAGGTTCTTCTGCAGTTGTTTTCTTGCGGCGTTGCTTACGCTCTGCGTTATTTTCCTTAGGCTCTTTTTTCTGTCGGCGAGGTTTCTCCTGAGTAGGACCATTTGCCGATGCATTTGCGGCATGGTCACGAGCCTGTTTTTCGAGGATCTCATATACGAGACCCTCCCTATCATCAATATTGATTTTTTTTATGCCGATGGTGTTGGCAGCTTCTTTCAGACGCTCTTCATCCATCTTGTTGAGTTCTTCGAAATTATACATATAATTTAATATGTGTATATGTGGGGGAATGTTTTCTTGTGTATTTTATTACTTTGGTCATTTTGCTGTGAGATCTCTTCATCGAGAATACCTGCTACAACATTATTGAACCATGACTTTATGTGGGACTGGCAGTAATAAAAAGTGAAAATGGTGGAATAAATATATAACTGATTGTGAATCGTGATGAACTCCGTGCCGAATATAATTGTACTAATTCGTTGACGGAATGTAATGAACAGTTATATCAAGATATGATTTAAAAATCCTCAAACAGACTTGAAAACGATGTGATCTTTGATGCAAAGATACAACCATTTTTAAATTCTAACAAATATTTTTGAAAAAAGTTGGTGCGAAAGTTTTACTAATCGGGCTGTGAGCCGTATCTTTGCATAAAAATCTTATAAGAGAATGTTAGTAATAGGCATAGCAGGAGGCACAGGTTCTGGCAAGACCACTGTTGTCAATAAGATAATAAATGCATTTCCAGCCGGAGAGGTGGCGATACTTCCCCAGGATAATTATTATAAGGACTCAAGCCATGTTCCGGTGGAGGAGCGTAGTAAGATAAATTTTGACGAGCCTGCTGCTTTTGATTGGCAGCTTCTGGTGGGTCACATCAAGGCATTAAAGCGAGGCGAGACCATTCAGATGCCTACATATTCATATCTCACATGTACTCGCCAGGCTGAAACAATACCGGTGAGTCCTTGTGAGGTGGTGATTGTTGAGGGGATACTTGTGCTGACCGATCCTGTGCTTCGGGAACTTCTTGATGTAAAGGTGTTTGTTGATGCTGAGGCTGATGAGCGTCTGATACGTGTGATTGCACGTGACTGTGTGGAGCGTGGACGCACTCCTCAAATGGTGCTTGACCGTTATCGTGATGTGCTTAAGCCGATGCATGAAATGTATATAGAGCCGTCTAAAAGGACTGCTGACCTCATTGTGCCGCAGGGCGGAAGCAATGTTGTGGCGATACAGTTGCTTACAGATTATATAGAATCCCGCTTGCGTGTCAAATAAATTTGTGTTATGGACCAAATGACCACAGAGACTGGCGATACAAAGACTGTAGACACCACCATCGATGCAGGTGGTGAACAATTTCCTGTCGGTGATGCGGAGCACATGGTGCTCCGCACTGAAAACCTTGTTAAAAAGTATGGTAAGCGTACAGTTGCCAATCATGTCTCAATCAATGTGAAGCAAGGTGAGATTGTAGGGCTTCTTGGACCTAATGGTGCCGGTAAGACTACCACGTTCTATATGACTGTGGGGCTAATCACCCCTAATGAGGGGCAGATATTCATAAATGATATGAATATCACAAAGTATCCTGTGTACAAACGAGCTCAGAACGGTATAGGGTATCTTGCTCAGGAAGCAAGTGTGTTCCGCAAACTCACGGTCGAGGATAATATAAAGGCAGTGTTACAGATGACCAACACTTCTCCGGAGTATCAGAAAGATAAACTTGAGAGCCTCATAAAAGAATTCAATCTTGAGAAAGTCCGGCACAATCTCGGTGACCGTCTGTCGGGAGGAGAGCGTAGGCGTACGGAGATAGCACGATGTCTGGCAATAGACCCTAAGTTCATAATGCTTGACGAGCCGTTTGCGGGTGTGGACCCTATTGCTGTCGAGGATATACAGTCAGTGGTATATCATCTGAAGGAACGTAATATAGGAATCCTTATCACAGATCACAATGCTCAGGAGACGTTGCGTATCACTGATCGTGCCTATCTGCTTTTTGAGGGTAAGATACTTTTTCAAGGCACTTCGGAGGAGCTTGCCGAGAATCCCATTGTGCGTGAAAAATATCTTGGCCGTGATTTCGTGTTCTATCGCAAAAAGTTTGAAGAAAGAAAGGATTGACCGGTTAGTCGGCTAATCATAATTGTAAGATTTTGCACCCATTGATGTTTACATCCACATTAATGGGTGCAAAATCTTTGTGGAAATATTAAGGTCGGTTTTATGGATGATGTATGCTGTTTTATCGGCATAGTTATCACAATACCACAAAAATACAGCCTGTTTTTATAATTTGCAAGATTTAAGAAATAAAAATGTGTTGAGCTTAAAAATAATTATAAATAATATGGAATAATTGGATAAAGTGTAAGGAAAATCGGTGGTAAATTGTTATTTTTGCACCCAAATTTTATAAAAATTAGGTTTTAATGAAAGTCTTGAAATTTGGAGGCTCTTCAGTAGGAAGTGTCTCAGGGATTCAGAATCTCAGCAAAATAGCTCAGGGGTGCGAGAAGCCTGTGGTGGTAGTAGTGAGTGCCCTTGGAGGGGTCACAGATATGCTCATTGCCACGGCTGTCATGGCTGCCCGTGGCGACGAGACTTTCCGTGAGGGTATTGAGAAACTAACCATACGCCATCATGATATAATAGATCAGGTGATAACCGATCGTCCTGAAGAACTGAAAATCCAGGTTGACAAACTTCTTGGAGAGTTGGCTTCCATATATCATGGACTGTTCCTCATACGTGACCTCAGCCCTAAGACCCAGGCCCTCATAGTGAGCTACGGAGAAAGGCTCAGTTCGCTTATTGTCAACAGACTCGTGCCTGGTTCTGTGCTTCATGACTCACGTATTTTTATCAAGACGGATCGTAAGCGTCATCGCAGTATGCTCGCTACGGAACTTACCGCTGAACTTGTGAGGAAGGAATTTGCGGGTACGGAATATGACGGTAATATACATATAGTGCCAGGTTTTATCTCCAGTGATGCCGAATCAGGGGAGATAACCAATCTTGGGCGTGGAGGAAGTGACTATACGGCATCAATAATTGCAGCGGCTATGGATGCCGAAGTGCTGGAGATATGGACCGATGTTGACGGATTCATGACAGCTGCCCCGAGGGTGATACCCACCGCCTATACCATCAATTCCCTCAGCTATGTTGAGGCAATGGAGCTTTGCAATTTCGGGGCAAAGGTTGTGTATCCTCCTACGATATATCCGGTGTGTGTGAAGAATATACCTATTCTGGTAAAGAATACATTCAATCCAGATGCTCCAGGTTCGGTGATACGCAGCACCATTGATGATGATTGTAAGCCCATCAAAGGTATTTCGAGCATCAGCGGGACATCGCTTATTACAGTCACGGGCCTTTCGATGGTCGGAGTCATAGGTGTCAACAGGCGTATATTCACAGCTCTTGCCGACAATGGCATATCGGTATTCATGGTCAGCCAGGCTTCGTCAGAGAATTCTACTTCGGTAGGTGTTCGTGACGAGGATGCCGCTGAGGCTGTAAGGGTGCTAAACCAGGAATTTGCCAAGGAGATAGGCACAGGTGCTATGTATCCGATGCATGCCGAAAGCGGACTTGCCACTGTGGCTATTGTTGGAGAGAATATGAAACATACCCCGGGCATTGCCGGCAAATTGTTTGGTGCGCTCGGTCGTAGCGGTATCAGTGTCATTGCGTGTGCGCAGGGTGCTAGCGAGACCAATATTTCATTTGTTGTCAATGGCGAGTCGCTCCGTAAGTCCCTAAATGTGATCCACGACTCATTCTTCCTTAGTGAGTACAAGGAGGTGAATATTTTCCTTTGCGGAGTGGGTACTGTGGGTGGTATGCTCATCGAACAGATACATTCACAGCAGGAGGAGCTGATGCGTACACATCGTCTTAAACTCAATGTCGTAGGCATCGCATCAAGTAAGCGTCTTTTGCTTGACAGGGATGGTATCGATCTTGCTGACTATCGTGGAAGTCTCGATAACGGGATGGTGTGTTCACCTGAAATCCTTCGTGACGAGATTCTGAAAATGAATATCTTCAACAGTGTGTTTGTCGACTGCACCGCATCCAAGGAGATTGCAGAGCTGTATCAGACATTCCTTGACCATAATATATCAGTGGTGGCAGCCAATAAGGTAGCGGCCTCCAATTCCTATGAGAGTTACGAGCTTATTAAGGAAACTGCCCTTAAGAGAGGTGTGAAATTCCTATATGAGACCAATGTTGGAGCCGGTCTCCCAATAATAGGCACCATAAATGACCTGCGATCTTCCGGAGACCGCATTCTACGGATTGAGGCGGTGCTGAGCGGGACTCTTAATTTCATATTCAATGCTATTTCGGCTGAAACACCGTTCTCAGAGACTGTGCGTCTTGCCAAGGAGATGGGATATAGCGAGCCTGATCCTCGTATAGACCTTAGCGGCACCGATGTGATACGTAAGCTTGTGATACTTACGCGTGAGGGTGGGTATCATGCTGAGCAGGAGGATGTGGAGAAGCGTCTTTTTGTCCCTGAGGATATAATGAATGGCTCCATCGAAGAGTTCTGGAGGCGTTTGCCGGAATTGGATGCCGATTTTGAGGAGCGTCGCAAAGTGCTTGAGGCTGAGGGCAAGCGTTGGCGTTTTGTGGCACGCATGGAGATGGGAAAGATGAGTGTGGGGCTTGAGGCCGTAGACTCACGTCATCCTTTCTATGGTCTTGAAGGATCCAACAATATAGTGCTTCTTACCACAGAGCGTTATCGTGAGTATCCTATGCTGATACAGGGCTATGGTGCCGGTGCGGCAGTTACTGCCGCCGGTGTATTTGCAAATATCATATCTACTGCCAACAGTTAGGATGAAGCATCTCATAATACTCGGCGATGGAATGAGCGACCATAAGGTAGCTCGATTGGGTGGAAAGACTCTGCTCGAATATGCATCCACGCCGGCATTTGACCGCTTTGCTTCAGAAGGTCGGTCAGGGATGCTGCACACGATACCGTCCGGACTTCACCCTGGCAGCGAGGTGGCAAATGCTACGATTCTTGGTTATGACCTCACTGAAGTGTATGAGGGGCGAGGTCCGCTCGAAGCAGCCAGTATGGGATATGAGATGACGGCAGACGATATGGCGATGCGATGTAATATTCTTACGCTCACGTCCGACGGTCTGATACAGAACCATCATGGCGGGCATCTCACCACTGATGAGGGCCGGGATATCATCAAGATGCTTGACGGGAGGTTAGGAAGTGACCGTGTAAAGTTTCTTCCGGGGGTACAGTACCGCCATCTTTTGGTGATAAAAGGTGGTGACAAACGCATTGTGACCACGCCTCCTCACGATAATCCCGGAAAGGAGTGGCGTAATCTCCTCGTGAGACCGATAGATGAAAATGACACCGCATTGCCTGGAAAGATGTCGCCACGCGAGACAGCTGATCTGATTAACTCCTTGATACTCCGATCACAGGAATTGCTTGCCGCGCATCCATTGAACAAACGTCATGAAGAGCAGGGCAGACCTGTTGCCAATTCCATATGGCCTTGGAGCCAGGGATATCGCCCATCGATGCTTACTCTTCAGCAGATGTATCCGGATGTAAGGACAGGTGCGGTAATAACAGCAGTCGACCTGATCAATGGTATAGGTCACTATGCCGGACTGCGTTCTGTGCATGTTGAGGGTGCTACCGGGCTTGTTGACACCAATTATGAGGGGAAATGTCTTGCCGCGTTGGAGGCACTTCGCACTGATGATTTCGTGTTCCTGCATATCGAGGCTGCTGATGAGGCGGGTCACGACGGAGATCTTGAACTGAAGATAAGAGCGATAGAGTATCTTGACCGCCGGGTGGTGGGACCTATTATGAGGGAGCTTTCTATGTGGGATGAGCCGGTGGCAGTGGCTCTGCTTCCTGACCATCCGACTCCGGTTGAGGAACGTGTACATCGTGCCGAGCCTGTACCTTTCACCATATGGCATAAGGGCATAGAGCCTGATGATGTGCTGGCATATTCCGAAGCAGCTTGCGCAAAAGGCTCATATGGGACGTTGCACCTAATGGAGTTTATGCACGAATTTATGAAAATCAAATGACTATGAAATATTACAGCACCAACCATAATTCTCCCGATGTCACATTGGCTGAGGCAGTAGTGAAGGGACTCGCCCCTGACCGTGGACTTTATATGCCGGAAAGGATAGAGAGGCTTCCTAAGGAATTTTTTGACAATATCGGTGAAATGTCATTTCACGAGATTGCCTGTCGAGTGGCACGCGCTTTTTTCGGGGAGGATATTCCTGTTGACCGACTTGATTCGATAGTCTGTGACACACTCTCTTTCCCGACACCTGTGGTCAAGGTTGAGCCGGGTATATATAGTCTTGAACTGTTTCATGGTCCTACTCTCGCATTCAAGGATGTGGGGGCGAGATTTATGGCGCGTATTTTGCAGCATTTCATAAAAATAGGGGATGACCGACGCAAGGTAAATGTTCTTGTGGCAACAAGCGGTGACACAGGTTCGGCTGTAGCCAACGGATTCCTCGGTATTGATGGCATTAACGTCCATGTTCTTTATCCGAAAGGTAAAGTCAGTCCTGTGCAGGAGTGTCAGTTCACCACTCTTGGCAGGAACATTACTGCTATAGAGGTGGATGGTGTGTTTGATGACTGCCAACGTCTTGTCAAGAGCGCGTTTCTCGACAAGGAGTTAAATGACCGACTGCTTCTCACATCAGCCAATTCTATAAATGTGGCCCGGTTTCTGCCTCAGGCATTTTATTATTTCAATGCTTATTCTCAACTGAAGAAAGCTGGGGCAGGGGAGAGCATTGTGATGTGTGTTCCGAGCGGTAATTTCGGAAATATCACAGCCGGGCTTATAGCTCATCGCATGGGACTTCCGGTCAAGCGGTTCATTGCTGCAAATAATGCCAATAATGTGTTTTTCAATTATTTGCAGAATGGAGTGTATGAACCTAAAGCGAGCGTGTCCACTATAGCCAATGCTATGGATGTGGGTGATCCGAGTAATTTTGCACGAATTCTTGATCTTTACGGAAATGATCATGATAGGATAACGTCGTTGATATCCGGCACCACCTATTCTGACGGTTTGATATCCGCGACAATGGCTGACTGTTTCGACCGCACAGGATATCTTCTTGATCCTCATGGGGCGGTAGGCTATCGTGCGCTCAAGCAATTGTTGTTGCCGGGTGAAGTAGGTGTGTTCATGGAGACCGCGCATCCTGCAAAATTTAAGGATACAGTTGAGTCAATGGTGAACACCACAGTAGAGATGCCCGCACGTCTCTATGCATTTATGCGAGGGACCAGGCAAACAATCCCCATGACCAGTGAATTCTCCGATTTCAAATCATATCTTAGAGTGTGTTGAAATTAAACCAGATATAGATGTGTCAGATGTGTGGTTATGTAGCTATGCGTTATCAATCGGTTGGATACCACAAGCTCACGCCGCTGTAAGAAATGGCCGGGCCAAGTTTGAGCATATCTCAGATTCTGTCATGCTACAGCCAATGGGAATCGTTGAAGGCAATAAAGTTCCTGTCGGGAATCCATTTTATATCAGTAATGGTAAGAAAATGGAAATTATCCCTGATACGACTCTGTGCTTATCTGCAAAGTTTACACGAAAATATCCAATTAATGCAGGATGGATCAATCGTTATGCCCAAATTCCGTCAACACGACTTGAAGGATGCAATGAACCGTCTTTCCACTCTCCCGATACTCTGTTCACCATAAGTCAGATACCAGTGTTTCACAACTCGGCGACAGTCAACTCTGATAAGCCATACCGCTATGTCAGAGTGATAGCCGATTTGCCGAGCTATGCCAATATGGACCGTCTTGACATATATGACAAAACCGGCACCCTGGTTGCCTCAGAAAAAAAGAGGTTCATTGATCTTGGTTCTCCTCACGAAATCAGCAGGATTGACTACTTCCCATGGAACGATGGCAATTTCGTCATTCCAGGCCATGACTATGAATTAGCCTATTGGAACTGGGACAAATGGGAAACAATAGCTCGACTGCCTAGCAATGATTATTGCCTAACTTTCGACAGTATTCCCGCTCATGCACTCCTCATACTCCACGACCTCACCGAAGAGAAAGAGGAGCGTCCGTTCACCCTTAATAATGGCAGGCAAATATGGTGGTAAAATCTTACAACTTTCCGTAACTATCGGATTTAATAAATTAATCAATCACAATTTAAAACAAAAAAATCATGAAAAGAAAAATGATTTTCGCGGCTATCGCCGCAATTGCTACAGTAAGTGGCATCGCAGGATTCAACATTCAAAATCAAGAATCCAAGCTAAATGCTTTGACTCTTGCGAATGTTGAGGCATTGTCAAATGACGAGTCTGGGGATTCTAGCTCATCGGGAAGTTCTCATATGCCATGTTGCCCCTCTCCTACATATACAGGAAGTTGGAATAGTATGGTTTTAGATTGTTCCGGTTGCACATATAGGCCTATGTACTCAGGATCGACATCTTCAAGTTGTTAATACCGTGCATAGTGTAATTATATGCTACTATTGATTAGTAAGGTTGCTGAATAATTAAATATATTATTCAGTAGACCTTACTAATCGCCAACTGAAATTCTATTTTAATTCAAATACGTGTTATTCGACATGAAGATCTTTTTTAATATTGTAATTCTGACTATTTGTCTTGTACTATCTGGATGTACACCTGAAGATCAGGCAACAACGATTTCATTCGACAACCGGATCTCATTTTCTGAGTTCCCTGCCGTTGTAAGTCTCGATTCAGGTACTATTATTGATACAAAAACTATTGGAAATCTACAATTCCGCGTAATGGATTCTCTAATGATCATAGCAACGGCTGAAAGAGAAAATTCATGGAAAGTCAGAAGTATTCCGGGAGATTCCACTTTGTTAGAGTTTATATCTATAGGCAGTGGACCGGATGAATTCGTCTCCTCTCCTCTGATATCTCAGGCTTCTTTTTTTAATGGTGATGGAAAAATGTACATACTTCTACCTGATAATTATCGGCAGCAACTTCGAAAGATTGATCTTTCAAAGTCAATTGATTCAGGTCAAATGGAATCAGATGTAGAAAGTAATTCTCGTATTAATAATTTTTCTGTTTATAGTAACTTCTCGGACACCAATACCCGGATATTTGTTTCGGTTAATCCATCCGAAGGGGCTATAGAACGAACAATTTTAAAAGACGGGTCGGAACTGTCTTTAAACAGCATACAGCATCTTAATCAATATAAAGTGCCCGCTCCTGATAAACTGGGGCTGCTTATGCCCAACATTATCTTCAATTGTGATAAGAACCGTATTGTTGAAGTATTAGAACTATATCCACAATTTAACATATATTCTCTTGATGATAACTTTTCAGTGACAGTCATGCCTGAAGGTAAGATAGATAGTTATAAACGATATATCGACAACGAAACAGCTGAAAGTAAAGAACTGATTTACAATGGTGTAAACGGATATGGGAAATTTTTCGTCATCAATAAGATTAATGGTGAAAAATCTGAACTATGGTTCTTTAATTGGGACGGTATGCCCTTATTGGACATAAAACTACCTGAATTGGCTACTTCTTTTGACATAGATTTCCGGAATCATACACTATATACATTAAATTTTAAAAACGACATATTTAAAAAATATGATTTAAAGGACCTCTTAGAAACTGTTCAAATTTGATTCAATAAAATTTTTATGGCAGCCAAATCAATCATTTCTTCAGCGAC
>OFFU01001216.1_pt1 | contig 19150 bp, 13 predicted proteins | sample 1521451 | NCBI WGS metagenome assembly OFFU01 (sample SAMEA3504106, study PRJEB24116) | mouse gut metagenome | biome: mouse gut; feature: mouse-associated habitat; material: faeces | place: Denmark | collected 2011 | reverse complement strand
GGCAGCGACGGCAGCGCCAAGGCGTAAGCCCCACATAAGGAGGGAGCTCCATGAGCTACAGCACAAGGGCAGAAGTCCGCGAAATGCTCAAGGACGACGCCCTCAACGCCATCATCGGCGACACCTTCGAGGAGGACGAGGCCGAGCGCGAGGCGATGAAAGATTCGGGCATCGGAACACCCGCGACCCGTGCCGCCATCATCGAGACGCTCGTCGCCCGCGACTACATCCGCCGCGAGAAGAAGTCGCTCGTTCCGACCGACAAGGGACTGGCCGTGTACGGAATCGTCAAGGACAGGAAGATCGCCGACGTCGCCATGACGGGCGGCTGGGAGCTGGCGCTCTCGAAGATCGCGACGGGCGAGATGGACGCGACGACCTTTCATTGCGGTATCGAGGTTTATGCTGCGCAGATCGCCAAAGAACTGTTAGAGGTCAAGATCGAGAGTGCTGCACGTCATGATGCTGTCTGTCCCCGCTGCGGAGAGGCGATGACGTTCTATCCGAAGGTTGCCAAATGCCGAAACGCCGGCTGCGGCCTGACGGTGTGGCGCACCGTCGCCCGTAAGGAGCTGACGGATGCCCAGCTCACCGACCTCGTGACAAAAGGCAGAACCTCGGTCATCAAAGGATTTACCAAGAGCAGCGGCGAGACGTTCGAGGCGGCGGTCATACTCGACAAAGAGTATAAGACCGGGTTCGACTTCGCGCCGCGCAACAAACCCAATAAGGGAAGGGCGAATAAACGGAAATAATCGTTACCTTTGCCACTGAAGAATCTTATCACGACGGGATTACTTGTCTGATGGATTTTTTAGTGGCGGCGCTTCGGGTGGGAACCCGGAGCGCCTTTTTCGCTTATCCCATTTTCAACCGCTAAAAAATCCAAGTCATGTCAGACAACCTACAAATCCCATCGGGGGAGTTGTCCTATTACGGACTTTCGCTCCTCTCGTATCTGCGCGACAGTCATCCGATGCTTGCCGCCGATACGATATTCATCGCCGAGCGCGCCGACAGTACCGCCGAGGCGTATAGCGACGCGATTCGTGCGGGAAGCACCCATGCCGAGGCCGAAGCGGCCGCCAGCGACGAACTTTACCGCGGGCTTCATTTCTCACCGTACAACACATTGGTTCATATCCTTTGGGACGAGTTCGCCTCGGAGGTTCCCGAAGAGGCGGCACGTGCGGTCGCGCTTCAGCTTCTTGCTCTGCCCATATTCCGCGACGTGCTGGCGAAGTACGACCTTACGGATAATTTCGCTGCGACACCCGAATACGAATCGCTCTATACCGAACTGACGGGCACCGTCCAAATACTCCTCGAACATGGCATTCAATAAGAAAGCGCATCTTCGCCGGAATATCGACGCGCTGAAAACGGCATTCGCGCTCGAACGGGAACAGCGGACGGCCACGGCGGAGGAGCGAGACATACTGGCCGCATACAGCGGCTTCGGTGCGATCAAGGAGGTGTTGGAACCTCCGAAAAACAAACCGGGCAACGATATGGATGCACTCATCTCCGAGTTGCACGAGGTCATAAAAGCCGATACCCCGAACGAGCGGGAATACAAACGCTACACGGAGGGCATCAAAAGCTCCGTGTTGACAGCGTTCTATACGCCGCCGCAGGTCGTGGATGCGATCGTCGGGGCGATATGGCATACTGGCATCGCTCCGCAGCACATCCTCGACCCGAGTGCCGGTACGGGTATTTTCGTTCAGGCGGCTCACGCCCATGATCCGCATGCAGAAATTACCTGTTTCGAGAAAGACCCTGCGACAGGGTTGATTCTGAAACACCTGCATCCCGAAAGCCAGGTGCGCCTACAGGGCTTCGAGCGCATCGAACCCAAATATGCCGGCCATTACGACGTGGCCGTCAGCAATATACCATTCGGGGACGTGGCACTGTTCGATCCGTTTTTCTCGACCCATACTGATCCCGTGCGGCGTCAGGGCACACGCACGCTCCACAACTACTTCTTCATGAAGTCTGTCGACACGGTACGCGAAGGCGGTCTGGTCGCCTTCATCACTTCGCAGGGTGTGCTCAATGCCGAGCAGGGTCGGCCCGTGCGCGAGTGGCTGATGAAGCGGTGCGACGTCGTGTCGGCTGCGCGGTTGCCCAACAATCTGTTCTTCGACCATGCCGGAACGGAGGTCGGCAGCGACCTCATTATTCTACAAAAGAAAACTCTTACGGGCGAGCTGTCTCCGCGACAACTGGATTTCATCGAATCCCGCAAGCTGTCGAACGGCATTCGGGTAAACAACCTGTTCCGAACATTCGATCGGGTAATCCATACCGATGTGAAGGTCGGCACAGACCCCTACGGAAAGCCCGCAATGGAGTTCACGCATACGGGCGGCACGTCGGCCATTGCTGACGAGTTGCGGCGCATGCTCTCGGAAGACCTGCGCGTGCACCTCGACGTAGGTTACTACCGGTCTCATGCTCCTGCCGACGAGGTGCGGCAACAAGCTTCGCTACGCCCGCAGCAAGCACGGACGGCCTCTGTCGAATCGGAGGAAGCCCGCCTCGCCGTCGCCGAAATGGCGGCACAAGGATACAGCCTCGACACCGAGACGGGAGAGCTTACAGCCCTCGACGAAACTATACGGCAAGTGGAGGAAAATTCTCCGTCGAAAGAAGACTTGGCCGAGTTCGGGGCGTGGGCTGCGGAAAAGGAGCGGCGAATATGGGAAGCCGACCCGCCGCAACCAGAAGATTTCAGAATCGCAGAATCGGCCGATACGGAGGTGCAGGCGACTTCGGAGCCCGTACGACAACCGATCGCCGACCCCATTGGTTCGCTTTTCGACATGCCGGCTGCATCGCAGCCCGCTCAAACGGTCGCGCCGCAGGAGCCGCTGTTGACGCTCTACGATCTGTTCGGCTTCACCGAGCAGGAACGCAGTCAGACCCTCCCCAAACGCAGGAACCGCCGTACACCAGCTCGAAAACCGACCGGCCAGCCGTTGATGTTCGACCAACCTGCGCCGTCGGAGCCGCAGCCCGCCGCTCTTGTTGCAGAGCAGCCCGCACTGTCGGAGCAAGAGGACTACGACCCTGAAAAGCTGTATGCAAGTCTGAACTGGGAGGAGAACCCACCGATAAACGGATTCTACCAGATGATGATGGGGCTTACTCCCGAGCGGCGGGCGAAACTTCGACAGGAGCCCGCCGAACGTCGGGAACAGCGGGCAGCGCAAGCGCCGCGTGCCGTATCGCCCCGCACGCAGGCCGATACGGATCCGCGCGCTTTCGGCGGAGAGATGCTATCGCACTACCGCGAAGGGACACTGGCGATGGATGAAAACGGTCGTGTCGGCTACCTGCGCGACCTCGATGCTCTGCGTCCCATGTTCCACCCGCTGAGTCTCTCACCGACACAGCGCTCGAAAGCCTCTCTCTACATCGAGATACGCGACACCTATTTCCACCTCTACGACAACGAGGCGCAGGCACAGACGGAGAATCCCGCCCTGCGCGAGATGCTCAACCGGCTTTACGATGACTTCACGGAGCGTTTCGGTCGGCTCAACGACAAACGCAACCTCGACCTCATCAAGATGGATGCGCGGGGAACGGAGATGCTGTCGCTTGAACGCTACATCGACGGCAAGGCCCGCAAAGCCGATATTTTCGACCATCCCGTAGCTTTCAACCCCAACGAGATCACCCATGCCGAAGATGCGAACGAGGCACTGGTCGCCAGTCTGAACAAATATGGGCGGGTCGACTTGGAGTACATGGCTTCGCTCACGGGAGCTACGCAGCCGCAGATGCTCGAAGAACTGAAAGGGCGCATTTACTTCAATCCCCTCATCGACCTCTACGAGATCGCCGACAAGTTCATCGCAGGCAACGTCATCGAGAAAGCCGACCGGGTGCAGACCTTTCTGAATCAGCACCCCGACGACGAGGCGATACGGGAGTCGCTCGAAGCATTGCGGGCGGCGGCCCCGAAGCCCATTGCTTTCGATGACCTCGACTTCAACTTCGGCGAGCGGTGGATACCCAAAGGCGTCTATGAAAAGTTCGCCTCCTCGCTGTTCGATACGGAAGTCAAGGTGAGCTATGCCCCCGACATCGACGAATACAGCGTCAAGGCCTCCTCGCTGAACGCGAAGATTCTGAACCAGTATGCCGTCGATTCGCAGAGCCGCAAATACAACGGCATCCATCTGTTGAAGCACGCCCTGCAAAATACCTCGCCCGACATCACCAAGAAGGTAACGAAGCTCATAGACGGGGAGCTGAAAGAGGTCAAAGTGCGCGACGGCGAGGCCATACAGCTCGCCAACAGCAAGATCGACGAGATACGCAACGCCTTTCCCGACTGGCTGCGCGAGCAGACGCCCGACTTCAAGGATCGGCTCACCGACCTCTACAACCGCACGTTCAACTGCTTCGTGCGGCCGCAGTACGACGGCTCGCACCAGACGTTCCCCGACCTTGATCTGAAAGGGCTGGGCATTCCCGATCTCTACCGCAGTCAGAAGGATGCCATCTGGATGGACAAGATGCTCGGCGGCGGCATCATCGACCACGAGGTGGGCGGCGGCAAGACCCTCATCATGTGCTGCGGAGCCTACGAGAAGAAACGCCTCGGACTGGCCAACAAACCTCTTATCATCGGGCTGAAAGCCAACATCCACGAGATCGCCCGCACGTTCTGCACGGCTTATCCGAATGCGAAGGTGCTCTATCCCGGCAAGGAGGATTTCACGCCCAAGAACCGCGAGCGCATCTTCAACCTCATCAAGAACAACGACTGGGACGCCGTGATTCTCTCGCACGAGCAGTTCGGCATGATTCCCCAGTCGCCGGAAGTGCAGCAGGAGATTTTGCAGGCCGAGCTGGACAGCGTGGACGAGAACCTCGCCGTGCTGCAATCGCAGTGGCGGGAGGTCTCACGCGCCATGCTCAAAGGGTGTATCAAGCGCAAGATGAATTTGGAGGCCAAGTTGAAAACCGTCATGCACACGCTCGAAACGCGTAAGGACGATGCGGTGGATTTTAAGCTGATGGGCATCGACCATATCTACGTGGACGAGAGCCACAAATTCAAGAACCTGACCTTCACCACGCGCCACGACCGCGTGGCGGGACTGGGTAACCCCGACGGGTCGCAGCGGGCACTCAACATGCTCTTCGCCCTGCGTACCATACAGGAGCGCACGGGGCGCGATCTGGGAGCTACGTTCCTCTCCGGCACGACCGTTTCCAACTCCCTGACGGAGCTGTATCTGCTGTTCAAATACCTGCGTCCGAAAGAGCTGGAGCGGCAGAACATCCGCACGTTCGACGCGTGGGCGGCCATCTTCGCCAAGAAGACCATCGACTACGAGTTCTCCGTAACCAACGAGGTCGTACAGAAAGAGCGGTTCCGCTACTTCATCAAAGTCCCGGAACTGGCAGCCTTCTATTCGGAGATCACCGACTATCGTTCGGCCGAGGACATCGGCATCGACCGTCCGCAGAAGAACGAGATACTCCACAACATCCCGCCTACGCCCGAGCAAGAGGAGTTCATCGGCAGGCTGATGGAGTTCGCCAAAAGCGGCAAGGGCGAGCTGCTGGGACGTGCCCCGCTCTCCGAACGGGAGGAGAAGGCGAAGATGCTCATCGCTACCGATTATGCCCGCAAAATGTCGCTCGACATGCGCATGATCGACCCCGACCGCTACGGCGACCACGTGGACAACAAGGCCAGCCACTGCGCCAAGATGCTCGCGGACTACTATCGCCGTTTCGATGAACAGAAAGGTACGCAGTTCGTATTCTCCGACTTGGGCACCTACAAAGGCGGCAGCGACTGGAATGTTTACTCCGAAGTGAAACGAAAACTGGTCGAAGATTACGGCATTTCGCCGAGCGAGGTGCGGTTCATACAGGAGGCGACCACCGAGAAGTCCCGCAAGGCCATGATCGCCGACATGAACGCCGGACGCATCCGCGTGCTGTTCGGCTCGACCGAGATGCTCGGCACGGGCGTGAACGCACAGAAGCGGTGCGTGGCGATTCATCATCTCGACAGCCCGTGGCGGCCCAGCGACCTCGAACAGCGCGACGGCCGCGGCATCCGCACCGGAAACGAAGTGGCGAAGCACCATGCCGGCAACAAGGTGGACGTGATTCTGTATGCCGTCGAGAAATCGCTCGACGCCTACAAATTCGGACTGCTGCACAACAAACAACTCTTCATCCGCCAGCTCAAGACCAACGACATGGGCAGCCGTACGATCGACGAGGGGGCTATCGACGAGAAATCAGGCATGAACTTCTCCGAATACGTCGCCATCCTTTCGGGCAACACCGACCTGCTGGAAAAAGCCCGTTTGGAGAAGAAAATCGCCACGCTCGAAAGCGAGCGTCAGGCGTTCGTGCGCGGCAAGTCATCGAGCCGCTACAAGCTGGACACCATTTTGTCAGCCATGAAGAATAACGACGCCAAAATCGAGGGCATAAGCACGGACTTGGAACATTTCAAAGCCCGAGTGCAGCTGAACAGCGACGGCTCGTACCGCAATCCCGTGAAACTCGACGGCCTCGAAACCTCCGACCCGAAGCTCATCGGCAAGCAGTTGAACCATATCGCCGCGACGGCCCGAACGGGCGGTGAGTTGCAGCCCATCGGAAGCCTCTACGGATTCAACCTGCTCGTAAAGAGCGAAACGACCGAGAAGGACGGATTCGACCTTACGCAGAACCGTTTCTATGCGCGCGGCGAAGCCGACTACCTCTACTCCTACAATCACGGTAACATTGCCGCAGATCCGCGTTTGGCTTCGCTCAACTTCCTGCACGCCCTTTCGACCATCGAAACAGTTTTTGAGAACTTCAAGAAGAAGAACGAGGAACTGGCCAAAGATATTCCCACCCTGCAAAACGTGGTGGAGGGAACGTGGCGCAAGGAATCCGAACTGGCGGCACTGCGCGCCCAAATGACGGAGTTGGAGCGCAAAATTCAACTGTCGCTGAAACCTATCGAAGAGGAGGCGGAGGTGATAGAAGAGACTGCGCTGATGGAAGATAGTCCGCGACATACGCAGCTGAAAGAGCGCGGACAGCCTTTTATTCCGTCGCGCCTGCAACAGATAGCCGATGCCTCCGGCGGACGTATCGTCATCGGGCGTGTCGGGACGCAAATCAAAAACGAATCCGGCGCAAACAAGGGCATCAAGATGTAACGACAAAGCCGACGGCAATACCGTCGGCTTTTATTTATACCGAATCATATTACTCTCCGATTCGGCTTTTCAAATCCATGCGTTCGTGCAGGATTCTCACGATCTCTACGGCACTCTCGGAAACCTTCCGATAGAAAACGATGTGTTTGCCCGTTCGGTATCCGTATAATTCGGCCATGATTTCCGCGTACTCCCGGCCCAACGGTCGAGAACTGTCGTCTATTTGACGGCAGGTGGCCACGAGCAACGCATAATATTTGTCGGCTTGAGCCTCAGACCATGTTTCAACCGTGTAATTCCAGATGTTCGTGAGGTCTTCTACGGCCTTGTTCGAGAAAAGCAGATCAGCCATTTTTCCGCTGCATTTTCAACGTTCGCAGATGTTGCTCGGGATCGAACCCTACGGCGATGCCGCTTCTCACGCCCTCGTCGATTGCGCTCTTCAACGCCACGACACTGTTTTCCTGCTCCTCCAAAAGCCGCAGGCCGGCGCGCACGACCTCGCTGGCATTGTTATAACGTCCCTGCGCAATCGTGGACTGGATAAAATTCTCGAAATAGGCTCCCAAAGCTACCGATGTCGTTTTCATAATTCAACTCCTTTTCCGCAAAGTTACCAATATTTAGTAACGCAACAAATTTACGGCCGATTTTATTATCTTTTTCCGAACGAATTATTCTCCCGCTCCTTTTTCAGTTTGCGAAAATTGCTGAAATTACGCTCGATGAACCGCAATACGTCCGATTCGCGATAGAACGTCTTGTGATAGATCATCTGGTATGGCAAATCCCCGGAGGTACGATACCGTTGCAGCGTGCGTTTCGAGATGTTGAGCATCTTGCACAAGTCGTAATTATCCAGCAGCCTGTCGCCGTCGGGCAAAACGGAGAGGCTTTGCTCCGCGACGGGTGTGCACAACTCTTCGATGTGCTCCAACCGCTTGGCGAGACGCTGCATCCAGTTGTCGAAATACTCCCTGTCCAACATCATGGCCGCCTACTCTTTACACAGGTTTATAGGCATTCGTTCTATTTTTCCGATGAGTTCTTTGTAGACTTTCGATCCGATAATAATTTCTTTCATAATCCTTTGTCGTTTTGTTTGTTACAAAGGTCGATATTATTTGATACGGTAATAACGAGGTCGGTACGACTTTTTTGCGATAAAATATTCTGCTGATACAATGATTGTTATGTCGATAAAGGAGTTCTGGCGGCAATAAAAAACGTAAATTCATGTCGAAATAAGGCAAACACCGATGTCGGTAATCGCGATTATGGATGGCGGAAACCATCCATAATTTCATAAAATACTTATTTGGGTAATCATCTGTCCCGTTTTTGATTCGACTATTTCTCCATGCGTTCGATTAAGGCCACTTTCAAACTATCGAGAAACGGAGTTTTCGTATTGCGAATCCGCATGTCGCTGAATGTTCGGGAAATATTCTTGTCCAATTCAATATTGAATACTGTTTGCAAATACTCGACAAGCTGTGTCATGGGGACATTACCGAACACCTTTCTGCTATCGCATGCGAAGATCAATTCGTGAAGATCCGTTTTTTGAGCAGACCATGTAATGCGTACTCTGGGTAGCGACAACGACGACCAGTGGTTCTCCAACCCGTCCAATTCTTTATTCAGATATTCCGTAAGAGACTCATTTGCCAACAACCGAGCTACGGTGAAATCACAATTGGTCGAAAACATCGGATCGCGTTCATAATAAAATGAATCGAAATAAAGAGCGACATCGGCGTGTCCGCGAAGATAATAGATCGAATCCAGATGGGTAAGCCCTGAACGGTAATAACGGACAAAATCGGAACGTTTGGAGTTATAGCGATTGATGCCTTTAATCTCATCAATCAAATACGCTCTTTGCGATTCGACGCCTTCCGGTCGGTTCATTTCGATGTTATAAACTTTCCGCCAATAAATCAACCCGAAGCACAAACGGGGTTTGATTTCTTTGAAAAAGTGTATCTCTTCCGCATCATCGTGAAAGGTATAACCGGCAATGAAATTTTTTAATCGGTTGAAGGCTTCGGCATAAACGAGTGAGGCATCGTGCGATTTTTTCATGATGTTCAGATCGGATGACAAAATCGGTTGTAGTTTTTTGTCCATCTCGCATTTCAAATGTTCGATAAATGTAACCATAGCTTTGTGTTTAGGATTGGTATTTAACAGAATTGCATAGAATAAGGCGTGAAATCATTTCCACGCCTTATTCGAGCTCATTAAATTCTATTATTTATTGAATATGCAAAATACACTGGGTATTAGCTTTTTATAAGTAGCATATACCGCATAAAGTAATGGATTTTGAATTTTATTAGGTATTATAACTGCAAAATTTTATGTATTTGCTTTTACTATTCCGTTGACAGGATCGAACCGCACGCCGTCGTTGCTGAAGAGCCGCTCGATATGGCCGCTGCGGGCCATCTCCGCCGTCGGGAGACAGTGTAGCTGCGGCGGGTCGATAAGTGCGATGCTGTCGGCGAGCGACAGGGCGATGTCGAGTTCGTGGGTGGAGAACAAGATGCACTTGCCCTCGTCGTGCGCCAATCGCGCCAGTAGCGAGCAAAGTTCGTAACGGTTGGGCAAGTCGAGGAACGAGGTGGGCTCGTCGAGCAGGATGACGGGCGTCTGTTGCGCCAGTGCGCGGGCAATCATAATGCGCTGGCACTCGCCGTCCGACATCTTATCCATCGTCCGATGTGCATAAGCCTCCATTCCCACCGAGGCGAGCGACCGTGCCACGATCTCCTTGTCGGCATCCTGCATCCGTCCTATCCAGTCGGTGTAGGGAGCACGGCCGACGGCTACCACGTCCTCGCATTTAAGGTTGGCGATACGCGTGCGCTCTGTCGTGACGAATGCCAGCTTCTTTGCCATTTCGTCGGCTCTCATGTCGGAAATATCACGTCCGTCGAGCAGAATTTCGCCCGCATAGCGGCGTTTGAGTCCCGCTATGGCGCGCAGCAGCGTCGATTTGCCCGTACCGTTGCGTCCGATAAGGGCCGTCAGCGAACCTTTCGGAATAGCGGCATTCACTTCGCGAAGCAGTGTGCGTTCGTCGTAGCCGATGGAGAAATCGTGCAGTCGTATCATGCCGTAAAGGATTTGTTGCGCAACACCACCCACACCACAATCGGGATTCCCAATAACGCGGTAATGGCGTTTACGGGCAGGGTAAACAATTTGGAAACGAGGTCGCAAAGGAGCAGCACCGACGCCCCCGAAAGAATGGTACCCGGTACGAGCACGCGGTGGTCGCCGTTGCGGAAGAGCATCCGTGCGACGTGGGGCATGGCCAGCCCGATGAAACCTATCGGACCGCAAAAGGCGGTCACCGTGCCGGCCAGCAACGTCGTGGAGAGGAACAGCAGTCCGCGTGAGCGACGGACGTTCAGCCCCATCGTCACGGCATACTCCTCGCCGAACAGCAGCAGGTTGAGCGGCTTGATGGTGATTACGGCCAACAACAATCCGGCGATAATCGACGGGATGAGTACCGCAAGCTGATTGAAGGTCACGTCGCCGAGCGATCCCATCGTCCAGATGACGAACATTTTCAAGGATTCATCGTTGGCAACATACTGCAATATTTGGACGACCGCACCGATTCCCGACGAGAACATCATGCCGAGGATCAGGATGACCATGATGTCCTTGATGCGGTGGCCTACTGCGGCGATTACCAGCAGCACGGCTGCCGCACCTATCCACGCGGCAGCGGCAACGCCTATCGACGAGCCGACGCCGGCAAGCACCACGAGTGCCACGCCGAGGCTCGCGCCAGAACTGATGCCGAGCACGTAGGGTCCTGCCAGCGGGTTGCGGAACAGCGTCTGCCTCTGCAATCCGCTGACCGACCGCGCCGCACCGGCCAGCAGCGCCACCACGGCTTTTATAAGCCGTATGTTCACCACGATTTTCGCGGTCGTATGCGGACAGTCGCCGCCAGTCAATGCCGCCCACACGTCGGCAATGGGGATGCGCACAGCCCCCACGGCCAGATCCAGCAGGAAGAGACCGGCCGTAAGCGCAGAAAGCAGCGTAAATAGTATGGCCGAGCGGGAGCGCATTTATTTCACACCTTTTTGAGTTACAAGGATATAGTCAAAGAAGTCGCCACATGTGACCACAATTCGGAACTTTCTTTCTTCTCCAGTATTTCGGTCGACATTTATACGAAGAGACTTTTGCGTTGGCTTTTCCAAAGTCATCCATTCATAAGTTCCAAGTTCACCGGTAGTATGGATGTCTCCTTTACCCTTGTACCAAATGTCTGATTGAGGAATCTCCACTCCAGACAACCACCAAAGACCTTCCGAATTAATGACTTCGCTTCCATTGCTGGCTTCAAAGACTATTTCATGCTTTGATAGACGGATATCATCATCCCAAGCCCCGTCTTTTCTCATTAGATCGTTTTCCTGCTGGGAACAACCCAATAATAGGATTGAGAACAAAAAGATTAGAACATATCTATACATATCATAACCTATTATTTCAGTTGCTTGTAATAGACGAAATCCTCCTCCACGAGTTCGGGGTGAAATATCTTGATAAGGTCGCGCAGCACGAGTTCGGGGTGCACGACGCCCGATTCGAAGTAGTCGTTGCCTCCGGCGGCGTTGGTGCGGGCGTTGTTGTTATAGACGTATCCGTTGCGGAAGCAGCGGGTGTCGGCGAACTTCGGGCAGGCGGCTTTCACCTCGCCGAGCGTGCTCGCCATACCCACGTTCAGCCATAGATCGGCAGCCGAAGCGAGCAGGTATGCCTCCTCCATGTCGACGGGCGTCGAGGCGTTGCCCGTGTTCTTCTTGTAGATATAATCTCCGCCCGCGTCCTCGATCAGCCGCACGGCATAGCTCCCGGCCGAGGGCATGAACCACGAATCGCCGTATGGCATGTTGAGCATGACAGACGGGGCGTCGAGGGCATTCTCCGCCACCCGCTGTTTCAGGGCGTTGTATCGGACGGGAATCTCCGCGAAAACCTTTTCGCCCTCCGCACGTCTTCCCGCGATCTCCGCGAGCGCCACCAACCACTCGGCCTTGCCTAACGGCGACTCTTCGAGGTAGTCGCCGATGTATATGAACGGGATGCCTAATTCGCGCAGTTTCGGTTCCATGCCGCTGGCGCCGTTCACGCCGTAGAGCAGCACGAGATCGGGATCGAGCGACAACAGCAATTCATAGTTGATATTCCCTTCGTAGCCCACGTCGCCGATGCGGTCGCGGCGCGCCTGAATGTCGGGATTGGAGATGTAGTCGATGCCCGATACGCCGACCACGCGGTCGACCTCGCCTATGGCGTCGAGCATGGCGATATGGGTAGAGGACATCGCAACGATGCGCGCGGCATCGCCTTCAAGCACCTGCCCCTCGAATCCCTCGGGAGCGGTTTCGCCGTCGCGGGCGATGAATAACTGCACGGCGATGCCGTCCGCGCCCTGCCACGGATTCGTGACGGTGAGCAGTACGCTTTGTTTGCTGTCTGCCCCCTGAATGTCGAATCCCGAAGCGTATGCAGGGGTATAGACTTCGGTCGTGAAATCGGCCGGAGTGTAGCTCGCGGAGCCTCCGCAGGCGGTGCCGGCAGCCATCGTACAGAGCGCGACGACCACCAACTGAATCCATTTCTTCATAGTTCTTTTATTCGTTTCTCATTCTTTTCAAAAAAAGGGGGGGGGACGGGGCTGTTCGTCCTTTCCCCCCCCCTCGATAGCATGGGTGAAATCCGATTAAGTCGTTATGGCAAATAACACTCGGCAGCAAATCTCTATTCAGCCTTTCGGTTTCTGAACATGCAAAAAAACGGCGGCGAAATTTATTTACGAAGGCTTTTCGCAAATGTTTCCGCGATGAAATGGTTTCGCTGCCGTTGGTTATCTCTTTTTGCCCCATTTGGGCGTGATGCCGATGAAGACCTCGAAGTTGATGCCCGGCATGGGGTGCGATAGCACCGATTCGTACTCCTCGTCGAAAATGTTCTTTACCATCAGTTTCAATGAAAAGTCCGACCATTTGAATGACAATCTTTTCTCCAACGACACGTCGCTCATGTAGTAGGGAAGCACCCGCCCGATTTTGGTGGCCGTCTCGTTGCTCGACGTCGTGAAACGCTCGCTGTAATGACACCACTTGTATCCGAGCGACCATGTGCGCCACGTCAGCATTCCGTTCACCGCAGCCGAAATTTCGGGAACGTACACCAACTGCTTGCCTATCGCTTCGTCTGCCCAGTTGATCGGGTCGCCATGGTTTATGGAGGGCGTCCACGAGAAGTTGCCGTCTACCGACAACGCCCAGTCTTCGTTGAACTCGACATTCAGTCCGCCTTTCAGCTCGATGCCGTAGGCGTGCACCTCCTTGATGTTCTTCGGCTCCCAAAACCCCTTGAACGAAGGCAGCCACACGATCCAGTCGTCGATATACGAATCGAACCACGTCGCTTCGCCATGCAGCCGGTATTTCCCGGCTTTGCCGACCGTGAACTCCACGCCGCAGTCGTAGGTGACGCCGTGCTCCTTTTTCAGGTCGGGATTGCCGCCCGGCAGGAAATAGAGGTCGTTCAGCGTCGGAAAACGGTAGTTGCGCGAGACGGAAGCCTTGGCGATAATATTCCCCTTTTTCGACAGCACGCCGTCGAGAAAGAATGCGGGGATAATCGGTGTCCAGTCCTTACCGTACATCTCTTCGCGCAGGGCTATCGACATACCGAACCGCTCGACCGGGCGCCATTTGGCCGATACGTATCCTGACAGTTCGATTCGAGCCTTGTCGTATCCGACCGTAGCCCAATCGCCGCTTTGTGTGATAATATTGCGATCCTGACTTTCCACAAAATGCTGATGCGCCGACACGCTGGCCGTGAAGAGCCATTTTTTGCCGATGGAATACTCCGCTTCGGCCGAGCCGTATACCGTATTGACCCGGCTGCGCGATTCGATCATTCCGGCCATCTCACCATTTCCTAAATCCCGTGAATAATCGTATCCGAGCCAAGTGTGTATATAGCCGACTTTTGCGCCAAGTTTCAAATCTTTAGAAATTCTGTCCCACGACAGAATGCCGCGAAACGTCTGTTCACGCTGCTCGTTGATATAATCCGCATCTTCGCGATAGTCAACATTGAGCATCGGAACGCCGCGTTCCGAATCGAGATACCATGCCTGCAATCCGAATCGGTTTCCCTTTCCGGTGTTGTAGTACACCTCCTGCAAGATGTGGAAATCGCGGAACGCACAATTCTTATTCCGCTCGATCGGGTAATATTCGCCGATGATTCGGTGATCGGCATCGTAAATATTCTCCGTTTTCATGTAATTCCTGTACTTGAAATCGTTGTCCGAGAAGGAGTATACCATGCGTGTCGAACTTTGCCAATGTTCGTCTCCGTAAGTCAGACGCAGGTATTCATCGAATGTTTTCCACATACCGATGCCCTGTACGTATTGTATGTTGAACCCTTTGGCATCTGCTGGTTTGGTGGAGAGAACGACCGAACCGCCCAGACCGCCGCCCGTGGCATTAACCGACGAAGTGCCGTGCAACAACGATGTATTGTCGATGAAGTACGACGGGATCATCGAGAAATCGACCATGCCCAGCATCGGCGAGTTGATCTTCATGCCGTTCCACGTCACTTGCGTATGCGAGGGCGACGTACCGCGGAACGCTACTGTAGAGAGGGTTGCGCGACCGTACTCCTTAACATATATCGACGTGCCGAATTTCAAGGCGTCTGACATCTGAGAGGCGATATTGTCATGCAGCACGCGAGTAGCAATCCGGGTCTCCTGCACGCCGATCTTTTTCAACGGACGGTTGGCGACCACCTCGATCTGGTCTATGTCTATCTGACGGACCTTTCCCGTCGAATCGCGACGCACCGTGTAAGGCCGTTTCGAGCGTTCCTGCGCAAAGACGCCAAATACCGCACAAACAAGGAAAATTAGGGCTAATAATCGCTTCATCGTATTATTATTCGGTATATTTCCCATCCATCATGTCCTGCCACGACGGATTGTAGCCATTGTTCGAGGTCTTCCATCTGCTTGCTTGCAAGGTCCTGACAACGGTTAGGAACGACGAAAAATCCTTCAATGACGGGTTGTAGTTAATCTCTACGGACGCTGCAGATTGTAATCGGGGAAAATCGATCGTTTCGAGAACGGATCCGTTACTCGGATTGTAGCGAGGCGTCCTGCCGATGTAAAGGGCTCCTTCGATTGCTTCTAATTGAGGAGCCGAAATCGTTTTCAATCCGATCAAATCGCCGTCGGGATTCATATAGACCATTCCCCTTACCCGTTTCAATACGGGAAATTCGATTTTACGAAGATCCGGGAGATAGGCATCTTCCCCTATTGCCAGACAATGAGCCGTTGCGGAGAGCGTGCCGTCCCCGATCTCTTCCAATGCAGGCAGCGAGTATTCCGCGACACTCGGAAAGAGTTCGAGCTTGCGCCCGACGCTCCGCAATGCCGGCAGCGGGGAATCGCCGCTGACGGTCAGATCCCGGCCGACACGATCGAGATTGGGACAAAAAGTATCGTGCAAGGTGCTGTTTCCCTCCACGCATTCGAATTCATTGCTTTTGCATCCCACAATATTCAACGCCCCGACAGTCCGGAATCCCGAAACCGCATCGGCCCGGCAATAGAGCTCGCCACTGTATTCGTCCGGCCCGCTCAACCGCTTCAACCCGAATCCGATTTCGATGCCGAGCGTTCCGATTTCATACGGGGTCAAGTCGATTTCATCTATTTCGACATGATATATTCCAATGTTATTGTACAATATGAGTCCGCCGAACCGTTTCAGCGCCGGAAACATCGACCAAAGTCTCGCGCTACCCGAGATTCTTCCGCCGACCGTCTCCAATTTCTGGAAAAAGAATGCGTTATCTTCTACCGTATTCGTAGGCAATTCCAATTGCCCGGTCATCTCTTCCAGCGAAGAACAATCGCAATAGCCTTCTTGTTCGCTGATACCGGACAGCGTAAACGAGACGCAGCGTTTCATCGCAGGAGCGGAGAACTGCCCGCAAATGCAGGCTATTGCATCGGCCGCCTCTAACAACGGAAACGATACACAAGCATTGTTGTTCCAGATCCAGATGTCGGCAGCCAGACGCAAGTTCGGCATATGAATGGTGTGCGTTTGGCTCCCGAGGCTTATATGGATGTTCTGCACCTCTTCCAATACATCGAAATACAGACCGGTGGACGTCATTCCGTATCCGTAGGCATACAGATCGCCGCCGATCCGGCGCAGCGCCGGCATGGAGACCTCTGTAAGATTAAAGGTGTTAATGATGCGGCATTCGCCCTCGATGCTTCGGAGGTTCGGGAACGAGAGCGCGCCGATCTCCATATACCGGATAGTTCCTATTATATTTCCGTTTTCCCTGTTGCCCACGCGAACCGCATTCACGGATTCCAGGCTCTCCATCTTGAAGGTTTTGCAGCGGACGGTATTGTTGACTACAATGTTGCCGCTAATTTTCCGGATTCCGGACAAGGCGGAAACGTCATCGATCGCAATGTCGCTCACATCGTCCGCCTCTCTGCTGACCGTCGTTCCGAGAATCAGCGAGCCGTCGATCACATCTCTGCCCAGCGCTCCGAAAGCATCGACTTCGGCCTGCGTTTTCAGTACGACATCGCCTTCGTGGATGTCGTCGGCCTCGACGCAGGCGTAGGTGTAAACACGCTCCGTGCCCGAATAGGAGGTAACGACGAACCGCTGCTCCTCGTTCCACTCAGAAACAGTCGCCGGATCCGGAGCGATCGTCGACAGTTCGCTCAGTTCGTACTCCGCTGCTGCGCCCGTGAGCGACGTCCCGGGAGCGACCGTGAGGGTAATCCGATCGCCGACGATTTGAGCCTCGTAGTCGTGCGCTCCGTTGTGCAAAACCAGCGAAAAAAGATAATTGTCTGTACCGGCGAACGGGTCGTTCGCATCGTCTGTCTCCGAACATCCCATGCCCAGAAGCGAACAGAGGGAGACGGCAATTGTGAAAATATGGCGTTTCATCATTCCCGTGTATATTTTTTATCGTGCATATCCTGCCATGTCGGGTTGTAGGTGCAGTTAAAGACTATCCAGTTCCGTTCGCTCAACGTTTCGGCAACAGTAGCGAAATCGCTGTAATCCTCGAATGCCGAACCGAGGAGACTGACATAACCGGTCTCCCGGAAATTCGGCACCGATACTTTCTTCACCTTATGGAACGAACGCAGCGACAGCGATCCCGTCTTCTCGAGGCTCGCAAGCTCCAAATAGTCCAGCGAGGTCTGCGTAAGCGGCACGCCCGTGTTGTTGTTGACGATCTCTTCACCTCGGTCACTGTATGCCAAAGCTCCCCGCAGGAACAAAACTCCGTTCACCTGTTTCAGCTTGGGGATGTTGAAGTATTGCAGGTCATTGGACATGAACAAGAAATCCAACCCCACGGTTTCGAGTTCGGGGAAATGGATGTCCTGTATATGTTCGCCGTAGATGCGGATCGTACCCGTCACTTCGCGCAGCGAAGCCAGATAAATATTGCGCACCCCGCTGTGCGACGAACCGGTAAATACCGGATTTTTAACGGTCGAATCCAGACATCCGACCTCTTCGGCTCCCAACACGATTCCGCCGACCGATTCCAGCCCGGAAAGTCCGTCGAGGTTTTCGCCGGCATAGGAATCCTGAATGATGACTGCGCCCTTCACGACGGTCAGCCCACGCAGCGCATTGATATTCGTAATCGGATCTCCGGTATTCGCGGCTGCCCCGATAATCAGATTGCCGCTTACGGTCGTCCGACCCGATCGTCCGAACTCGGTAACGTCGGATTGCGTGTTCAGCACCACGCTTTCGTGATTTTCGCCGTCGATATACTTCACTCGGTAAGTGTATATTCTGTCCTGCTGCGAATAGGATGTCGCCAGAAAGCGGTAGGGCTGCGACCAGTCGGAAACCGATTCGAATTTAGGCTGTACAACGGTATTTTCAGTGACCGTATAGGATACGCTCGCCTTGTCGAGCGAGACATCATAGGGCACGGTCAGGACGATTTCGTCGTCCGATATGACCGCATCATACGACACTCCGTCCTCTGTATGAACCGTAAGCGAGACGATGCGGTTGTCATCGCCCGAAAAGGGCGATACGTATTCTTCTTTTTGACATGATGCAAGCAGCATTCCGCCCGACATCACGATTGCCATGAACTTTCTCATAACTCCGGTTGCGTGGGATTTATGTTTTCATCGTTGAAGCCGCAAACTTCAGTCGAGACCTCCCCGAGCCATCCGCTCTTGGTATTCAAACCGTTGACGACTTTAACGAAATCGATATATTTCAGATTGGCCGGCGTACCGTCCGCATTGACGGCATTCGAAATCCTGAATCCCGTGAGCATCGGTTTGATTCTATCCGAACCGCAGTTGTCGACATATCCCCAATCGTAGGAGGGATTGATCCAATATTCGGCCGAGCCGTTTTCCGCAGCGAGATCGTCGTCCTGATAGTTCCGGGCTTCGAGACAAGTGCCGAACAGTGTATAGCTCTCCTCCTCGACCCAGTTCGGATAGTAGTACGGCTGCTTGTGGTACGCGATCAGATAGTCGACGCAGCCGCTGGCGCCGTAGTTGTCTTTCCAGGGTACGTCCATTTGCAGCCCCTCAGGCCGGTAATATGTCACAGCATAGAATTGTTTGGTGCAATCCAGCCCGTATTCGCTATGTTTGAGTTCATACCACTCGTCATCGGGCAGTCCGTTCCCATTCGTGTCCTGACTTACCCATACGATGCCGGGTTCCGAACTGCCCTCGAATTGGTTTCCCGTCACGGCGAAATTATACTGTCCCTCGATATTGTCGATGCTGTGGTCGAATCCGACGATCAAGTAGCCGCCGAACCCGCCGAGCG
>OFFU01001207.1_pt1 | contig 19221 bp, 24 predicted proteins | sample 1521451 | NCBI WGS metagenome assembly OFFU01 (sample SAMEA3504106, study PRJEB24116) | mouse gut metagenome | biome: mouse gut; feature: mouse-associated habitat; material: faeces | place: Denmark | collected 2011 | reverse complement strand
CAAGCTTTAAGTACAAAAATACAAAAACATGATATTATATAAGAGTAGTAAGGAATGCTACTTATTTAATGAACTTTGATCCACAGCGTTACACAACAAAAAGAGGAAGGATCTTAGTTGCAGAAGTAAAAAACTTTTTAGAAGATTATTATATCAAAAAGGAGTCGTAAATATGCTAAGCAATTTCATTTATAAAATGTGGGTCTTTTTAGGATCATTCATGCTAGTAGTTTTATTGTTTGTGATCGCGATACTAGTTTCGATAAGTATGCAATACTTACATGAAAGCTTGAAAGACCTGAAAAAACGGGATGGCGATGATAAAGAATGTTAGTTCCTGTTTACTATTTACCGTATTATGTATCATGCGACAATTCGACAATGGCGCCAACAAATTGGTTTGAGTGGTTGCTTTATATAGTACTAATTGTTGGTTTTATTATTGTGGTTAGTGTAATGTTGTATGAATTAGCAATATCACCAATTATAGAAAAAATTTTATGTTGGTGGTATGAAAGGAGACGTAAAAAGTGATAACATTTATTTCAATAATGCTTATGATCGCGCTATGTGTAGTCATATGCTTAGGTATTGCAAAGATGTGGTATAATACAGATCTAGCAATAATCAAAAAAGACTATGAAGATCGTATTTTTAATCTTAAGTATAATCACGAATTAGACCAAAAGCGATTATTAAAAGAAATAAGTCAAAATCAAGATCTCATAAACGCTTTGGAGCAGCGCTTATTACGTGAGCATGAGCGAAAAAAATAAACAATTTAACAACTTGCTTTCAAGTTGTTTTAAAGCAGCTAATAGTTATTAGTTGTTTTAAATAAATTTGAAAGGAGCCGCTTAAATGTTCATAGCAGAAACAGAATTAATAGGTCGTGGATATACCCAAATCGGCAAATTAGCCAATATTATTTTATACAAACGTGAACTATCAAAGCACGTTACTAGCTTAGCTATTTGTTTATGTGATGATTCTGACAGTTCAAACACTAAAATGATGGTGATCGACAGTAATTTATTGGAATTGGTAACTGACGCGCTAGAAAAAAAGGAATGCAGGCGATTAAGTAGTATGCTTGGTCTATCCTATTACTAAAATTTAAAAAAGGAGCAATAATAATGATTGAAAACAATGTAATGCTTATTGGTAACTTAGTAGCTGACATCGAAGGTAAATATAGTTTTAGTAAGAAAGTTGACGCAAACGGTCAGCCTATCCAATTTTTTAGTGGTCGAGGCAAGATCGCGGTAAAATATGATTATGACAAACAAAAGCAACAAGATGTAGTTAGTTTCATTGACTTTGACTTCATTGGTAAAAAGTTTGAGAAAATCGCAAATTACATGGTGAAAGGTACTAAGATCGGTATCAGCGGTCGAATTGAAACAGGATCATATCAAAATAATAAGGGTCAAACTGTGTATTACACACGTGTGCGAGCTGATGAAGTAAAGCTTTTAGGTGGTAAAAAGAAAGAAGAAGCACAGCAAGCGCCATCGCCACAAGCGCCATCGCCACAAGCGCCATCGCCACAAGCGCCATCGCCACAAGCGCAACAATATGCACAGCAAGCACCATCGCCACAACCTGGCAGTTGGGTTCCACAAGGTTAAAAACCTGTAAAAATGCAGGCTGGCCCGCCAAAAAAGGCGGGCTTTATTTATGTAAGGAGTAGATAAAAATGAGAAGAAACGAACGTGCGACTTCATACTATAACACGAAGACCAACAAATATGCAGTCGTTGATAAAGGACAAGTTAAAGTGTATGACGTAACGCGTAATTTTGGTCAAACCGTTAAGATGAAATTTGTTAAGTCTTATGTAATTGGATCAGTGACACAAGACGAGCTTATCAAGATGACAGAAAGAAGAGTATAGACAATGCCAAAAAAGAGAAAGACGCGAAAAAAGACCAAGACTGAAAAATGGTTGCGATCGGTTCGCAATTCTAAAATTGGTTATTTTTTACCCACGCCAGGCGAATACAAAAAAATGAGCCCTGAAGCTAGACGAGTGTATACTAATATTATGATGGATTACAAACGTGAGTCTGGATTTAGTTTTTATAAATATCGTGCGTTATATAAGGCAATCGATTACGCACAAGATCCAAAAAGCGAATTGCGACAAGGTAAAAGAACACGTATTAAAAACCTGTTTAACCGTGTAAATGATATTAGAGAAAAGCAAAACCGTGCTAAGCTTGAAAAATATGGCAAGCTCATTGGCGTGCCTGTTAACGATAAAGCGTTGTTTAGACGTGAAAAGCGTCGTTATGGTTATTCAAAATCTGAGGAAGCTTACAAGCGATATTTAACAATTCAAACTGGTAAAATCATTAGAGGTATACCAAAAAAAAGCTTTAACGACGATAACTTAGAAATTCGTGCGGAGGGACGCTACTTGTATGGATACGAGCCACTGGAAAACCCACAAATGGTGTATTTGGTACGTTTTAGAGATAACAACGAATTGTTTAAAGTTTACTCTTTATCGATGAAACAAGAAGTAGATAAAATGATCGCACGACATAACAGAAACGTATCTAAAGCAAAACGTGGTAATCCACGAATAATGGCAGAAAACGAAGCGAGTGTAATCTTTAATAATTTCAAAAAGTAATCAATTAAGGGAGTGTTTTAAGTGTCAGTTGGTAAAAAAAATAATAAAGCTATCTATATAGCGCTTGATACTGAAACACAACTTTTACAGGATGATAGTGGGACAGTAACAGAAATCGAAAAGAGTAAATATCGTATTAAGCTTGCTACTGAACGTTTAAAAAATGGGCTGATCAGTAAAGATAAATATAAGCGTGTCAATAAGATCGAACGTAAGAAGATCGAACAAAACGAGCCTTTTTTATGTGATCAAATTCAAACGTACGCGCTAGCGTGGGAACAATTACGCGACAAGCCACAAGAAAAAAATTACTATAAAAAGCAAATGCAAGCACACGAAAAACATTCAGGCGACTTTTTCAAGTGCGACGAGTGTTTAAAAGCGATCGCAAAAAAGGTTAAAGTTCTAACTGATACTGATAATAAAAATAGTGTGTGGTTACAGTTCTTTGAAAGCATGATCAAGCGTTACAAGTCTATCAGACGCGGTAAAAGTAGTTATTTACGTGTATATGTGCATAATCTAAAGTTTGACGCGAGGGCGCTAGAATACGTTATTATTGAACACCCTGAACTTTTTACTAAAGTAAAAACTATAGTAAATGATGGACGATACTATAGTATTGAGTTTTATTACAAGGATCACAAATTTATGTTTGTTGATAGTCTTAAATTGTTAGCTATGCCACTTGAAAAAATTGGTAAAATGGTAGGTGTAACTAAAAAGACGGATATAGCTACTTATGATTGGTTCGACCTAAATAACAAAAAATTATTAGATGATGAGATCGAATACTTACGCTTTGATGTTATGGTTTTATTGCGTGGAATGGACTTCATACGATCAACGTTGGGTCTTACGTCGTTGACGATGGCAGGATTTGCTAAGAAAAATATGCAGTACTTTATTCGACAAGACGATCAGCATACCGGGTTAAAGCAATTTAGTAAGATCTTCAAAACAGGATTTACAGAAGAACAAGATAAATATATACGACGTTCATATTATGGTGGTCACACGCTTGTTATGCCAGGTCAAAACAATAAAATAAAAAGTGTTGGTTTTTCGCTAGACTGTAATAGCATGTATCCCGCTGCAATGCAGAAAGTAATGCCTGATCCAAGTAGTTTGCGGATAATGACAGCTAGCGAATGCCAAGATTTTTTTATGAAGGCTATGAAAGACGTAACTAATAAATTTGGTATTTTACAGATCGAACTGACTAAGTTAAAGTTAAAAAAAGATGGTGTCCCCTTTTTTCCGAAAAAAGTTTCAAGGTTTGCACAGACTCAGTCTATCAAGTGTTTAGATGATATCATAGATACAGACGTTGAAAAAAGCTATTTAGATACTTTTACGATCTTAGATTTATATATCATCTGTAACGAATATGATGTAGAATTTTATTTCGTTGACGGTGTAAAGTTCGTTAAAACACTGTATCGACCATTTGATAACTTTATCCAGTATCACGCCAAAAACAAGATCAAGGCTAGCCGTGAGCACAACAAAGAATTGAAATTCGTTTCAAAGGTCTGTTTGAATTCAAGTTATGGTAAGCTTGCCGAGCGTTTCCACGACACAGAAAGCACCCTGGTTAATATTGATGATGAACCGATCTATATAGACGAACCCGTTGATAAAGATTGGGAACAAAAAGGAAATATCGTTATTGCTAGCTTTATCACAGCTTACGCCCGCTTTAACCTGTATGAGCAAGCTAAAAAAATCATGGATCACGATACGACAACTTTAAATTACGTTGATACAGACAGCATACATTTTAGTTACCACGGTTTACACCGACCTGAAATAGACACATTTATTAAGAAAATCAGAAATAACGAAGACTATAACGAAGACAAGTTAGAACAGACGTTCATAAAAATTTGTGATGAGATCGGTGTAGAATACGATCCTGCAGAATTTGGCAAATGGAAAATAGAAGGCTTTTTTGATAAGTGTGTTTATTTAGACGCTAAGCGATATATTGAAAATGATTTATTAATTGGTGATAATATCAAGGTTGCAGGCGTCCAAAAGGTCGGACGTGATTATCTAAAAAAGAAAGGTATGAAATATTTTATGTATGCACGAGATAAAAATATCGTTGTGCCATTTGTTATGCTGGAACGTGTTTACGGTGGGTACAAGTTCATTAACTCTTATAAATGGTTAACGCCGCAGGCCAATGCTAACGGGTATATAATATAAAGGAGTGAAATAAATGTCAAAAAAGCAAAGCAAATACATTAATATCGCTGATTTTATAAATGACGGATTTGCAACAACTTTTATTTTGGGCGCGCGTGGTGTCGGTAAGACTATAGGCGCGTTTGTCTATATGATCAACCAATTTAAAGAAACTGGTGCTAAGGGTATTTACTTAAGACGCTATCAAATCGAAGTTGAAAAAGCAGGAATCGACACTGGTTTATTATCAGAGTTAACAGGTTCAGAGATAACACGGGAAACTATAGAAATAGAGGCGGTAGATTATGATTTTATTTTAGTTGACGGTGAGCCAGCTATATATATGTTGGCATTGAACACTCTAGGTAAATATAAAAGTTCAGCGTTTCCAGGCGTTAACATAATCATTTATGATGAGTTTATCGACATTAAAAACAGAGAGCTGAAAAACGAGACTGATATTTTTTACCAGTTCGCAATGACTATCTTCCGTGATTTTAGAAAGTATAAAGCGTTGTTTTTAGCCAATAACACGAATATTTTTAATTGCTATTTCTTGGATCTAGAAGTATTGCCAAAAGGGCGTGTAACTAAATTTAGGGAAGACTCTATTAAAATAATAGCGTATGAAACAAGTAGCATACTAGATAATGAGCGTAATAACACACCATTGGCTAGGATCGTTAGAAAGCTGGAAGGTGAAGAAAGCACCAGCTTAGACAATATCCCAAAAGGAAATTATGAAGACTTTATAAGACGTATACCAAAAAACGCGAAATATACAAGGACTTATAAGCTAAATGGTGCAATGTACGGTGAATTTTTCGACGGTACTAACTATTATATCAGTAATAAGTGTGATAAAAATTACAAGCTCAAAGAAGCTTTATCTTACGATGACGTTGACGAGTATTTCAAACTTGTGGATGGTGAGAAGTATTACACGTTACGCGCTTATTTTTTAGGTAGTAAGGTATTTTTTACCAACGTAAAAACGCGGTCAATGTTTATCAAACGATTTAAAAAAATTAGCTTAGTAGGTGGTGTTTAATATGAGTGAAAAAAATATAAACCCGATCGCTAATTACTTATTAGCAAAAGGCTTTGATAAAAATGCGATCATTGGGGCGCTTATTAATATGGGCCAAGAAAGTGGTTGGAGTCCATATAGTGACGAAAAGCCGAGTTGGAACGGGAAATTTTACGCTTATAACCCATATCGAGACGTTAGCCACGGTTATGGGTTAGTACAATACAGTTTCCAGCCGATCGCACAAAAAATTTGGGACTATTGCCACTCAGGTAAAAGTGAGTGGGAATGTATCAAGTACCAACTTGACATGTTCCCCGATGAGCTGGGCTATAATTATTCTACTGGCGGGAGTTGGAATCCATCTTACAAAGGATATGGACATTTTAGGAATTATTGGACTAATAAATATAAAAAAGGCTATGAAGCAATGGCTTACGACTTTTTACACGGCTTTGAACGTGGTGTAGACGGTGGGCGCGTTAGTAAATTCGCTGGTGTCGTTCTAAGAAATGTTAAATGGGATGGCGTTTTTCCTGAAGGAACCGGCACAAGTGTTCCAGAAGAAAAGCCTACCGACCAAGCCGAAAAAAAGAAAGTTCGTGCTTTGAGCTTACAAGAATGCTTAAGCTTTTTAGATCGTGCACGACCACAGCACGAACACAGCCCTGAACCTGGAACACCAGGAAACCAGCCAACGCCAAGCGAACCAACGACGGGAGCGATCGGAAAAGTTATGCAAGTATTTAATGAAGGTCGATCGGCTGGTCTGCAATATTCGCAACCACTAAGAAACCGCTGGCCACAGTATGCAGATTGTAGTTCATTTTTGACACGTTGTGTAAATGCTTATATGGGACTACCAACAACCACGCTATACACAACTGATAGCCTGCATGATTATATTGAACGATTAGGTTGGAAAAAGATTTTTGAAGGTAACAAGCATAACATGCCGCTGGATAGCAAAGAAGCTGATATAATCATCACAGGCGTAAAAGGTCATAGCCTTGGCGACGCTGGGCACACCTTGTTTGTGATCGATAGCAGTGGTAACACGATCGAATGTACAGGAGTTCCAGCCCGCCCCCCGTATGGTGATGGTAATGTTTTATGTAAGTCGACCTTGCAAGCACAACGCGATGTGTGGTTGACAAGGTCGTCATACTGGTATAAATATAGGAGAGGTTAATAATTATGAGTGAGATAAGCGTTTTACCGTTTGAAGATAGTAATAAATCTAGTTTTTTAATGACTACAATAGACAATGTTTTTCATTTTACGGGCGATCTAAAAGCCAGTTTTACAATGATAAATATCACAGATGAACAATATTTATCTGATCTAAAAAGTCGTGGCTTTCAGATATTCGCAAGCAATCAACCCTTGGATAACGGGTTATATTGGTTGTTTTATATCATGTGTGATGAGACACTAGAAGACATGTATAATCAAAATGATCTTATCCTTGATGGATCAAAAGGATATTTTTATTATAGGACATGTAAGAAGCCGTTATTATTGCAAAACGTTGGCAAAGAAAACGTTAGACCTTATATAACAACATTGCAAAGATTAAGATTTGGTAATCAGTACAATTTACCTCAAATTGATAGCGTAAGCTTTAATCACATGGACATTAACCAGCTTGATAGAACGTTAACACCTGATGAAGTACGAACTGTTATAAATTATCAGCTGACACAAACAAGCTACCAGCAACCCTATTACTTGAAAAATAGCGCTGGTGATCAGATCATAGGTTATACGTTTGCAAGCATGTTAAAAAATATTATCAACGAAGACATTGAAACTATTAACGTCAGCAATGTAACAGATTACGTGACCGAATTAGTAGCAGTCTATCAAGGTAATTTATGTGTCGATTTTATCGACGGTGTTAAGACCAAAAACATTAAAATAAATGATAATGATTACACATTTGGAATTTTAGACTTATACGGGGTACACTCAAATGAAAATGATAGCGAACAACGAGACAATAGTAATAGCTGACAACAAGACACATGCGATCTTACAATTTTTATTGTTTTTCGAGTGCAACAGCTGGCAAATAGATTTTAATGCTAAAACATTTAGTATTGAAAATGTTCAGGGGGTAATAGATGACTGAAGCTAAGTTCTGTGATATATCTAATCACCAACCAAGCACAAAAGCGTATATCCAAGCTATTAAAGATTGGGGCGCTAAAGCGGTAGTATTAAAGGTAACAGAAGGAAACTACTTTATTGATCCGACCGCACAAGCTAAAAAAGCATTAGTTGAAAGCCTGGGTATGCTATGCCACGCGTACCATTTCTCACATTTTACAACGTCGGCAGAAGCCAAAACAGAAGCAAAGTTTTTCAGTGATCGTTGTATTGCATTGGGATATGACAAAAATAAAACCGTCATGGTCAATGACGTTGAAGCTGGTAATCTGCCAAAAAATAAATCTGCACTTACAAGACTATGTAACGTTTTTAGTGATGAGTTGCTGTCGCTAGGCTGGAAAAAAGTTGATACTTACTCAAATTCAAGCTGGTATCAAGATCGACTAGACCAAAATTCTTTGAATGCTAATAATTTTTGGTGTGCTTCATATGGTGCACACCCTAATAAGAATTATCCTACTGTTAAATTTAACGCTTGGCAATACGCCGCTGATCCACAATACGGCGGGGCTGTTTATTTAGCTGGTGTGCCAACTGATTGTAATATTGATTACAACGGCTTTTACACAGCTGACAAGCCAAGCCCGAGCAAGCCATCTGGTGAGATCAAAGAGCCTACAAAAGTAGACGGTAAAGAAGAAGAATTAAAGAAGTTATTTGATGAGATCTTAGCAGACGCACAGTTAAAAAAGAGTACTATTGAATATTGCACAAGTATCTTAGCATACTCAAGTCCAACTTTTTTTGACAAGCCACCATTTATTTAAAAACTTATGATATAATTAAATAAAAGTAGGAAAGGATGATCTTATTATGGACTACAACTTTTTAGGTTATTGGGGTAACGCGTTAAATGATACAAGCGTGCTTATCACAATGACGATCTTAGATACTATTTTAGGTATTTCGTGGAGAGTAAAGAAACGGCGGCCTATAATCTCAAATCTTTTTTTATCGGGTTTGATCAAAAATTTGGGTTGTTCATTGCTACCAGCGTTTTTACACGTGATCAGTATTTTTAGTAATGATAATACATTACTAAATATTACGATTCCAATAATTGGGTTTGGGATCTTTGCGGCTATCTTACAGAGTATTGTAGCTAACGCTGTTTTATGTGGTGTTAAGATCCCCGAAAGCTTCCAAAAATGGTACGACAGATTATTTTTATCAGAGCAAGAGCATAAAGAAAAACGTGATAAATAATAAAATAGCAGCGCTATAGTTGTATAGCGTTGTTTTTTTGTGTATTATAATGGTATACTAATATTATTAACATATAGAAAGTAGGTAATTAAAATTGAAGGAAAATGTAAATAAGGTCACTGAAACAGTTGGCACGATCCAGTCACGTAGTGTAATGATCGACGGGCCAACTCCTAATGGAACTAACACTTTTAGCCAAGACGAAATCCCTAGCGTTCAAAGCGGTTTGAAATTTATGGAAGGTCGTTCGTGGGCCACGATCCCAGGAGTGCAAACAGCTCAAACGATAAACCAACCTACCGATCAGCCACGCGAACAACAAGATCCTGATGAAGTCGAGGGCCAAGCTTAAGAAAGGAGTATCTTAAATGAAGTTTGAAATTCAAGAATTAGATCCAACAAGCGTTGCTAATATGATCGGCGATCTTTATGGGTCACTAGGTGATGACGCTACCGAATTATTAGCGGATCACTTGCCAAGTATGCAAGAAGCACAAGACTATGTTAGCGAACTAACAAGCTATGCAATTGATCTAGCTCAAGAAAATGTTACGCTTAAGCAAAAAATTGCGGATCTTAAAGAAGCCAATGCTACTATGATGATGGAGCGGATCCGTCGCGAGCCTGAAAAGCCAGCAGAAGAAAAAAACTTAGATGATCTAGATGAAGCAATTGATAATATCGAAATTTAGGAGTGATTAAAATATGGCAGATAGTAACTTAGCTAATGCAGTCACACGCGCTACAGGTAAAGCGACAAACGACGCTCAATTAATGAACTTAGCGCGTGCAAACATGCCAGAAGCTACCCGCGCGGAGCTTCCAGCATATCAAAAGGGACAAAGCTTTGTTCCTTATGGTCAAACATTTGAGAAAAATCCGCGTGTCTTTAATGACTACTTAGAAAGTGCCGCGATCAAATACGGTAAAGTATTTATCAAGAATGCACTTGCTAAAAACCCGCTTAACATTTTTAAGCGCGGTTTGAAGCCGTACGGTGGAAAAATTGAAACGTGGGTTTTTGATACGATCGAACCTAAAATGTATCGACCTGACTTATTCGAAGGTGAAGAAAGTCCTTTCGCGCAACATTATGGACGCGTTGAAGCTCAGACACATATTGAGTACCAAGATATTGAAGCTACTAACACAGTTGTAGACACACAAGATACAATGTACTTTCAAGACGCGACACAGTTTAACAATTTCTTGTATGGTAAAGTTGCCGCACTTGTAAATGGTGCTGTGCTTGATGAATACCGAATCACGAAGTTAACACTTGCTAAGTCGTTGGCAGATGGTATGATCACAACTGATGAAGCGATCAGCACGAAAGACTTGCAAAAGAAAATTGTATACTGGTCGAGTATGTTACAATACTTCAGTCGTGACAACAACGTTAAAGGTATCAATCAAGCTACACTTGTTGATGATCTAGTTGTTATCATTCCACTAAAACGCGCGGTAGACCTTGACATGGACTACTTGGCAAACGTGTTTAATGCTGAAATTGCAGGCGTTAACGTTAAGACTGTGCAAGTCGACAAGTTCCCCGACGTATGGAAATACACGACAGATCACACAGTGACACAAGAAGATTACGATAATGGTTATTTGAACCGTCGCGATCACCCACTTGGATCAGTAATCAAAGCTGGATCGCTTGCTGAAGTTGGCGCAACTGACGCAAAAGAAGTTTTAAACGGTGATAAGGTCGGCGCGTTCATCTTAGATAAAGACGCGTTACAGTTGTGGGACGAGTTAGAAACAACATTGTCAGGTATCGCAAACCCTAAAAAGCGTTACAACAACCTATTTATCAACAAGAAAACAGCGTTTGTATTCGTTGAAGCTTTGAACTCTAAAGCGATCTTGTGCAAAGACTTTTAATAAATTGGTGCTTGCTTTATAGCAAGCGCCTTTTTTATATGTTAAAATTAATATATCTTATAGAAAAAGGAGTTTTTACATGTTAGTAAATGAAAATGAATTTATTCGCGATAACTGGAACGAATTTGTTCACGTCGAAGCCTTGCGACACTATTTAAAGACCGTGCCAGTAACACACATTCAAGGTATCGACGATAACAATATCGCAAGTATCTTAAATTTAAACATTGGCAAAAACGAACACGGTGAAACAACTGTAACATTAGACGGTATCACTAACGACGGTCAAACGATCCAGCTATATTTTGTGCCTGAGATCGAAGAACGTGTAAAGCAAATGATCGAAGACGCTAAGCAATTATTTAGAGAGCTAGAAGACAATAGCACTATCAAGCTAAAAACTTTGACCATAAACGTTGAAAAAGAATATATTAAGATCGTTGATTATAACGACAACGAAGCTACTTTAAACATTCCAGCTATCGCACAACGCGAAGCCACTAAGATCATCAACGAGTTAGTACCTAAAATGATTAAAGACATTGATCTGTTTACCGCTGATCTAAGTGATAGCACGATCTACTTTTACATTAAAGAAGATCCTGATAGTGATGCTAAGCTTGTTGGTAAAAATTCGATCACTTCAATGGGTATTAATGAATATGATGATAGTTTTATCGCTTCATATATTCATGATAAAGACAAAGATATTACTATCTCAAGCAAAGTTTTAAACATCACTATAAAGCATAATACCGCAGAAAAATTAGACCAAGAAGACGAAACAAACGCGCCGCTGTTCCCCGAAAGTGACATTACGCGAAGTTATCCAACTTATATCATCATTCCATTAGACGAAAGCATTGAAAATCTTGAAAAGTATCAAAAACAAGATCAGTTTATTGTAGGCGTGCCGTTTAATATTTTTGTCAAAGTTGAAGAAACCATTGACTCAGTCAAATCTATGTTTAATGGTATCGTATCATTTACTTATCCCGATGGTGAAAAGCAAGGACAAACCACCGCAGCGCTTAAGATCGCGACACCACAAATAGACTATACGACACTTTCAACGTATATCAATTATAGAGAGTAATTATAAAGGCGTGATTAGCACGCCTTTTTTATGTATAATAGTTATATTGAAAGGAGTTGTTATATTATGGATCTTTCTAATGTTGAAAGACGTATCTATAAAAATTATCGCAATTCATTTAAAAATACTAATTCGCAAGAAGTTATGTACGGTTCAAACTTTGACCAAGTACAAAATGAGTACTATGCTATCTACTTTGACTATCTTAATAACTTGCTATTAAACTTGATCAGTTACGAAAACGCGCCAATTGAGTTTGATAGTCGTTTTTGTGAGTATTGCTTGCGAATGTTTGGGGTCGTTCGTGTCGGTGGTGATCCAAAACACATATTTGTTATTGGCCAAAATACTAACTCAAGCTTGCCCAATGTTGGTATGTTTGGCAATATCATTGATGATACAGTGATCGAATTTGATAAAAACGAATATGAGCATAAACTACAGCAGATCACCCGATTAAACATCAATAAAGAAGATCGCAAAGCTGGATTTGTGACACTTACTAATAAATATAGCTGGTATAATGCAGGATTTAGCTTTGGTTTTAATGATTACATGCTGATCGAACGCGTAGCAAAAACGGTCGCACTTATTAAAGCTACTCAATTATTTAACATCAATCAACTTAAAACGCCGTATATTGGTTATACGTCCAATAAAAATCTTACAGCAAAAAATATTTGGAACAATATCAACGCTGGGATCCCGTTTATTGAACTTGAAGAAGGTATCACTGACATAAATAGAGTATTTGGGATCGCTAATCTAAATGTGCAAGATCATCTTTCTAGTCTCAAAGATCAGCTCAATAATGAATTAAACGAGCTTTATACTATGCTAGGTATTAACACCGTCGGGATCGATAAAAAAGAACGACTTGTATCGAACGAAGCAAATGCAAACGCTCAGCTTACAGAAGCTAGTGCTAATATTTATCTTGACGGCCGTAACAACGCCCTCGAGCTGTTAAATGAAGCTATGCAAAGAATAGAACCAAGCTTTAAACCGATAAAAGCAGTACTTAATCAAGACAGCGCTAACCAGCTGTTACAACTAAAACAAAACGTTGATTTTGGCGAACCAAGCGACACGCGCGAAATTCAAGGAGATGAAGAAAATGGCTAAGTATACCGTTGAGCTTTCTAGTATGGTCTGTGCATTCGCTTATCTGCAGGATCCACAGGGCAAAGATACACATTTGAGTATTGAAGACGTCGACACAGTAGACATGTTCGATTATTACTCACACGAATTTTTATATAGTCAAAATACCAACCCAAATAAAATCATTGACAAGTACGGTCTGGCTTTTATGTATGATCGCTTAACTGAGATCCCACACAATTTCACCGACAACGAAGATCTTAACAAAGAGATCCTGGATCGCTTTTTAAAAGCGTTCATCAGACATTTTTGGGGGCGTGAGATCGGACAAGAAAACCCACACTATTGGTACGTTATCTTACAAGGCTTTTTTGATGAACACATGCCAATTTTTATCCAAGCTTATCAAAAAATGATGATCGAAAATCAAAACTTTATCACGAACGTGGCCGACAGCCAGAGCACGGGACAAAGCAACGCGAACAGCGTAAGCGAAGGAACTGGATCAAGTATCAGCGGAACAGCTGACACACCACAAAACGAGCTTGATTTTAAAATCAATACTGGCGATCCGACAGACGATTATAATTTTAATTATAGTAGCCAAGTTGGCGGTGCTAAGTCAAAGGATAGTAACACAACAAAAAGCGACGCTAACGACAAACAAACAAGTCATAGCGAAGGGCGAAATGCTACTATTATGGATCTTGTAAATCAGTTGCAACAATTTTCTAACGGTATCTATTTAGATATGTTTAGTCGTGCATGGGACTATGGTTTATTTTTAGGTCTCGTGTCTTAACGACAAAATAAATAGCCGCAATCACATAGCCCCGTTTTTCACACGGTGAGACGTCAGGAAGGTTTAACCCTTTGAAACCCTGAAAAATTTCATCTAGCTATCTATGATTAACGACTTGACACAATTATAACACAGTAGAAAGGATCTTAACAATGGCTAACGAAGAATACAAAAACGTTTTTAACACTATCCAAAATATGATCGAAAACAAGACCCTGACACCAGAAGGGATCAACGAATTAGAGCAATTTAAAAAAGATTACTTTTATAATAATTGGTTAGTTCGATACCGTCGTATCGCAAGTTTTACACCGCTAGGAACGCGCGGCGTGCTTGCTATTCCTAATACCACATTTGAAGAGTGGCTTGTGTGGTTCGAAGCAATGTTTGACGCCTTTTTAAAAGACTACAACGAATTTAAAAAGCTTGTGCTTGAAGCCTTGCAATTGCACGAAAAACATTTACAATTACACGACGAACAAATCAAAGAATTACAACGACAAGTTCAAGACATTTATAATAAGATCGATCAAATCAACGATCGACTTAACACGATCGAGCACACACTTAGCGAGCATGAAAAACAGATCAACAACTTACGCGATCGGATCGAAAAACTAGAAAATGATAATAATGCACTTGTCAAAATCCTAGAAAACCTTAAAAATTCGGGCGCTTGGACACAAGACGGTAATAAGATCACTGACGGACATTTAAACGCTGGGCGTAACATTGCAACAGGTAACATTAACTTATTTGGTGGATCTACTGATGGCGGAAGCTTTATTAGAACGAACAACGGGCAAACTGAAAACGATATTACTGCAGGTATTTAAAAGGTGGTGATCTAATGACTCTAGAAATTAGAACAAACTTTCAAGCTGGTTATTCATCTAAAAACATGGGTAGGCTTGCTTCATGGTTCGATAGTGACTGGGCCACTCAAAATAGCAAATTTCAAGATCGCAATAATTGGTATTATGATAGTAACGCAGATATTTTATGGGGTATCAACGGTAGCACCGCAACGATCCAATACGGTTTAAACAGGTCTGATTTTGCTAGTGCTCGCGGTTTCCATGAAAAAATCACGATCGCAAACGAAGTTATAAATGCCGACGGTAGCATTGACGCAGACGTTACGCTTTATATTAGTTCGATCAGTGGTTACAAAACTAGCATGAGTAAAGCTGGTTATCCAGCAGAAACAACTATCACGCTTGCAGGCCAACAAGTCGCACATCGGACAGGTAACACGATTGATACATTTTACATGGAACCAGTCCCGCACGAGATCACAAAACACGTGCACCTTGCACCATCCACACAATCAAACGAGCTTGACTTAGTTTATTTCACACACTACCCACAAGGTCAATACCCTGATAGTCCTATCAAATTAGGCTTGACCGTTTACAATCCGATCCCGCCACAATATCGACCTATGGCAATACGACAAATGGAGTATAACAATGCTGGTGGTGCGTTGCATTGGCTATCATTAAATCAGCATAACGGTTTTATTAAACGGCGCCAAGGGGGATCTTGGAACGATTACAGTTTAGAAAACTCAAGCACTGAAAGAGCTGAAAACCAGGGCCACAATCGAATTAGAAAAAATAATAAGTGGTTGCAATTGCCACGAATGTAACGTATAATATAGTTACGGTAGGTTATTCAAATTTGATTATCCTATATTTTTAATAATATCCTCCATTATGTTTTACCCTGTTGGCTTGCCAACAGGGGTTTTTTGCGTTATTATATATGTGTATCATTTGAAGGTGATCGGGGGGCAACCCCGCTTTTTTATACAGAAAGGAGAAATAAAATTGAGTAACTATTTCGCAGACGTTTCAAGTCACAACAGATCCGATCTCGCTTATTTTCAAGGTTTAAAACAAGCTGGCGCTATAGCTGTTGTAATCAAGCTTACAGAAGGCTGTCAGCACGGTAGTAACTACCGCAACCCAAAAGCATATGAACAAATTACGAACGCTAAAAAAGCGGGTCTTATCGTGCATTACTATCACTACTATCACGCTACCGACCCACAAGACGCGAAATGTGAAGCTGACTTTTTTATCAGCTATGCCAATGAACTAAATGCTGATAAGCGTGCCGTTATGGTCTGCGACTTTGAAGAAGCACATATTACATCACGATCACAAAACACTGCAAACTTAAATGCTTTCTTTGATCGTGTAAAAGAATACGGCTACATGAATACAGATACTTATTCATATACTAGCTTCTTTAACTATTATATCAATATTAAAGATCTATCTACTAAAAACATTTGGCAAGCAGATTATAATTCAATTCGCGGTGATATTGGTGTCATTGCGGGATCGTGGCAATATACATCGAAACTCAATGTTTTAGGTAATAACACAGATTTTAGCATTGACTACAATAATTTTTATACGTCGCCGTATGGATCGCAGGAAGCACCAGCAAAACCCGCAGAAGATCCTAAAACAACGTTTACAGACGATCTAGGTGTTAAGTGGTATATCGAAGACGGGACATTTACGCTTGACGATAATATTAAATTACGCTGGGGCGCGTCGGTTAATAGTACGGTGATCGCGACTATTCAAAATGGTAGTAGTATTAAATATGACGCATTTTGTTATTCAGGTGGTTATATTTGGATCAGACAGCCCCGCGGTAACGGTCAATTTGGTTACATGGCAACAGGAACAGAAAAAGATGGACATAGACTTGACTATTGGGGTAAATTCAGTTAAAATATAATTACTCTCTTTCTTAATGTTTACTTAGTTGGTTACCTTTTTTACCCGGCACTTTTAAAGTGCTGGGGTTTTTTGTATAATTAAGCTTAGAAAGGTGGTTAAATATATGAGTAGAAAACTTGCTACTATTGATTTGTTTATGGATACGGCTTTCGACGATACTTATAAACATGTTGTAAATTGGAACGATCAACAAGAACTTGACAATTACTTAAATGGACTCCCAGGTAAGCTTACGATCACAGGCTCGTATCAAAACATTAACAAGCCTATAAGATGGGATAGTAAGATCGCAAGCTATAACGAACTTGTTAACTATACCTATCTAAGGATCACTAATACAGATCCCAATGATAAAGTAAAAAATTATTATGGTTTCATCACTAATATAGAATACGTCAATGACGGTACTATTTATATTTACTATTCTATTGATATGTTTAATACATACAAGTGGAATATCGACTATAAAAGTGCTATGATCGAACGCGGTTTTTGTAAAGAATACTTAGATGATTTTTCGGATTGGTCAGATGAATTTAGAGACGTCCGAAATAATGAAGAACCGATCGGTGGCGACGGTGCAGAGCATTTAATTGTATCAGATCTGTGCAATTTTACTAAAGTTAAAGACAGTGATAACTATATCGTTGACGGGATCATTAAATTTATTCTTATCACAGCCCAGCCGCAAGACGTCGCCACCGATCCAGGGAGCTTTTTGGCTTTATTCTCACAATACAAGTATTATTTAATGGCTTTTAACACTGAGTCTCAAGAAATGCTAAGCATATTTGATAAAGACGGTAAGCAGCTTTTAAATTATGGTGACAACGGTAAAGACGTTTACGAAGTTTACCAAGAACTTAGCAAAGATAAAAATTTCGCGGGATCAAGTTCACTAGTTGTTGACTCGGAGATTTTAGATTACGTTGGCTTTGACTTTGAAGCTGTTACGACAGGCCATAAAGTAACAGGCGTCCAATTTAAAAAAGATTTTAAATACACCGCCAAGGCTAACTATCTTATCGTCGACAATGCCAATAAAAAACGTTTCAGCACACAAGATGGATACTTTCAACCGCTAAGCGATAAAACAGGATCGCTATATAAAAGACTTCATGAACTTATACAAGAACGTTACGGACAAAAGCTACAGACTAATAGAGTACCTTTCAAGATCCTGGCCAACCCTTACACAAAACTTACATTCTCTGATGGTAAAGGTAACATGATCTTGCTTGATTTATTTAAGTTCAATCACTTGAAAGATGAATACGTCGCCGTTTACCGTTGGGGCGGGATCACTGAAAATACAAAAGTCGCGTATAGCTTTGGGTCTTATAATCGTGCTAAAACTAACGATCAAGGTAATCTAATCACTTACGAAAACAGCCTACTGATCGACGATAGCCCAAAAGATATGCCTATTATTTTAGATAATTATACTATGTACCTTAATAGCAACAAAAACCAGCTTGCAAACTCACGCGCTAACGCTAAGATGAGTCTGCAACTTTCAAAAGAAGGCAATCAAAATAATTTGGACAATATGAATAGATCCATTAACGCCAGCAACAGAAGTTGGTCTATTCAAAAGAACGCTCAAACAGATAACTTTTACGAAGGTCAATCTATTGGGATCGGCAAAAATCTTTTTAACTCTGGTGCTCAAATTCTCAGCGGTAACATTGCAGGCGGGTTGACTGGTGCGGTTTTTGGCGGGATCGATAGCGCACATCAAATGGCTAGCTACAATAGATCACTGACCGCCGAAAAAGCAAGTAGGGCGGTAGAACAAGGGGCACAAAAAGAAAATGCGCGCGTTAACTATGCTTTTAATAATAAAGTAGCGTCAAATAACTATGAGCAGTTTATTAGGTCTCAAAATGCTATGTTGGCTGACGTCAAAAATCATAATGACGTGATCGCTCACCAAGGCACTAACGCCCAATGGGATCAGCAAAATAAAAACAACGCGTTACACGGTCAAATATTCTTCAGCCAAGATAGTGTAATGCTAAATGCTGGTTTATATTTCTTGTTGTTCGGGTATACGATTAAACGATATGCCAAAATCACAGACTACACAAACCGCAAAAACGTTTTTAATTACTTGCAAACAAGTAACGCTAATGTTGCGGGAGCAGTAGCACAACCTGTTTTAAACACATTTAACGCTATGTTTGATAGTGGCGTCACATTGTGGAATAGTACTAAGCTTAATAAGTTCAGATCGCGTGACTATAGCTATAATGAGTTTGCATAATAAAAACCCCTGTCGTTTAACAGGGGTTAATTTTTTTATCGTCACCACCATTACTT
>OFFU01001201.1_pt1 | contig 19305 bp, 17 predicted proteins | sample 1521451 | NCBI WGS metagenome assembly OFFU01 (sample SAMEA3504106, study PRJEB24116) | mouse gut metagenome | biome: mouse gut; feature: mouse-associated habitat; material: faeces | place: Denmark | collected 2011 | reverse complement strand
CCTGCATCACTGCAATAAATGAATTTCTGGCATCCGAAATCTTCAAGAAGTTTTTTCTCTAATGGTTTCAGCGATGTCTGTTCATTAGCATTGCCTGGAAAAAGTGAGAAAGCAAGAGGGATTCCGTCCCCGTCCATAAATAACCCCATTTGAATGATAGGGTTCGGTCTGTGTTCTTTGCTTTTTCCATACTTTTTACTGCCATCTTCCTGCCCGGTTTCAAAATAATAATTCGAACAATCATAATAAAGGATCTTATCATTTCTTTCTCCAAGAAAGTGGCTGTTTTTATAAATTTCTGATTGAATGAGGCCGCATTCGGCACCAAGAACATCCAATGCACGGTACACGTCATGAAGTTCATAGGAAGGTTTTTCTAAAAATTCAGAAGCCGCCTTGTAGGAAGAGCGTTTGCTGCAAGGCTCCAGAACCCTTGTATAAATCAAGCCAGAAAGGATTGCATTAATATCATACTTGAATTTATATTTCTGTTTCAGTTTTCGGCAGATTTTATTCATTTGCAGCTGATAATAAACGGATTGCAGGAAAAGATAGCCGCCGCGGAAAAAGGTCTGTCTGTTATAATCCATCTGCTCTCTGAGAACTTTTCTTCGCCCTACAAGTTCCTGGCGCAGCCTGGTCATTTCCTGTTCCTCCAAAACCGCACCCACCTGATGCAGCCAGACACTTGTGTCCCGGATACGCGCCTGCCGCAGCAGTCTCAAAAATTCCTTCTGGTAATAATCATAGTCTTTGGACGCCTTCTCCATCCGCTCCCGCTCTGCTTTTTCTTCTTCGTATCTCTCCCGGAGGGACTGTAGCTGCGATGCATTTTTTACCTGAAATTTCATGTAGAGATAGTCCAGCAGATGCTTATTATTTACATAGCGGATCTTCACGGTGTTTTGCAGCAGAATCAGACGATTGATATCTTTCTCCACCCGAACGATCTCCTGCCCCGCCTCTCCATGCCGTAAAAAAAGTTTGAGTATCACCACCGCCGCAATAAAGACCACCAGCACATACCCTATTTTCGTATCAAACCGCAGCGTCACCTGCAATACAAACAGCACGATCAGGCAGACCACCAGCGCGATAAAACAAATTCCGGCTATGCCGGAAGCATTTTTCAGCTCCCGTTCCAGCTCATCCCTTCTGTACTCATAGGCATGCCGCTCTCCATTTAACCGCCGCATATCACTTTTCACTAATTTCTGGTAATCTTCTGCCTCTCTCAGCTTTTTAATGCCATCCTGCACGTCACCTTCCACTTTTTCCATTCTCGAAAAATCTTCTTCCGATATACGGTTCTTCTTTCGCTCGTAGCCGTTTTGTGTCTCTTTCAGCTCATTCAGTTTCTCCGCTGTCTCCCGGATATCAAACTGTATTTCCTCCGGTGATCTCTCCAGTTCTTCAATATCCGTCAGATGGGATGTCACCATATTGTATTCATATTCCAGATGATGCAGCTCCCTCTCCGCATCGGCGATCTGTTGCAGACAGTTTCCGATATACTGCTCCCGCTCGCCTTTATTATGCATGTTGACTTTTTCCCGATGAAAAGCAGGAAGGACCTGTTCAATCCCATCCTCCATATCATAGGGAGCACTCTCTTTTTTCCCGAAAATTCTCTTCCAGGGAAGTATGATTCTTTCCTTTAAACTCATGGTTGCGCCACCATCTCTCTGTATTTTTTCTGCATTTGCGCCAGCTTCTCTGAAACAGTCGTATAGTAAACGGTATCCCGTTTTTCCAAAAGTTCCGTCAATTCTCTGCAGGCATCCGAATTCTCATATTCCTTCTGTACCATTCCCATACGCTTTTCCACCTCCAGCGATGATTCATACCACTCCTGATGTTCCGCTATAAAGGCAAGATAGTCCCCCTCTGAAAGGCTCATACGCAATGCTGCCAAAAAGGATACGGCTGCCTCCCCATTTTCCGGATTCTCCTGACAGGCCATTTGAAAGGCCTCCGCCGCCTCCTGAAAGGAAAACAGTCTGCAAAGTGCAACGCCTTTATTGTGAAAAAGCTCTGACCGCATTACATGATTCATGGAAGGCATTTCTTCCAGCACCTTTTCATATTCTGTGACAGCCTGGGCATACCGCCCGTTCTCAACCAGATAATCGGCAAAGTTTTTTCTTCTCGTGGAAGCATCCATATCTGCTCCCAGACGCAGCAGCTCTTCCGTCTCTTTTCGTTTCTTTTCACTGCCATAATGAGCGTATTCCAGTATCATCCCCACAAATGCGCTGGGGGAGCCGTTTTTACTGACCAGCTCATAGAGCGGTCTGGCAAGATTTTTAAGCCCGCACTCCGATTCCAGCCATTTCACCAGACCTACATCTAAAAGCCCCCTGTCTAACAGAAATGTATTCTGGCAAAATGCATAACAAAGTTCTTCCACACAATATACTGATATATTTGCCTGCGCCATATAATAGGGAATCTCCGCATAGTTCCCCACCGTCTCAATCAGTCTTCCCATCTCTTTACTCTCTCCACCAGACATCGTCTGCACGCTTCGCATGCAGCTTTATGCCAGCCAACATCTGCATGCTTCGCATGCAGCTTTATGCCAACCAACGCCCGCACGCTTCGCGTTCGGGCTTATGCTAACCTTATATCCTGTTCCCAGGTCTGCCCTGTAGCCGGATAAATCTCGCCAAACCCCAAATCTTCTGTAACTATATGAAGGGTGTCCGCATCCCGCATCGTTATGGCCAGGTGCAGCCTTGTAGTTCCCCCAGGTCTTTCCGGCAGCCCAGTGAGTTCTATTTTTTCATGACGGACCGGATATTTCCCTGCTGCTTCCCGCTCCGGAAACACATTGGTCAGGGGTGTCACCATCAGCTGAAAGCTGTTTCCCGATTCCAGATAAAATTCCTTTTCATATATAATATCATACCAGTTAACACCGGCATCTAAAATCGCAGCATAAGTCTCTTTCTCTTCTCTGACCACCTGCAGCCCGATATTTGCCTTCAACTTTTCTCTTCCCAGAAAAATATATTCCTTCCCCTCTTTTGTAGCGCAGAATCTCTCATAAGCGCCGAATGCCGCCCCCTTACTATAAAGGTTATTCCCTTTAAAAACTCTCCGCCCTCTGCAGATATACTGCAAACTGCGGTCAGCCCAGTCTTCCTGAAAGCAGCTCCCGACTAAAAACACTGAGCCAATCGTCCTGTTTTGGAAAACCTCTATCACATTCTCCATAACATACTGATCCAGAGATTCCATCTGTCCTCTTTTCTCAAACTCCTCCTCCGACCACAGGGGCTGTCTGCACTCCGGATACTCTTTTACATTCACAAAAGACACCACCGGCGTAGTCCGTCTGTTCCATTCCAGGAGGTAAACCTTTAATGTCTCCTCAAAATCCAGGATGACCGAACCGGACAATCGAAATTCCGGCGACTGATGCAGCAGATAATAATAATAGCTTTCCTCGTAGTTCTGAAATAATACTTTAGTGCCCACAAATCCAAGTGCATCCACCACCTGCTTTATCACTTCGATTACCCGTCCATCGGATCTGTTTGCCGTAAACATCAGAATTTCTATTTTCTCCGGGGGGGCAATGACACTGAACAGGCCGAAACACTTTTTGACAAAAAGCGTCAGCAACGTCAGGGCATCGTACTCCACGCCCTCCACCACAGTTTTTTTTCCATCCAGCGCTCCGGAAAACAGATTCTCCACTAAAGTGCCCTCTCCCGTTCCACCAGCCTGCAGGGCCTCTCTGCCGTAAAGCCACTGATTGCTCCCTTTCCGCTTACAGAGCACCGTAGGAATATTGTAACGTTTTGTCCCGGCCACCGCGGGCACCGTCTCTGCCTCGGGCTGCTGTATGCTGCAGTAACTGATCTGGGCGTCCCGATCCCCCAGATCAAAGCCTACCATATATTTATTGTTTTTTTCCGTATTATTTCTTATTTGCATAAACTGAACAACTCTTTCTGCATGATATCTGTCTTTTCATATTCCTTCAGCATATGATCTAACGTATCATAATCCTGCAGCGCCTCCGCTATCACAATATCATTTAACAGCTGGAAACGGCTTCCCTGCACATCGATCTCCAGATCCCCTCTGGATATACTCCCACTGCCGGTAATCTCCTCTTTCGTTCCATCTTCATCCTCATATTTATCCACAGTATAATAGAGCAGTCTTTCTCCGAAAAACAGGACAAACGTACTGCTGAAAACACCTTCAAAAATTTCCTTCATCTCCGTTTTCCGGTATTCCTCAGCTCCCTCCTCCCTCATATAATACAGAAAAACCCTTCGTCCCGGTTTTGTCCTGTACTCCAGAACTGTTTTATCGCACAGGCGACGAATCCTGGGACAAATATCAGCATACTCCAGAAAATAGGGCAGAACGATTCCTTCATCCATCAGCTGTTCCAGGCTGTCTGCCAGATTTTTTTCGGTCTCTCTCCGCATTCTGTGCCTGTTCTCGGCATAATATCGTGTATAAGCCAGTGTACAGACTTTCTGCATCTGCTCACCCAGCCTTATAAAACGCCCCAGCTCCTCAAAAAATACGGGCTCGGTCACTTTATCCTTAACAAAATACTCATAACAGCACCTGGTCAGAAAAGCCTTCTCCAGCGAATGATCCGTCTCTTTCTCCACCGCCTTACCAAAAATATCCGCCACTTCCCCTACATGGCACCCAGAATACAGTATCTGTCTCAGAATTTTCTCACTGAAACTATGTACATCCATCCCCTTTTCCGCTGCGGCTTTCCAGATATCCCGCAACAGTTTCGTACTTCCCTGAAAGTATTCCATCAGATATTGAAGCGTCACCATATCCGCCTTCCCTTTCTGAAAGGCAAAAAAGCATATGGACAACACCGTTTCTTCCTCCATCTGGTTGGAATGCTGTATTATTTTGGAGGCAAGCCGGAGCAATATTTTGGGCGCCATACCGTTTACACCGTATTCCTTTATCCACGCCAGTGCTGTCTCCAGTCTGTCCCGCAGCGTCAGATACTGAATCATCTCACCCCTTCTCGCTGCATCTAACAAAGATGGGGGAACCCTTTCCAGGAAAGTATCTAACTCCTCCATCCTGTCATTATCATAATAGAACTTTGCCATACCCGGGATGATGCTCTGCTTATAATCAGCAGTCACCTCATCATGTTCAAAGATCGTCTCGTAACGCTTTATGTTTTCCGCCGTGATTCCCGCTATATGGCGGCCGCAGAGATATGTCTGCAGGGAGATCGTTCGAAAATCCCTCTCCTGCGCCTGTGAGATCAGTTTTTCATCCATAAAAAGGCGCTCTGTCTCAAATTCTTCTTCGGGTATATAACGATTTCCGACACTGTCCTCCAAAAGCAGCGTATACTCTTCCCCGTAGACAGGCAAAATAGCCTGCCCGTCAGTCAGCATAACACTTCTCTCCTTCTTCTCTTTTGTATACAGCAGGATCAGTTTCCGCATGCGGCTGTCCGTCGTCTTTACACGCACGGAAAAAAGTAACGGCGCCAGCTTTTCGCCGGCCTCCTCCAGCATGACATCTCCTGTAATCACCTTTTTGTACAAACAGGCAAGATGCCTGTTTATAAGCCCCCTCTGAATCATCTGTACCACAAATTCCTGTATATGAAATCGTTCTTTATCATACAGATCCGGCAGCTCCGCTCTGTATTTCAACAGGGAGGCATACAGATAAGCACTTCTCTCCCAATCCAGATTGTTGTGATAGGCAAAGTACATATAAATCACTTTCGGCAGTTTATTTAACTCCTCCATATCCAGACTGTACATATAGTACTCGTATAATTTTGTGATCCGCAGGTTTTCTTCCACCCCCGCAGCATACCAGGGAAAATCTTCCCGCCCCCGGCAGTTTCTGCGAATCAGCAACGTACAGATATTCTGCAGCGTCTCAGAGTCCGGCTTCTTCTCATAACTTTTTTTCAAAATCTCCAGAAGCCCCCCGAAATTGTCCTGCTTTCTCGGTGCCAGATAATGAAGCTGCATGATGATCTCATCGGTCATCAGGTCATGCTTTGCCGCATAGCGCAGCATCTGCATCTCAAAAGCTCCCAGTTCCATAAACAGGGACGGCTCCGCCCGTATCAGCAAAAGAGCTTCTATATAAAAGACAGGACTGTTGCAGCCTCTCTCAAACTGCTGCCTGATGAACATCCACTTTTTTGCATAAGAGTGGCTGTATTCCGGCGCCAGATAAAGTAACAGCCACCCCAGGCGCCAGTTATCCGGCTCTTTCTCATAAGAGGACGCCACTTCCTCCGCGATCTGATTTACATAATTCTCATCTTTCCCCCGCAGTGTACTCAGATACAGATAATAGCACCAGATGGCCTGATCCATATCTCTGCTCTGCAGAATCGCATTGCGGGCCTGGTCCAACATCCATCCCGCTTCATTCTCCCTGCCCTCCGTAATCAGAAGATGGGCTCTGTACAGCTTGGGTTCCGGATCTGTGCTGTCTGCCTCCGCCCACTCATCCATAATCTCGTAGTTTCTGGCAAGCCAGCTCTTCGTACCGATCTTTCGCATACGGAAAGCTCCGTAATACTCCATCATTCTGATTAACAGTTCCTTCTTTTTTTTGTATAAAAGATCCTTTTTATACGCCTCATCCTCTATCTTCACTTCAATAGGAATGGACGTCTCCATAAAATTATTGTAGAAGCGCAGGCTTCCATAATTAAGCCCTGCATGCAGCTTTTCCCTGTCTACATAATAGAAAAACAGACAGCGGTTTCCCAGAAAATCGTCGTCGCTCAATGTCGTTTTATCCACAGAAAGAAAGGCTCCGTTCACTTCCACCTGCAGATGACTGTAGCCCCAGCCGTTTTTTGTAAGAAGCACTTCATGCCGCCCTATGCCTTCCTCCAAATCCGACAGACGCAGCTTATCTTCATCAATAATATAATTTACTTTCTGCTTTTTATGAATAGCGATCAGAAATTCTTCCACATTCCGCTCGTTTCCATAATGTCTGGAAAGGCCCTGATAGAGACTTTTATATTTTCTGTCACCATTCTCAAAAATCGCTTCAAAATCCGGCTGATAAAAAATCTCTACAGCCTCCGCCCAGTTACTTTTCGCCAGATTTGCAAAATGGAACAGATTTTTCATGGTGCCAAGACTGGTTGCCAGCGTTTTTCTGGATACCATCACTACAAAAGGAAGTTCATATTCCCCTTGATTACTGACTATATAAAAACATCCCTGCAGTACATCGCCGGTCTCCATACCTTTCCCATGGAAAACATAACCGATTTCTTCGCCTGTTCCAAAAAACTCCTTTGTCAGACATTCCATCCTGCCGTCAGACGCATAGACATATCCATTTGTTATATATCCCGGTTTTCCAATCAGATGAAAACTGCCCTCATAGTCTGCCCCTGCCTGCAAATCGATCTCGATCCTGCTCTCGGAAAACGCAAGCTCCCCGCTCTCATATTCAAATTTTCCTTCCAGAATTCTGTCAATAGTATCCTGCATATCTCTCAACCTCTTAGTTTAAGTATATATCAACGCTCTTCCTTTCGCAACAGCAAAGAGGGGGCAAATATTTGTTCCTGTTGTATAAATAGTTGAAATGCGCTATACTAAGGTGAACAAAGTTCACCTGCGAACAAAGTTCACCTGCGAGCTTCGCTTCGCGAACTCGAAATATCTTACAATAATCAATCAGATTGGAGAAATATCATGAATCTGTCGAAACCTTTAGTGGAATTACAGGGACTGACCAAAATATATAACGGCTCGAAGCTTGCGGTCAATCAGATGAATCTGATCATTCCAAGAGGTCGCATCATCGGTCTTCTTGGGCCTAACGGCAGCGGGAAAACCACTATGATAAAAATGATCAACGGGCTGCTCACACCTACTAACGGCAGCGTACTGATCAATGGTGAGCCCCCCGGCCCTGCTTCCAAGGCCGTTATTTCTTATCTGCCGGAACGCACCTATTTACCTGCAGGCATGAAAGTCCGGGATATCATCTCTCTTTTTGCACAGTTTTATCAGGATTTTTCCATAGAACGTGCCTATAATATGCTGCAGATGTTATCCATTCCGCCCACCGCGCAGCTGAAAACTCTCTCGAAGGGCACCAAGGAAAAAATTCAGCTCATCCTTGTTATGAGCAGACAGGCTCAGCTGTACATCCTGGATGAACCTATTGCAGGCGTGGATCCAGCAGCCAGAGACTACATTTTACATACAATTATGACAAATTATAATCACCAGTCCTCCATCCTTCTTTCCACTCATCTCATCTCCGATATTGAGGGAATTCTGGATGAAGTGATCTTTATCCGCTACGGACAGGCTATTATGCACGCCCCGGCGGACGCGGTGCGCAGGGCACACGGCAAATCGGTAGACGCTTATTTTCGGGAGGTATTCGCATGTTAAAGAAATTGATAAAGCAGGAGTGGAAAAGCTTCTTCCCCGCTCCCACGATCACCATGATTATCCTGGCAGTTGTCACCCTGATTATGATGAGTACCTTTATGACATCCTTCTGGGAACAGGACTCCAATATTTTTGTGGATCTGTTTGCCAGCCTTACGGTTCTGACCTATATTATCTGTCTGGCGGCACTTTCTCTCTGTGTCACGCTCTGTACTGTCATACGCTTTTATAAAAACTTCTTTACCGACGAGGGATATCTGATGTTTACCCTGCCGGTAAAAACTTCCGACCTTATCCTGTCCAAAACCCTGGTTGCTGTCATTTGGCGGCTTATCTCTTTCCTGTTTATCATACTCAGTGTATTTGGCATCGCTTCCGTTGGCGTCTCCTATCTGTCCGACACAAGCATTGTCCAGTTTTTTAAAGAATTTACAGACATGTTCGGTGAACTTTTTTCAGAGATGCAGACTTCCATGTCGATACCGCTCCCCCTGCTTTTTTTCTGGCTTCTCCTGATCGGAATCAGCACCTGCGTCTTTGATATACTGTTCTTTTATGCCTGCATCTGTCTGGGGCAGCTTTGGAGCAGACATAAGATTGGCGGCGCCGTTATCGCCTATTTTGCGCTGCGTTTTATTTTCCGCTTTTTCAGGCAGATATTTGCTATCCCCTTTTCCGATACTTTATATTACAACTATGATCTGGAGAACATCTCTGCAGGAACCTGGATCCTCGGAATGTTTATTACACTGCTCATCATGTGCGGGCTATGCGTTGCTCTGTACTGTATCTGTCATTTTATTATGAACAGAAAACTGAATCTCGATTAGACATTTGTTACTTGCTTTTCTCCCTATGTTACTGAGAGAAAGGGTGAAGCCGCACCCTTTTCGCTTCGCGGCTTTACCCTCTTTTTCTTCTGTCATAGTTTCTGTTTCTATAATGGAGTTTTTTTGCCTCATACATACAAAAGTCAGCTTCCTTTACCTGCCTGTCGATATCGACATTCTCCTTCTGCCAGACCTCGCCTATCGAAATACTGTATTCGCCGTCTCCCTGAAATTCCGCACTTAGTCCTTCCGCTTTCGCCTGAAACTGTTTCTCTTCCAAGTTCTCCAATAGTATGATAAACTCATCCCCGCCAATTCGATAACCGCATCCCGGGGCATACCTGTTAATTGCCTCTGCCGTTTTTCGGATCATCGCATCGCCGCGCTCATGCCCATAGGTGTCATTCAACTGCTTCAGACCGTTAATATCGATAAATATCACGCCCAGCGTTTCCGGCCTTCTCTCCTTCAGTTCATTGTATTTTCGCATATACTCATTCCGGTTTTTCAATCCTGTCAGCATGTCAATACAGCATGCCCGGCTCAATTCCTCAATCAGACGCCGTTTCTCCAGATCTGCCGTCACAAAATCCACAACCGAGCGAAGCAGCAGCATATCTCCATTATGTTCCGCCGGATTATCTACCCCCAAAAAACCGACAATATCATCATCCCACAAAAGAGGGGCCGCCATAAGGCTTTTAATCCCCTGTTTTTTCAAAATCTCGAAATCTTCCCGATCCTGAGATACATCATCCTCCAGCGCAGCAATATAGAACTCTCTCTTTTCATGGAACTTTTTTATCCAGCTCTCTATCACATGAATCTGCACATTCTGCAGCCTGTCTTTTTCTGTCCGTACTTTCTCAGCGCACCACTCAAAGGTATTGTTCATTGTACGCTTTCTCAGGTCAAACTCAAATATATAAGCTCTGTCTGCTTTATAATATTTACCGATCGTCTCCAGAAAGCAATTTAACGCCGTATTGATATCTTTTTCATAAACCAATATATGGAGGCTTTCTATCAGAATAGTTTCCAGAGAATCCTCCTGTCTTCCGTTTCGCATCTCTGCCATACCGTACTCCCCGTCTTTTCTGCTTTTATTCTTCTGTTCCCTGCTCCTACATATTCATTCTATATGATAAAGCGAAATTTGTACACTGTTTTATGAAATCAGCATATTTTACGACAAAATCAGCATTACTGCCTTCCGTTCTGCCTGTACTGCTTTCTGAGCGGGTATCAAACGGCAAACCAGTACTTTCCTCCTCAGTTTTCTGAAAACTCGGGCATGACATCCCGGAAATATAAAGGCAAAAACTGCCTCTGCAGCGCTCTGTTCTCCCGGCTCTGTATCGAAATAGTACGGCAGAACATCCGAAACAGATCCTGATAATATTCTTCCTGAGTGCTGATGCGGCTTCCCGCCTGATCATCCAGCTCCAGCGTATTCATCAGATACCACGTTTTGTTTCTTTCATGGAACAGCGCCTTTCTGCGGCTCATATCATAGATCAGAAAATTCTCAAGCGGCAGCCTGTCCGAAAAATGCGGTCCCAGATACATTAAAATATCATTTTTCGGATGGATCCTCGCTAAGAGTATACCGTTTTCCAATTCCTGAAACCGCAGAAATTCCAGTTCCCTGTGTATCTCACATCCCACATTTCTCTTCAGATCAAAGCACCTTGCCACATAAGGATCAGAAACTTTATCAAGCACTCTGAAACCCTGTTTCATCGAAAGTCCTGCCACGATCGTCTTATAGACGGCTTCTGCCTTATCCGGTTCACGGGAAGCCATGGCATAGCACAGGCATTCATAGACCTCCTCACCAAGCCTTTTACGCAATGTCCGTATCACTTTCCCGGCCTTTTCCATATCCGTCTTTGTCTCCCGGTATGTGCAGAATAACTCCATGTTAAAATATCCCGGCTCACAAATGCCTTCTCCGTCACCTGTATGCTCCTCTCTGCCGCCCCCCAAAAATTCCTGCCCGTTTTCCCTGTCACGGCACAGAGCAAGTCGTTCGGTAACCGCAAGCCTGCAATGGGTATGTCCAAGTCCCGAAGAAAGAGCCTCTGCCCATGCGTTATATACTCCCGTCAAAATACCTTCTATGCTGTTCTCACAGACAAATACTATTGTTTCCATCCCCAAACCTCTTTTTATATTCCTGCATCTTACCCGCCGGCCTGCCTCAGGAGCCCCGCCTGAACAGGCGTTGGCAACATTCCCGCCGACGTCACATCATCAAATAGCGATAACTGCTTAAACGTAACCTCCCTGCCGTCTATAAAGTCCGGCTGCGGCGGCCGCTTCTGATCCGTATCTAACAGATTTCTTGTGATATAGTCCTCCTCGATCTTCGTGCGGTACATCATCTTTCCATTGCAGCAGATAAAATAGAGCGCCCGCTTCAACACTACACCGATCTTTTTCAGATCATCAAACTGCAGCGAACCAAGCCTCCGGCCCTTCACGATCCGCTGAGCGGACTTCACCCCGATCCCCGGTACCCGCAGCAGCATTTCATAGGGGGCTGCGTTTACCTCCATTGGAAACAGTTCCAGATGACGCAGCGCCCAGTCGCACTTCGGATCCAGAAACACATTAAAATTCGGCCTTGCCTCCGACAAAAGTTCTCCCGCCTCAAATCCATAATAGCGCAGCAGAAAATCTGCCTGATACAGTCTGTGCTCCCGCAGAAGCGGCGGTCCGCCGGGCAGTGCCGGCAGCATTTTATCTTCATTCACCCTGACAAAAGCAGAATAAAACACCCGCTTCAGTGCAAACTTTTTATATAAAGATTCCGCCACGGAAACGATCTGATAGTCGCTCTCCGGCGTGGCGCCAATAATCATCTGGGTAGACTGCCCGGCCGGTACAAACTGAGACGCATGACGGTAAAGCGCCACCTCCTCTTTGCTGCTTATGATGCCGTTCTGAATCTGACGCATTGGTTTTAAAATTGTACCCCGGCTCTTATTGGGGGCAAGATTTCGAAGCCCTTCCCCTGTGGGCAGCTCCAGATTCACACTCATCCTGTCCACCAAAAGCCCCAGCCTGTAAATAATTTCGGGAGCAGCCCCGGGAATGGCCTTCACATGAATATAACCTTCAAATCGGTGCATATTGCGCAGCTTCCAGATCGCCGTGTAGATCAGTTCCATCGTATAGGTCGGATCCTTTATGATGCCGGAACTTAAAAACAGCCCTTCAATATAATTCCGCTTATAAAAATTCATCGTCAGTTCGCAGATCTCATCCGGCGTAAACGCTGTCCGTTCCACATCGTTGCTGCTTCTGTTAATACAGTATTTACAGTCGTAAATGCAGTAATTTGTGAACAGAATTTTCAGAAGCGAAATACACCTTCCGTCGGCGGAAAAGCTGTGGCAAATGCCCGCAAGCTTCGTATTTCCCATACCCTTTCCGCTGCCTTTCCTCTCCACGCCACTGCTGGTACAGGCCACATCATACTTGGCCGCATCCGTCAGGATCCGCAGTTTTTCCATGACGGACAGCTGCCCGGTCCGGTCTGCGGATATTATATTTCCCCGTCTCACGCACTCTCCCGGTAAATATCCACCCATTTCCCGCGAAGCAGCCAGGACTTCCGCATCACTCTTCTTCGCATCATTTTCTGCAATAGCTGAACACACTATTTCTTCTTTTTCAAACATACGTTCCCTCATTTCCATGATAATATCATAGAACGCAAGTTCGATTATGTCAAGAGAAATTTTCCCATTTTCAAAAAAATCGGGCAGAGGAAATTTTCTCCCTGCCCGCGCAACGTATCAACGGCATACTTCCATGCCTTAAACGCATGCATTTGAACCTGTTTTTCCCTTTTATGAAAATAACCGCATCCGGATCTGCTCCCTTCTGCTACAGTTAAACTTCTCAAAAATATTAGAGATATGTTTTTTCACCGTAGCCTCTGAGATACAGAGATTTTCCGCTATCTCGCCGTTGCTCATCCCCTGGCAGATCAGGATTGCTATCTCACATTCCCTTTTTGTGAGACCCATCTGTTCAAACCGAATATAACTCTCACTGGCACTGATCTCCCGAATTCCACCCTTTTCTCCGTCCACTTCTTTCAGTTTTTCTCTGCCGGTCTGTTCCGCAAAAATCGTCCAGACACAGATGCCATATAAAACGGGCCGCAGGCACAGCGCAAGCTCCGGCAGAACTTCCCCCGTATCCCGCATTCGCTCCATCGCCGTAAGACATAGCAAAAAACTTTCCAGGAAACTGGCAAAAAGACCGCACTGCGAGATACGCCTCATTCTCTGTCCCCAGGTTTCCGCCTCCCCTTTTTCGCCAAAAGACGGAAGGCACATAAGCCCTGTACCAAGAACCCATATCAGAAACTGTTTCCCGTCGAACAGCCTTTCTATCCGAACCTCAAAGAAAAACGACAGCAGAAAAACATAGCAGGCAACAGCAGCACATTTTTTTATCACTTTTACCATGGTAGCGCACCTCTCCATTTACTGCCTGCTCCCGTCAGGATATCGATTCTTTCTGCTGTACTTCTTTCTGCTGTGCTTCTTTCTGTCCGGCCTCCTCCCCTTCTGTTCCTCTCCATTTAACTTCTTTTCGCTCCGGTACACCCTGCAGCTCCTCATCCTTCTCCGGACAGGATGGTATATATTCCAGGATCCTCTGTTCTAACTTACCCCGGATCGGCATAAACAGCAGACTAACCACCATAGCGTACAGCATAATAAGAAGCGACATGGATATCATCGGACCCAGATAGGAGGGATCCGACATATTGTGCAGAAGAACCACCAGTTCCATCAGCGTCACAAAGATGCTGCTGTATATGGAAATTTTTATCATCATATCCACCGCTAGCTTCGCCCTTTTCAGTTCTAACATCGCAGCCTCTTTCCGCTTTCCCAGAACCAGCCTGATCGCATTGTTCAAATCCTTTAAAAGCCCTGCAGAAAGCATGATCGGAACAACCAGAATCACTAAAAGCGCCATACTTATCACGTCCACAAAACCAAAGATACTGATGGGATTCACGAACTGAATCACAATAAAACATAAAATAACAGCTGATACAGATAATAAGTACATAACGTAGTCTCCTTTTCTTTTCTGATATTTGACAGGTTCACAGTATTTACAGGTACGTTGACGGATACATCTCCCTGCCTGATCTCTCCGCCGTTTTCTCATATCCGGATCCTGTACCTGATACGATTATTAACATACTTCCGCATAAAATACCATACTACTTTAGTTGTATTTTCGTGATATTTCCATAGCAATCAGGCAGGAAAATGCCATTCTCCATTGTTTGCATCCCTGCCCGCCGCACAGGGTCCGTCAGTTCTGCGGACTTACTTTCTCCGGACGCTCCTGCTCGCACGCGACCCGTGCGCCGCCTTAGCGGCATATTTCCTCTGCACGGGCCTGTGCATAAAAACAGCAGGGAACCGCTTTCAAATTCCCTGCCTGTCCATCTTTCTGCAGTCCCTGCCCCATGCCGCTCCTGCTCTGCTCATAAATCACGCGCCTATACTCTCTGCTTCACTTTATCCGCCACCAGAATATGATATCCTGCTTCCTGCATTTCCTCCACATATTCTTCTTTAACCGAACTGTCTGTGATGATCGTCACGTTATCCACGTGGTTTAACACTTTCCTTGGTGAGGTTTTCCCGAATTTTGAAAAATCCGCCACGGCACATACTTTGGAGGCCACTTCCGCATACAGGTTTTTCATGTTTACCTCTTCCCCCAGCGGAATAGTGATTCCTACTTCCTTATCGATTCCCGTCACACCGGCGAAATACAGATCCGCATGGATATCCTTCAGCGCACTTCTGTAGAGTTCTCCCGTAAAAGAACCCCTCTGTGCATTGTAAAATCCGCCGATACAATACAGATTCACCAGCTCCGACGCAGAAGTAATATTCACGATCTCCAGAGAAGAAGAAATGATAGTAACCGGTATTTTCCACTCCACAACAGCTCTCCCGATCTCGGCACAGGTGGAACCCGTATCAAGAATGATCGTATCGCCTGCGTGTATCATATGGCTCACTATGTATTCCGCTATCTCTTTCTTTTCCTGCGCATAAAGTATTTTCCGGTTATGTATGGAGATATAGGGAGCCTTTTCCATTTTGACAGCCCCTCCAAAAGTGCGGTAAAGTTTTCCCAGAGTTTCCAGATATGCCAGATCATTGCGCATTGTCGATTCACTGCATCCAAGTGTGGCACAAAACGTGCTGACCGATACCGAACCAAACTCATCCAAAAGCTCCAGTATTCTCTCCCTTCTTATCTCTGCCTTGGTTTTCTCCATCAACATATGGTTCTATAACTCCCGCTTCGTCCTGTTTTCCTTCACCATATAACAGGCTCCCATAACACCCGCCATGGTGTATAACTTTCCTATTATAATATCACATTTCTGTACTTTATGCATCAATAATTTTTCCACGGACACGCGCAGCGGGGAAAGCAGCACTTCCCCCATACCGGATACGCCGCCGCTTAAAACAATACATTCCGAGTTGAACAGATCGATCAGATTGACCAGTCCGGTGGTCAGTTTTTCCACAAAAATATCCCTCACTCTCAGGCTGGCAGGATCCTCTTTCAGACAACCGTTGTAAATCATTTTTCCGTCTATTTTCTCCGGCTCCCCTCCCGCATACCGCAGCAGAATACTGTCCGGATACTGTTTTGCAAGTTCTTTCGCATATCTCACCAGAGCCGTGGCGCTGCACAAACTCTCAAAACATCCCCTCTTCCCACAGACGCACTGTACACCGCCATTTTCGATCACCAAAGTATGCAAGTATTGTGGAAAATAGAATGGATGATGAGAGCTGTACGATAGAAACAGTACTCCGAGATAATGCCAAGATATTAGAACAGTGTCAAATTTACAAGGTTAACTATCTTCTTATTGATGATGAATATCAAGTTGACATTGAACTATAAATTGTAGGGAGGGAATGAAAATGCGCACAGAGGCAGAAATGATATCTTTGATAAAAGATATTGCTTTTAAGGAAGAAAATATTAGGGCTGCATATATTGAAGGCTCTCGTACAAATCCAAATGCTCCAGAGGATATTTTTCAAGATTATGATATTGTGTATATTGTAACAACTACAAAACCATTTCGTGAAGACAAGGAATGGATAAATAATTTTGGCAAGATCTTGTACATGCATTATCCCGAGGATAATGTGTTTTATCCATCGGATGTAGAGAATTGTTATGGTTGGCAGATGCAATTTGTAGATGGAAATCCCCTAATGCAGGAAATCAGATACCTGGATAAGTTAGTGGATGAATTGGCAAAGGGCAAGAAAATGGAAAATATTATTGAGAACACAGCATCGGCAGTGAGAAACGATTGCAATATCAGTAGGGGGTGATTACTGGATGAATGGGGACAATGTGGAATTAAGATTCAGTGCGACGATACTTCAAAATGGAAATATGGATGCTGCCTATGTGGAAGTTCCTTATGACATCAAAAAGCTATTTGGAAAAGGCCGTCTGTTGGTAGATGCAGTTTTTGACGGTATCCCATACCAAGGACAGGTGGTAAAAATGGGCACACCCTGCTACAGTATCGGTGTTACCAGGCAGATTCGCAGACAGATTGGCAAGAGCTTTGGAGATACGGTTGAAGTGGTCCTTCAGGAGAGGAAAAGTGAGAAGACGTCCCTGTGGAAATGCCCGAAATGCGGAAGAGAATTTAAGAAAAAAGAGCAGAGCCATTACTGTGGCGAAAAACCAAAGACAATTGATGAATATATCCTGAGCCAGGATGCGGATAAGCAGGAAGATCTTAAGTATATTCGTCAGATTCTCCGCAGCGCATTGCCAGAGGCGGAAGAACGTATCTCCTGGAGTATGCCGACCTACTGGAAAAATCATAATATCCTTCACTTTGCTGCTTCAAAGGAGCACATCGGGCTGTATCCGGGGCCTGCGGCAGTCATACAGTTTGCGGAAGAACTCCGGGGTTATAAAACCGATAAGGGGACGATCCGTATCCCCTATGGTAAGGTTGATGCCATACTGATTGAGAAGATTGCAAAGTGGTGCTGGGAAACCGGCAACCATGCGTAATTGTTGCAGAGAACTCGACAATTTCAAGATACCGGGCAGTTACCTATAATAGATAACGGCCCGGTGCTTTCCAAAGACAGAGTGAGTCCTTTTCTGGCTGTGGCGGAAAGCCCCATCGATGCCCTTTCCCTTGCTGCCTTAGCAAAAATGCAGGGAAAGGACTGGAACACTATATCTCTTTGCTAAACTGTTTTTGACCTTAGTTGTCCAGATGGAGAGATAACTGCAATTACTTAAAAATTGCCTTGGCATAAAAGCGATTTGCCACGGTATTTCTAAATTGATGAAAGGGAGTGACTTATGCTAAGCAGAAGTCAAGTAATTGTACTGATTATTGTGTTGCTTCTCTTAGCGGTTACTGCAAGGATACTCCCATTTCGGAAAAATGTTCCCACTGCTTATTACTTCCGGAAAATCATATTCCTTAAAGAGAAAAGTCCATAGGCTATTCCGAAGACGATCAAGGCGCTTCCAAGAAATACGATCATGTGTACAAGGAGGTTTCCTTCCTCTCCACTGATAAGACGAAGATAACCATCTGTAATTAGGCCTGCTATCAGGCCGATGCCAAGGCTGAACTTTTTCTGCTGTTTTCTGTCCATGACTGTTTTTTCACCTCCGCAAATTTGAATATCGGAATAATTATAGTCTATTTTTCACAGAAACACAACTCCGAAAAGGGAAAATCATCTGCGCCTCCTTTGGGGAGATGAGACAGGAAACTGCCAGGTCAGCGCAGGGAATAAGAAATGGTATAAGAAACAGACATTCAGACAAGCAGATGTTTCATAGATTAGAATAAGCAGGACGGGGAGGCTGCGCATGGAGACCGCACAGGGAATAAATCTTGCACAAATGAAGGAGGTTGACATAAATACGGCTGACAGGGAATCGCTTGTGGACATCAGGGATGTACAGGTTGATGTGAAGCTTTCCAGAAAACATTTTGAGGATTACCTGCGGCAGATAAAGACCCCGTACTGTTACCGCTGCGGTAAGATCGTGGTGAAGGTCAGTTTTTCGGATACTATATTTTTGCCTGGATATTTTCGTGGAAGAAATTCCTTCTGGAAAGGATTTTTCGTTGGAAATTTCTTCTGGGAAAGGGTTACATAGGAAATTTATATAGGAAAATGAAGGAAACAAAAGATGGACGACATTCAACCGGAGGCATAATTTTTGCGCTTTAAAGTATTACAATCCTGCTTAAATAAGCAGATCGGTGGGCCCATTGTGAAAAGTTTTAACGGGAAATTTTTTACATTGGAGGTAGCGCCATGGAAAATTTAAAAACAAACCGAATATACCATGCTGCTGTCTATGTGCGCCTGTCAAAAGAAGATGGTGACAAGGAAGAGAGCGACAGTATCGTAAACCAGAAGGAGCTTATCAGGGCATTCCTGAAGGATAAGCCGGATATAGAAGTCTGCGGGGAGTGGGCGGACGACGGCTACAGCGGGGCGGACTTCGAGCGCCCGAATTTCCAGAGGATGATCCGGGAGATCGAGGCAGGCCGCATTGACTGCGTGGTAGTCAAGGACTTGTCCCGGTTCGGCAGGAATTTTGTGGAGGCTGGGCGTTACATCGACCAGATTTTCCCTGCCCTGGGGGTGCGCTTTATTGCCGTCAATGACGGTTTTGACAGCGCAAACGGCAGGACATCCTCAGACAGGATACTGATTCCTTTTAAGAATCTGATTAACGATGCCTACTGCAGGGATATTTCGGTAAAGGTCAGGAGCCAGCTGGAAACCAAACGCAGGAAGGGGGATTTCATCGGCTCTTTTACTGTATATGGGTATTTAAAGGACCCGACTGACCGCCACAGGCTGGTGGTGGATGAATATGCAGCCGGTGTGGTGAGGGATATTTTCAAATGGAAACTGGAGGGCGCAAGCCAGCAGCGGATAGCAGACCGTCTGAAT
>OFFU01001198.1_pt1 | contig 19368 bp, 20 predicted proteins | sample 1521451 | NCBI WGS metagenome assembly OFFU01 (sample SAMEA3504106, study PRJEB24116) | mouse gut metagenome | biome: mouse gut; feature: mouse-associated habitat; material: faeces | place: Denmark | collected 2011 | reverse complement strand
GCCTTCTTCGCTTCAACCGCGGAGAAGCCGATATTTTTCTCCACGGTGTAGCCGTAGATCGCCGCACGGACGAAGCCGCAGGGTACGCCGTAGCGGTAAACGATCTCCTTCTGGGCAATGTCCTCGTAGGATTCCGCCAGATACTCCAAGCCTACCAATTTATACTTAGGCCCTTCCTCCTTGGCCTTTACAAGCGCGTCCTTGCCAATGAAATCCTTGTCCAGATTTACAGACCAATCCAGGCCGCACTCGTAGGGAGTCAGACCGTACATATCCTGCCGCAAGGCAAAGCCTTTCTCTACCGGCAGACTGCGAACATAGACCTCCAGGATGGTCAGCTCGGGGGCACTGAACTTGCCGCAGGCTGCCCGGACAGCGTCCTCCACCGCCTGCGTGTCCTCGATTTTGCAGTAGATCTCATAGCCCAGCTCACCGGTGAAACCGGAACGGTGGATCTGGACGGCAATGTCCCCGATTTTGTTGTCCTCCACTGCGAACCGCTTGAGGCCGTCCACGGGAGCGGCTACCAGAGCGTTCATGATTTCCAGAGACTTGGGGCCCTGAACGGCGTACATGTCCACTGTTTTCGTGATATCCTCGTATGAGACTTCCTCTCCGGACTTATGGGCGTCCGCCCATCTGATGAACTGGGGAGCGTAGAGGGTGGAGACCCAGTAATGCTCCTCGCCTGTATGCATGACGATCGTATCGTCAATGATCTTCCCGTCCTCATTGAGCATGGTGGTGTACTTGGTTCGTCCCACAGGAGTCTTGGTAATAGCGCCCACGAACAGACGATCCAGGAACTTCTCTGCATCCTTGCCTTTGACCTCCACCAGATCATGGGTCCAGCGGTACCAGCCGGCGTTCTCCCGGACGGCACGGTGCTCCGCTCGCGCGATTTTATCCTCTTTGAACAACATTTTCTGTGCCCTCCCTTCTCAAATCATCCGCTTGTCGATCTTGCGGCCCACGTGGATGTACATTTCCTCATCATCCTTGCCCTCGAACCAGCAGGACCACTCCGCCGAGACCATGGTCTTGACCATGTTATGCCACAGCGCCTCGTAGCCCATGGTCAGCTCGTCGATGGGCGCCATAGGGAAGCGGCCGTTGAAGGTCTCGGTATCTACCTTGATGACTGCCTCGTCCTCGGTGAACCGCTCCAGCTCGCAGGGGACCATCTGGCAGTCCAGCACATTCTTGATGTATCCGCCCATAAGCCGGGGGTCGTTCTTTCCGATCTCGTGGGGCACGCCCAGCCAGGACCGCAGCCCCTCCACGGCGAAGGGTTCGATAAAGGCGTTCTTTCCGGCGGTGGAGAAGACGATCTTGAAGATGCGCTCAAACTCCTCCTCGCTCTCCGCCATTTGCAGTGTGGTGGAAAAGACCTTTCCCAACAGCGCCGCCTTTGAGCAGGACGGGGCCATCGTATGCTTTGTTGAGACCGCCGCGCTGCTGGAAAAGGGCAAGAGCTGCCTCCAGGTGTTTCAGAAGAATGTGACATCCATGTTTTCCACCCTAAACTTTGATATTGGCATCAGCGACCCCTTCCGGGATATCTACAGCGCCCAGCTATACTACCTGCAAGCCTGTTCCGCCCTGGAAAGCGGTAAGATCTTTGCTCCCGAGGAACATTTTTATCTCTTCCAGGACTATGTTCTGACGGAGCTGATCGTCAACGCTATGGGCCGTTTCCCGGTGGAGCTGTACTATTCCGCCGGCTTCCGCCGGCTCGTGGAGCATGACAAGACTTCCAACGTCAGTTATGTTGAAACGCTGCGTGTCTATCTGGAGAAAAACATGAGCATCACCAAGACCACCGCCAGCTTGTACATCAACCGCAGCACTTTTCTGGAACGTATCGCCCGTATCAAACGGGAGCTGGGGACGGATCTGCAGGCCCCGGATGAGCGGCTGCGTCTGGAGATTCTGCTGAAAGCCCTGCAAATTCAGGAGTCCATGCAGGGCGGCGCGATATAGAAAAACCGCTCCCCGCCGGCAAGTGGGGAGCGGTTTTATTATGAGCAGCTAGCTCAGGAAAGAATTACTCGCCCAGGGCCTTCAGCGCGGCATCGATCTCCTCCACCTGTTCCGGATTCAGGCCGGACTGGGGGAAGGAAGCCAACTTGCGGAAGGTCAGGCCGCCCACCAGCTTCATCTGGGGATTGGTTTTGAACCCGGGAGCGAACTTCTCCAGGATGTCGGCGGCCGCCGCGTTCTTCATCAGCTCTTTTACCTTGGTGTCAACAGATACTGCCATTTTGTTTTTCCTCCTCATCATTGTGTGCCGGATGTACTCCGCAGCTTTAATTGTAGCGTTTTTTGAAAATACTGCCTAGACCACAAAGCGTCCGAAATATTAGAGGGCAAACCGGACAACGCGCGGGGCGGAGGAATCCTGAAAATTTGATTGACTTTTGCCCTTCTCCATGGTACAGTAGGACAAATCAAAGAACTACCGCCGGGTAACGTCTGTTTCCATTCCGTCAGGCCACAGCAGGAATGGAGCCAGACGATTTTTTTGTCAGGAGGTACACGACATATGTTTCGAGAAATGCGCCGGAAAAAACAGGCTCTGAGTCCGGAGGAATGCGCCGCTGTTTTGCGGCGGGGGACAAACGGGGTGTTGGCCCTTTCGGGTGACGGCGGTTACCCCTACGCGGTTCCGCTCAGCTATGTGTTTGACGGTGAACGGATCTATTTTCACTGTGCCAAGACAGGCCACAAATTGGATGCCATCCGGCGGGACAGCCGGGCGTCGCTGTGCGTGACCGACCAGGATCAGATTGTTCCGGAGGAATATACGACCTATTTCAGAAGCGTGATCGCGTTTGGTACAATCCGTATTTTGGAGGATGCCGCCGAAAAACGAACTGCCATTGAGAAGCTGGCAGTCAAATATGCGCCGGACGACCCTGCCGAACACCGCAGCCAGATGATCGACAGAGACTGGACTCCGCTGTGCATATTGGAAATGACGGTTGCACACATGACCGGGAAAGAGGCAGTAGAACTGGTCAGAGAAAAAGCGATTGCAAACAGAAGCGATAAATAAGATAAACCCGCCGGGGCTTTATTCCTTTGTGTAGCAGGCCAGCGTTACACAAACGCTGGCCTGCTCTATTTTTGAGGGGGTATTGTCCGTGTATCAAGGAAGTACAAAAACACTGTTTATCAGATATGCCATTCCGCAGATGATTGGCTTGCTTTTCAATTCGGTTTATATCATCGTGGATGGCATTTTTATAGGGAACCGGCTGGGAACGGACGCTATGGCTGCTACAGCAGTCTCTGGACTGCTCCCATTTTCCCTATTATATCGCATCCTCTATCATTTTGTGGAATTAAATCAGCACTTCCTTAAATCAACAAAATAACGATATAGACAAGGTAAAGGAACGCGAGGAGAGAAGCATCCGATTTGTCATATCCGGCGGCAATCCTGCGAAACCATTTGCGCTTTTGAGAAGAAGCACTCAACCAAATGGCGCTCTCTATTAACCATCAATCTATAGGCCACAGATCAGAAATATTACTCTGCGGCGGGCCCGCGGAGCCGGCCATGCGGGAAAATTTATATGGATTATATAAAATAAGTAAAATAAATTAAAATTTTTATATGATTAGAAAAATTGTTACTGATTTTGGAGTTATAGAATACAATCTTAAAAATACAACTTCCAAAAGAATTACCGTAAAAATAAAAAACGATGGCAGTGTGAGCGTGCTTTCGAATAGCAGTGTGCCTATTGCACAGACGGAAAAGTTCATAACAAGTAAAGCGGATTGGATAGTAAAAAACGTTCAGCTTTGCAAACAAAAATATGCTATGCTCAACTCAAGCAGATTAGACAGTATTTACATACTAGGCAAAAAATATCCTATTTGTTACATACCCGCAGGGCAAATCAAAGTTGCTTTTAGGGATGATATTATAATTTTGTGGGGAGAGAGCGAAAAAGCTAAAATCAAACTTAAAAAACTTTTGTTTAATTTCGCAAAAAGCTATTTTGCAACAAGGTTTAATGCAATAAAAACCGAAATCGGTGTGCAAGAGGATATCGGGCTGTCCGTTCGAAATGTAAAAGGCTGGTGGGGTAGCTGCGACTATATCAAAAAAATCATAAAATTGAGTTTAAGGCTTATCGCACGTGATGTAAATAGCATTGATAGTGTGATTTATCATGAATTTGCACATCTTAAAATTCATAATCATCAAAAACAGTTTTATAGTGTTTTATTGAGTTATTGCCCGAACTATTACAGCTATAAAAAACAACTTTCGGACAGCAAATTTGACCTTTCGGATAAATATATTTTGGGCAAATAAATTATTTGTGTATTAGTCGGCTATTTACTTGACAAAGGTAAGGTAAATAACTATAATGTAATAAAAATGTGAGGTACTATTATGGATTTGTTAGCAGAAATTTTAGAAATTGCAATGTTAGTATGTTTCGGTTGTTCTTGGCCGATTTCGGTATATAAGAGTATTAAAATTAGGACTTCGGTAGGTAAAAGTGCCGTTTTTAATATACTTTTGATTGTTGGTTATGTTGCCGGTATCGTAAGTAAATTTTTAAAGATGGAGCCGTTTATGATAGCAAATGCAAATGACGGTTTGAAAAAAGGTATTTTTATCTTTGCTTTGATTATGTATTTTGTAAACCTAGCAATGATTACTGCAAACTTGGTTTTGTATTATATGAATAAAAATTTGGATATGAAAAAAGCTGCCGAGTTTGCAAACACAAATAATAATGCAGAAGTTGTTGAAAATGTGGTAAACGAAGTTGAAACAGCTGATAATGCAAATGCACAAACTGCAGATAATGAATAAAATTAATAAAAAATACTTACCGAGATGGTAAGTATTTTTTGTTTTAGCTTATTTTGTTTCTTCATACAAATTGTCATTGATATACAATGAAATTCTATTTAAAATATCATAAACAACTTTTGCATTTGTGCCGTCCTCAAGAGTAAATGTAAGCTCAAGCGGCTTAAGCGACAACCATTTATCAACAACGACTTTATTGCCGTTTACTTTTACATAATGCTCGGAAAAACAAGCGTAAACGAGTATATTTGTATTGTTAAGTGTATATTCCTTACATTTATTCCTCAAGGAAAGTAGGAAATATCCAAACATAAATACAGCTAGCAAGCTAAATATTGGTATTAGATATTTGTTCCAATTTTTAGCAGGGATGTTGTCGTAAGATTTAACTTCGTAGCTTTCGACTTTTCCTGAAACATCTATGTTGGAACTTGTCAATATTCTATCTCTACGAGGAGATTTGTAATTGTAATAAACAACTTCAAACTCTACTTCTCTTTCTTCCAAAACATTCTTGTTCTCGTCATAAAATACGATTACTGCTGTTCCGGATTCCACTTTATCATAAAATTGCAATGTTATTTCACAAGTAGTTAAGTTGGCATCTGAGTTGTAAAATACTAATGCTCCCTCATGGTCTTGAAGCTTAACTTCTTTATGTATGTTAGGAACTACAATCGGTATTATTATAAATACAATCATAGTTATAAATGTTACTATTTGAAATAACAATATTTTTTTCTTTTCTGTAATCATAGTTATACCTATCCTTTTTTTGGTATTTTAAATTATAAAACTTTAACAATAACTTGTCAAATATTTTTAAATACAAAAATATGTATTGAATTGACAAAAAAAAGAATGGATGTTATAATTTTATTGTAAGGGAAGAGCGGTGTAAGTCCGTCGCAACTATTATTGCCGTATAGTCGGAATGCTTGCAAATGATTTTTCTGAATATGAGAGCACAATTTTATTTAAGCGAATTTATATTCGCTATATTTGGTTTGCGACTTGTATTTGGACGTCGCAAATATTTTTTTATGAGGAGAGTTTTTGTTATGAAAAAGAAACTTTTAGTGGTAGCAATGTTGGTAGTTGTGATTATGACGGCTGTTTTGTTAGCAGGCTGTGCGGTAGATAAAATGCAGCTTGGATTTATTGCGGAGGCAGACGGCACTCCAGAATATGTGACAATCAATATCAAAGATTACGAAGGAAAAATGCTTATCGATTTGCTCAAAGCGGAAGAATCTTTGGGTGCAAAGATTGAGGGAACAATGCTAAATGAAATAAAGGGAATTAAAAATGATTTCAGTAAAAACGAATTTATTTCCATTTACAGCAATATGAAAGAGTATGACGGCGGTTTTTCCGACCCGATAATAAAAGATGATGTAACTTATTATACAACAAAGGTGGGCATTGACGAATTACCTGTAAGCAAAGATGCTAAGTATTTATTTGTTTTGAGCAAATATTAATATGGAAAAAAACACTTGCATAATACTTTTGCAACAAAAAGCAAGGGAATTAGGGAGACTACCTAAAAAGTCGGATTTTACTAGTGCAGAAATATGCTTGATTAAAGCAAAGCTAGGACCTTGGAATAGGGCTTTGGAGCAAGCGGAGCTAAAACCAATCTCGGAGCATTATGTTGCAAAAAAGGAAAGAGTAAAACAAAAAAGAGAAAGAAAAAAACAACAAAATTCAATTTGATTATTTTGTTTACGTTAACTGAGAAATAATGAAAAAAACTGTCAAAAATCGTGATGTTTATATAAAAACAATGGTATTATTGGTGGTTGTGAGTTTGCTTGCAACTGCAATGATATGTTTGGTCAGCTGTAAAAAATATGTTTATGACAGTAATTCCGTGACCATACAATTTGATAAGAAACAGGCTGTTTTTACTATCCCTAACGATTGTACAATAAGGGTGGAAAAACAAAAAAAGTACTATAACTTCGAAGAAATTCTACCGCTTAAAGTAAAAGAAATGGACGGCTTGGTGCAATATGTTTTTGATAATAAAGAAAATAAGGATAAAATCTTTCGTGTTGAAAGGGATGGATATATTACTAAAGCGGGATATTTTGCAAACGATGGAAATTATAAAATCGCTTATGATAATCAGCAGAATTTATATGAACGGAAGGAGTATGCAGGTAATTTACCAAACGGACTTTTGGGGATAGAAGATTTGATGCTGACAAATGTGGGAGAGGATTATTTCAAGCACTTGCAAATAGGGGAAGAGTTCGATTTGAAGTTGTTTAGAAACAATATGATTATCAACAACACTTCCGGTAATTTGGAGATTGAGCCAAACTTTGATATTAATGCAGATGGCGACAGCATTAAGTTAGAAAGGGTAAAAGAAAATGTTTTTAAAGTTGTTGCGATAAAAAACGGGATAACTACAATAAAAATTAAATATCAAGCTATAGATGTCTTGCATAAAGACGGTTGGTTTTGTTACAATGCAAGCAATCAAAAAAGGGATGTAGTTTTAACTTTTGCCGTAGGGGATAGTTATACAAAAGATATAGCTTTTACAATTAACGGAAAAGACTTTGATAGTGAATTTGACACTTGTTATTTTGAAAAAGATTACGGGAACTTACTTTTGCAGTCTGTAGGTGCGGATAATGTGATTTGTAACGGCGTACAAGTTACCTCCACAAACGATAATTATAGTTTAAAAATACAAGAGGGAGCGAACACCGTTGCAATAGACAAGGGCGGCAAACGCAAAATTGTAACTATTTACGGTGCAAAAATACAAGTTATTACGGAGAAAGACGGATTATCCGAAATTGTCAAACTGAAAATTAATGTGTATGGCTTGTATAACATATTGCCTAAAATGAGCGGGATTTATAATCCTACTCAAAAGTATGATAGTGGGGACAGCCCTACAAACGGAAGTTTATTGCTTGCAAGTATAAAAAATGCAGATACGGTTGAGGTAGTAAAAGCGAAATATGTCAGCCAATACTACTATGTAAAAAATAGTGAAATATTATTTGATTTAAAAACAGAGCATTTACAAAATAAGGAATTTGAGTTGGATATCGATTTTGTTGTAGAATGGTGGGGTAGTAAGCTTGGTACGCACAGGAGTATAAGTGATAACGGTATTTCAACAAATTTGGATGCAAAACTAAACAGCAAAAATTTGGGAATTTTTGAAAAAATAAAAATAAGTTTGTAATATTTGTAAGGATAAAGTATGAAGAAAAAGTTTTGGTCTGCTTTGGCAATAATTCTATGTGTAATGATTTTTGCGGTAGGTATGACTGCATGCTCCGATAATTTGGGAGCAAAAGTGGGCGAGGTAACTATCGCTATCGAGTGCAAAACAATTCTGCAAAATATGGATAAGGCAGAACCGGGATTAATAGATAACAAGTTGATACCTAGTGACGGCATTATTTTAAAGGAAAGCACAGTTGATATATTCGAAAAAGATAATGTGCTTACCGTGTTAAAAAGAGTTTGCAAACAAAATAAAATTTATTTGGATGCGGATAGCAGTTATGTAAAAGCAATTAATCATATTTACGAAATGAGTGTAGGCGAAAGCTCAGGCTGGTTGTATTTTGTTAATGGTTTGCAGCCAAATGTAGGGGCAAATCAATATAAATTGAAAGGTGGCGAAAAAATAGTTTTTGCCTATACCTGTGTTGTAGGAGATTTAAAGTGATTGAAAAGCAAAACCCGATAACAATATTGTGCTATTTGTTTTTTGTAATTTTTATTACTATGTTCAGCACCAATCCGATAATGCTGGGCATATCTTTTGTGTCGGGAATTTTGCTGTATTGTATGCTTTGCGGGGTAAAAAAAACATTGGTACGTCTAGGCTATTTTATAATATTTGTCGCAATAATTGCTATTATCAATCCTATTTTTTCAAGACAAGGTATGACACAGTTTTTTAGTATTGGCAATTTTGTCGTAACGCTTGAATCCTTGCTTAACGGAGTTGCAATCGGGGTAATGTTTGGTAGTGTTATTATTTGGTTTGGGGTGCTTAATGTTTTGTTATACAGTGATAAAATTATTTATATTTTTGGCAAATTCACTCCGAAAATCGGTACTATTTTGTCCATTGCTTTAGGACTTTTTCCAAAATATATTGTACAATATCGCAAAATAGATAACAATTTAAAAGGGCTGGGACTTTATGACGGGGCAAGTTTTTTAAGCAAAGTAAAACTAAAAATGCACACCTTATCTACTTTGATAACTTGGTCGGTGGAGGGCGCGGTTTTGTTATCCGATAATATGTCCGCAAGAGGATACGATTTAAAAGATAAAAGAATTTACGGCAAGTACACTTTTGGTGTTGCGGACGGGATATTGTTGATTGTCAGCCTAGCTTTGGGCACAAGTATTTTGGTATTTATGGGTTTAGGTAGCGGTAGTTTTTATTACTATCCGACATTTAAACAAATAGTTTGGGATAGTAGCGTGTGGATATATTTTGTAACATTTGTGTTTATGAATATCTTGGCGGTTATAAATTTGTGGGAGGGTGTAAAATGGCAATTTTTAAAATCGAAAATTTAAACTTTACTTACAGCGGCGCAAAATCATGCGTACTGCGAGATATCGATTTGCAAATTGAAGAGGGCGGTTTTTATATTATTTGCGGAAAATCCGGCTCCGGAAAGTCCACCCTATTAAAGTTGCTTAAAAAAGAACTTTCTCCAAAAGGTAACTGTTTGGGTAATATCTATTATAATGGCATAAATTTGATGGAATTAGACGGAAAAACTTCTGTTGCAGAAATCGGATTTGTCGGACAGGATATAGAAAGTGGCGTGGTTTGCGATAAGGTTTGGAGAGAGCTTGCTTTTGGCTTGGGCAACTTGGGCTATGACGATGAGTATATAGGTGCAAGGGTAGCCGAAGTTTCCGAGTATTTTGGGTTAGGGAAAGTGTATAACAGCAAGACAAGCGAACTTTCCGGTGGCAGCAAACAAATTTTGGCTGTTGCATCGGCTATGGCAATGTATCCAAAAGTTTTGTTGCTTGATGAGCCTACGTCTATGCTTGACCCTATTGCAAAAAAAAGCTTTGTTGACTTTATAGCAAGAATCAATAAAGAGCTTGGCGTTACTATTATTGTTGTGGAACATAATATGGAAAATTTATTTGATTTGGCTTCAAATATTATTGTTTTGGATAACGGCAAAGTAGTAGCCTGCGAAAAGCCCAACACACTTGCACAAAGCATAGCGGATAAACATTTTTATAAATATATAGGACTTACGGAATTTGCTGAAATTTTTGCAAAGCTTGGCGGCAAAGGTAATATGCCTTGCGAGATAAAAGACAAACGTAAATGGATAACAGATAATTTTGTAGTGAAAGATACAGCCTTGAATTTAAATGAACAAACAAGCAAACAAAACAATGTGGTTTTATCTGCAAGTAAATTGTATTTTAAGTATGACAAAAAAGGCGCTGATATTATAAAAGGCGGGTCGATAAACTTAATGGAGGGAGAAATTGTATGTTTGCTTGGCGGTAACGGCGGAGGGAAAACGACTTTTGCAAATTTGCTTACAGGTGTGTACAAGCCTTATAGCGGCAAAGTGAAAAAAGATAAAGATAAAAAAATTGCCATGTTGCCGCAAAATGCAAAAAGCTTGTTTGTGGAGGACACTGTTCAAAACGAAATGTATACAACTGCTAAATTGCTTAAACAGGATAAAGCTTTTGCGGATAGTTTGGTGGAAAAGTTCGAACTTGGAAATATTTTAAATAGTCATCCTTACGATATAAGTGGCGGAGAAGTGCAAAGATTGGCACTTGCAAAACTGTTTTTGACTAACCCCGATATTATAATTTTGGACGAGCCTACGCAAGGTATGGATATGCAAGCAAAAGAGTATTTGAAAAACTTTCTCGAACAGCATAAAAAAGCAGACGGAAGTGTTATTATAGTAACTCACGATTTAAGGTTTGCAGCAAGCGTAGCGGACAGAGTAGGTTTGTTTTTTGATGGTAAGATTAGTGGACTTCGTGAAGTTGAAAAATTTTTTGACGATAATTCCCTTTATACCACTGAATGTAGTATACTTACTAAAAATATTGCAAATGGTCTTTATAATATATATAAAGTAGTAAACGGATTGGAAAGAAAACCACAGGCGTAGTATGGAAAATAAGGCAAAACTAAAAAACTTGATATTTTATATAATTGCTTTTTTAATTATTCCCACACTGATAATTTTGGGGATTGTGTTTTTGCCTGCAAAAAATTATGCGGTACTGTCAATTATAATAGCAGTGCTTTGCAATATCCCTTTTTTGCTAAACTTTGAAAAGTCCAAAACTAATACAAGAGAAGTCGTACTTATCGCCGTAATGGTTGCACTTACTATTGTAAGCAGACTGATATTTGCACCTCTTCCGTCTTTTAAGCCTGTAACGGCAATGGTAATAATAACGGGCATTGCATTTGGCGGCAGAGCGGGATATGTAACGGGTGCAATGTCGGCACTTTTATCCGATGTCTTTTTTGGGCAAGGGCCTTGGACACCTTTTCAAATGTTTTGCTGGGGGGTGATTGGTTTTTTTGCAGGTATTTTGTTTTGCGACAAAAAAATAAAATTATGGGCAGTTGTGTTGTACAGCATATTCAGCGGAGTACTTTTTTCGGTTGTAATGGATATTTGGACGGTTATAGCGATAGATAACACCTTTAATTTTGTAAGATACGGGGAAGTTTTGTTGGCAAGTATTCCTTTTATTGCAATTTATATTGTTTCCAATGTAGTGTTTATTTTGATTTTAACAAAGCCGTTTATGAAAAAACTAACAAGAATTAAATTGAAGTTTGACGTTTTTGACAACAAAAAAATCTCTGAATAGTCAGAGATTTTTTTGTGTTTATTGTATAATCTATTTTATTTCAAATTTAACAATCACTAAAATCCAATTAAATGTAAGGACCTATATTACCAAACATTATTTATAACTTTGCCGTTAACAAAGCCTGCTATGTTGCTTTCCATAATTTCCATCAATCTGCCGCGGGCTTCCACAGTTGCCCATGCAAGATGAGGAGTGATAAAAGCATTAGGGCAACTAAACAACGGATTATCTTTTTCCGGTGGCTCTTTTGTAATTACATCTCCGCCGTAAGCCAAAACTTTTCCGCTTTTTAAATTTTCGGCAAGTTCTATCTCATTAACCAATCCGCCACGTGCTGTGTTTATAATTATTACTCCATCTTTCATTTTTTTGATAGTGCGATTGCAAATAAGCTTGTCGCTCTCGTTATTTAAAGGGCAGTGTAAGGAAATTATATCGCTGTTTTTAAGTAAGTAGTCAAGCGATACGATTTCGGCATAAGGGTCGTTGCCTCCGCTTCTTCGGTAACCAAGTACTTTCATACCGAAAGCTTTTGCAATTACAGCCACTTGTTTTGCAATATCTCCGTAACCAATCAAACCTATAGTTTTGCCTAACAGCTCTATTTGTTTGGTTTTGTTATAGCAAAAGTCCGGGCAATTTGCCCATTCGCCTGCTTTTACACTATCATTGTGCAAACCGACTTGATTTGCAATTTCAAGCAACAATGCAATGGTAAATTGAGCCACGGACGGAGAGGAATATTTTGGGATATTGCAAACGTAAATCCCCCTTTCTTTTGCGGTTTTTATATCTATGGAATTATATCCTGTTGCAAGCATTGCAATCATTTTAAGTTTTGGCAACTTGTCAAAAATAGGCTTGTCGATAACAATCTTGTTGGCAAGTACAATATCCGCATCTTTTGCGCGCTCTGCAATTAGCTCATAAGGAGTCCTTGGATAGCACACAACTTCGCCGTATTTTTTTAAAAAATCATAGTTGTAATCGCCACGTGTAGCAGGGTAACCGTCTAAAATAACAATTTTCATCGCTTTTTCCTTTTTTTTAACTATATAATTTCTTAAAATATTTTAGCACAACACAATAAAAAAATCAAACAAGAATAAGCAAAATTATTTTAAAGTAAAAATATGTGGACACTGAGTTAGTATTGTGGTATACTTTATGTGTTAAAATAAAAGATAAAAAGGTTTTTTATGAGACTGCGTAAAAAGAAAAATTTAGAAAACAGAATACTTGACTGCGGAGATGTACTTGCCATTTATGAGCAATATGATTTTTACAAGCAGCAGGAAGAGGAAAAGTTCCGTTTGATAGATACGGTTAAAGTTTTTGGCAATAATAATCCGACTTTTTTGGAAATAGGTTGCGGTAAAGGCGGCTTTATTACCGAAATGGCAACTTTGCACCCCGAGATAAATTTTTTGGCAGCGGAGAGAATAAGCAATGTACTTATATGTGCTATGGAAAAAGCTTTGCAGCTAGGATTACAAAATGTTAAGTTTTTAAATTGTGATGCTGCGAACTTGTGCTACTATATAAAGGCTAACAGTATATCAAGGATTTTTTTAAATTTCTCCTGTCCTTGGCCAAAACAAAAGTATGCCAATCAAAGACTTACTAATCCAAGATTTTTAAGCATATACCAAAAATTGCTGACAAAGGACGGGGATATAATACAAAAGACGGACAGTCCGCAAATGTTTGAGTATTCGGTGGAACAACTATCTCAGTTCGGGTTTGGACTTTTTGACATAAGTTGCGATTTGCACAATAGCAAAATTGAAAACGAAGTGATGACCGAATACGAAAAATATTTTAGCGGAATCGGCAAACCTATTTTTAGACTAGCAGCAAAATTAAATGATTAACAAAAGTAAATGGCTTGACTAGATAGGCGGAAATATAAGTATAATATCGATTTTTGAAAGGTTTTTATGAAAATACGCAAATTACTCGATAGTGATTTATCGGAATTGTATAAAATTGCAGATAAAGTCAGGGAGGATAATGTCGGGGATGTTATCCACATAAGAGCGTTGCTTGAAATATCCAATATTTGTTATAGGAATTGCGATTATTGCGGGCTTAGAGCGGAAAATGAAAATTTAACAAGATACGCAATGACTATGCAAGAAATTGAAATTTTAGGTAAAAAATCATTTGATTTGGGATATAAAACTTTGGTAATTCAGTCTGGCGAAAATAATTTTTACCATATAGATAAGCTTGCTGAAGTGGTAAATAACCTTAGTAATTACGGCACAACTGTTACATTAAGCCTTGGGGAATTAGACTACAAGCATTTAAAAACGCTTAAGGAGGCAGGTGCAAAAAGGTATTTGCTTAAGTTTGAAACTGCGGATAAACAAATTTATAGTAAGCTGCATAAAGGATATACTTTGGATGGCAGGCTTGATTGTTTACGTGCGATAAAAGAGCTTGGGTATGAAGTCGGCAGTGGTTTTTTGGTAGGACTGCCAAATGAAAACTTGGATAGCGTTGCTCAAAATTTGGCGTTGCTTGAAAAATTGCAGTGCGATATGGCAGGGATTGGAGTGTTTATACCGCATAAAGATACACCGTTAAGAGCTTTGCCGTGCGGTAGTGTGCAACTGACAAAAAAGTGTGTTGCCATTACAAGAATTTTATTGCCAAAGTGCAATATCCCTATAACTACATCGGTAGGAGAGTTTGGGGATAAATATGAGTTGTTTGGTGGCGGCGCAAATGTTATAATGCAAAATATTACGCCAAATGTATTTGCGGATAATTATTGTATTTACCCAAAAAAGCACAGCTTGACGGATATGCAAAAAGATAGAGAAAAATTGGTTTACGATTTGATAAATATAGGAAGAAAGCCTATTTAAAGGAGTGGCTATGTACAATGTAAAAAGCGCAAAAGCGGAAGAATTTATTTGCAATGACGAGATTTTGCAGTCATTGCAGTTTGCAATAGATAATTGCAATGATAAAAGTTATTTAAACGAAATAATTACTAAAGCCGCAAACTTTGAGGGGTTGACTCACCGCGAGGCAATCACCTTATTGGAAAGCACTGATAAGGATATAGAAAATAAGATTTTTGAGCTTGCAAAAGCAATCAAAAATAAGTTTTACGGCAATCGTATAGTTATGTTCGCCCCCCTTTATTTGTCGAATTACTGTGTGAACAGCTGCGTATATTGCCCTTATCATATAAAAAATAAAAATATTCCACGTAAAAAATTACAGGGAGAAAATTTGACTCGTGAAGTAGTAGCACTGCAGGATATGGGACACAAACGTCTTGCAATCGAGGCAGGGGAACACCCGACAATCAATCCGATAGAGTATATTTTGGAGTGTATTGAGAATATTTACGGCATAAACCACAAAAATGGTGCGATAAGACGAGTAAATGTGAACATTGCCGCCACAAGCGTAGAAAATTATAAAAAATTGAAAGATGCTAAAATAGGAACATATATTTTGTTTCAGGAAACTTATAATAAAGAAAATTATAAAAAACTTCATCCTGTAGGGCCTAAAAGCGACTATGATTATCATACAGAGGCTATGGACAGGGCTATGCAGGGCGGTATTGACGATGTAGGCGTAGGTGTATTGTTCGGGCTTGACAATTACAAGTACGAGCTTGTAGGCTTGCTTATGCACAAGGAACATTTGGAGCAAGTTTTTGGGGTAGGTCCGCACACAATAAGTTTGCCACGTATGCGGCCGGCGGATGATATCGATATTAAAGATTTCGAACAAGGTTTGACTGATGAAAAGTTTGCAAAACTTGTTGCAATATTAAGGATAGCCGTTCCGTATACAGGACTTATTATTTCCACAAGGGAGCAAATAAAGGTACGCGAAAGATTGCTTGAAGTAGGCGTAACACAACTAAGCGGTGGGTCAAAAACAAGCGTTGGCGGATATTGCGAAAAGGAATGTGACGGGGATAGCAGTCAATTTGAGATTGCGGACAACAGGACACTTGACGAAGTGGTAAATTGGTTGTTGTCACTTGGATATATCCCAAGTTTTTGTACCGCTTGTTATCGTGAGGGGAGGACGGGCGATAGATTCATGCGTCTTGTAAAAAGCGGTGCGATTGCCAATGTATGTCAACCTAATGCACTTTTGACTTTGGCGGAATATTTATATGATTATGCAAAAGAGGATACAAAACAAATAGGTTTTAAAGTGATAGAAAAAGAATTGGAAAATATAAAAAACGATAAAGTAAAGTTGTTGGTAAAAGAAAATTTGACAGCAATAAAAAACGGAAAAAGGGACTTTAGATTGTAATTAACCTCGATTTTCACGAGGATATTTGGTATAAATATGGATAAATTGGTTGTTGGCATTTTTGGAAAAATAAATAGCGGTAAATCTACCTTGGTCAATAGTTTGGCTAAGGAGAATGTCAGTATTGTTTCCGATGTGCGGGGCAGTACTTCCGACTGCGTAAGTAAAATGACCGAAATAGACGGCATAGGCAGGGTGCAGTTGATTGACTGTGCGGGATATGATGACGACGGATTGCTTGCAGGACAAAGGCTTGCAGGTGTGCAAAAAGCGTTTGATATGTCCGACATTGCAATCATAGTATGTAAAGAAGAATTTGATAAGCTAGATAAAATTTGGATTGAAAAATGCGCTGAGCGAAACAAAAAATATATATTATGCCATAACGTTATAGGCGCAGCACAAGTAAAAACCAAAAATAATGAGTTGTGGATTGATGTTGCTTGCGAACAAGGCGCAAATGCTATAATACAAATGATAAAGCAATTAAGCAGTGTAACGGAAATTGATATTTTGGGAGATTTAGTAAATGCCTACGATAATGTGCTTTTGTGCATGCCTCAAGACGATGGCGCACCAAACGGAAGATTGATTTTGCCTCAATCTATAGTTATAAGGGCAATTATGGATAAAGGTGGTGTACCTATAATTGCAAAAAAAGAAAATTTTGGCGATATGTTTGAAAAGTTCAAAAATGACATAAGCCTAGTTATTACCGACTCCTCTGTATTTGACTATGTTTATAACATTGCGGGCGGAATTGTGCCAATCACTAGTTTTTCCGTTTTGTTTGCTAAAAAGAATGGGGATATAAATGTTTTTGTAAATGGTGCAAACAGTATAGATAGTTTGTCGGATGGCGACAAAATATTGATTATGGAGGCATGTAGCCATACTCTTTCTCACAAAGATATAGGAAGTGTGCTTATACCGGGGTTGCTTAAAAAATACACGGGTAAAAACCTTGTGTTTGAAATTGTGCGAGGAAAAGATGAGCCTAAAGATTGGTCGCAATTCAAATTGGTTGTCCATTGCGGCGGGTGCACTCAAAACAGGCAATTTATGCTAGCAAGGATACAAAAATGTGAAAAATATAATTTGCCTATTACGAATTACGGAATATTGCTTGCAAAATTAAAAGGAATACTTGCAAAAATAGTTTATTAATAAAATTGGTTTTTGTTAAAATATAAATAGTTTGATTTTTGTAAGTAGTGCACTATAAAATAAATTGAACAGACTTTCTACTTTTTTCGTTATATACGGAATAGTATAAAAAAATATACATTTGACTTATTATAAAAAAAGTAGTACAATAAATAAGTATTTAGCAACACAAGTGATATTTACTGTGTTGTGAATAAAATATAAGGAGAATTTTATGTCAAAACCTATTATCGGCAATGAGCCGAATCACAACCCTAAACATAAACGTAATCCATTGGAAAATGTTATGGGCAAATTGTCAAAAATCAAATTTAAAACGGCATTGATTATCTTAGGTGTATTTACTGCATTATTGATTTTTTGGCAAATTTATTTTAGTTTGATTTCATTTTCAATCTACAATGTAGGACTAAGAGCATTTATTATCATTTTGTTATTGCTTTGGTCAATTCCATTTTTTGTATTTTTCATCAAAAATAGAAAAGAGGGGTATACAAAGAAAGAGAGCTTTAAAAAAGTGCATTGGGGTTGGCAAATCCCTGCAGGCATAGCAGCTGTGCTTATTGTAGTTTGTATTTGCCTTGCTATATTTACAACACCAATGTTTATGGCAAAGTCATACAACACAATGATAAGTGTTGATACCAAGTCGGGTACTGCCGAGGAGCCTTTTAAGGAGTTTACGGAAGAAGTTGACGACTTTTATGACGGCGATATGCAAGTTGCAATAATTGATAAATACTTTGCCTCATTACTTGGCGAAAAAGTTTTGGGACAAAGCAGCGGTGGTTATGCGAGCCAATTTGAGGTAAACGATTACACTTTGATACATTATAAAGAGAGTTTGTATTGGGTTGGAGCATTAGAGCCAAAAGGATTTTTCCAATGGACTAGTTCTTCCAAAACAGGTACACCGGGATATGTAATAGTGGATGCAACTCAAACAGATGCAAATGCAAGAGCGGAGCTTGTAACTACTCATAATTTAAAATACACTCCCGGTGCATACTTATGGCATGATGCGGAAAGACAAATGTACTTTTCAAACATGGGTGCTTTGCGCGAAAATGAGCTTAGCTTTGAGCTTGATGATGATGGAGTACCTTACTATACTCAAGTTATTTATAAGAAGAAGTTTGGTATAACAAGCGGTGACGAGGCTACCGGTTTGCTAATTATGAACGCTACAAACGGTGAGTGCAAAAGTTATGCTTTGGACAAAGTTCCCGATTGGGTTGACAACGTTCAATCTCATAGTATGATTTTGAAACAACTTAACTATTGGGGCGAATATTCACATGGTTATTTTAATACTTGGTTTGCAAAAGAAGAAGTAAACAATACTACCGACGGTTACAACTATGTTTACAATAATGGCAGATTTTACATTACAACAGGTATTACCGCTAAGTCTGAAGACAGCGCTATTATCGGTATGGTATTGTCGGATTTAAGAACAAAGCAAACTGTTATGTACAACATGGTTGGAGCGACTGAGCAAGCTGCAAGAAAATCTGCCCAAGGTATTCAAGAGGCAGCTGCGGCTGGATATTATGCATCTTTCCCAACATTGATTAACTTTAGCGGTGTTCCTACTTTTTATATGGCACTAAAGGATAATGCAGGCAATATTAAAATGTATGCTTATGTAAATGTACAAGATTATACAAGTAAGCTTGCTGCGGGTATCACGCCTGAAATTGCAAAAGAAAAATATTTGGAAAAGATAAAAGGCGACATAGTTGAAAAACCTGTTGTACCTAATGGGGAAGAAAAAGAGGGTAGTATGTCGTTTATAACTGCATACATGCAAGACGGAAACACTTATTTCTTTATTACAGTTGATGGTGTTGATTATGAGATATCGATAAAAATAAAGGGCGCAAAACAACTGTTAAAAGCAAGTGTAAACGATACTGTTAAGATAAGGATTGACGGCGGTGCAGTTACCGAAGTTATCAGCGTTACCAAAAACAGTTGATATTGAAAAATAAAAAGAGACGGATTTCCGTCTCTTTTTTGACAAGATAACCTATTGACTAAAACAAAACAAGGTCATAAATTTGACCTTGTTTTTGTTTTGATTTTAAAAGAAAATATTTATATCGAATATTTTTTCTATCACGTTTTTAACTATCTCGGCATCCGCTGTTGTCACTTCG
>OFFU01001197.1_pt1 | contig 19377 bp, 15 predicted proteins | sample 1521451 | NCBI WGS metagenome assembly OFFU01 (sample SAMEA3504106, study PRJEB24116) | mouse gut metagenome | biome: mouse gut; feature: mouse-associated habitat; material: faeces | place: Denmark | collected 2011 | reverse complement strand
CACAACGGCCTTGCCGCCGACCTTGTCGTAGAACTGCGGCCATACCGAGCGGGCGGCTTCCATCCACGTGTCTTCATCGGTCACGTCGTTGGCCACCATACCGTGATCGAGGCATTCCTTGAGGGCGATCTGATCCTGCTCGGCGGACCACTTCCATTCGTAGGCGGCGGCTTCCCTGGCGGCCTTGTCCACCAGAGCCTTGGTCTGCGGATCAAGCTTGCGGTACCACGGATCGCTGACCAGCATGGGGCCTACCCAGAGCATGTAGTGAATGTTGGTGATGTACTTCTGCACTTCCCAGAACTTCTGGTCGCGGTTGATAGCGTGGGGGTTTTCCTGTCCGTCGGCCACGCCCTGCTGGAGCGCGTTGAAGGTTTCGGACCACGCCAGAGGATGCGGCTCGACGCCCCACGAGCGGAAGGCCGCAAGCTGGAGTTCCACGGCCGGGACGCGAATCTTGAGGCCCTTGAGATCAGCCATGGTGGTGACGGGCTTCTTGGAGTTGGTAACCACACGGTAACCGCCAGCCAGCCACGCCAGAGGCCGGGTGCGGCTCTGCTTGGCGATGGCGTCGGCGCTCTTCTTCATGAACGCCTCGTTGCCGAAGAGCTTTTCGGCGTCAGCGATGGTGGGGAACATGTACGGAAGGATGAAGACCCCGGCCTGCGGCGCGAAAGGCGTCAGGTTGCCGGCGGCGAGCACGGCCAGATGGATTTCGCCGTTGCGCAACTGCTTGACGTTGGCCTGTTCGTCCCCGAGCGAGCCGCCGTAAAAGGTCTGTACTGTGATGGCCCCGCCGGATTCCTGTTCCACGATTTCCTTGAACTTGTCGATGGCGACCACATGCAGGCTGCCTTGCGGGTTGGCGGTGGCGGCCCGGATGGTCATCTTCTTGTATTCGGCGGCATTGGCGGTCCCAAGCGACAGCATCAGCACGGCGGCGGCAAAAGCGGTCAAAAAGCGTCTCATCAGGTTTCTCCTCTGGTTTCCCATCCCCACGATGGTTGTTGTAAACGTTCCCTTCCGGGACCCCCTGGCCTCAGGCGCGGGGGAGAACCCCGCACGGCGGACAAGCCGCCTTCCGCTCTTAAAGCCCCAGCAATCGGGCGGCGTTGTTGTAAAAAATGTTTTCCAGCACCTGCGGGCTGAACGGCAGCTTCTTGTAAAGCGCGATCTGTCCCTTGAAATCGAGGAAGGGGTGGGCGCTGGCGAAGATCACCTTGTCCCCGATCATGGTGTTGGCGGCCTGAATGTAGCCCTCCGAGAAAGGCGACTGTTCGTATTCCGACAGTTCAAGGTAGACGTTGCGGTTGCGCTGCACAACCATGATGATGTCTCCGACCCACGGGTAGCAGCCGTGGCTGACCACGATCTTCAGGCGGGGGAAGTCCCGGGCTACCGCGTCAATGGTGCGGGGGTGGCAATGCTCGGGGTCCGCCCCATCCACCAGCGTAGCCATGCCCGTACTGACCACGATCGGAATGTCCAGTTCGCAGCACTTGGCGTAGATGGGGTAGTACTTGGCATGGTTGGCGGGAATCTTGGCAAGGAAGGGATCAATGGCCGCGCCGCGGAAGCCGTGGTTTTCGACCATGAGCTTCAACTCGTCGATGGCGTCCATGCCCTTGTGCGGATCAAGCCCGGCCATGCCGATGAAACGTTCCGGGTAGCGCTCAAGGAAGGGGATGACTCCCCTGTTGCCGGAAGCGATGCCGTAGGTGGTTTCGGCGTCGCGGCTGGTGATGACGCCCTTGACCACGCCCTGCGCTTCCATATCGCGCACGATGTCCTCGATGGGCTGGGCGTGGGCGCGCTCGTGGAACTTGAACAGTGCGTGCATTTCCCCGAAAACGGGGTGATCAATCATCCCCTGCACCGTGGCCGGGACGTTCGGGCGGAAGCGGAAATCGATAATGTTCACGGTCGTTCCCCTTTTGCAAAAGCGCCGGGCCTACGCCTCGGCAGCCGTCTTTGCCTTCCTTTTAAGCAAGAGGGGTGCCACTTGTGAAAGAAGAAACAAATAATAAGATTCCTTACTGCTTCCCGCAGAGGGTTATTACTCTATATTAGTATTTTCTTTTACTTTTTTATTTTCCTCTTTTTCCTGTGATCACCCTTGAAAAAGGCGAAAGAAGGCTTTCCCTACGGCGCGGCCTCCCTTCCCGGCTCGGCGGAAGAAGGGGCGGTAGCCGTCGAGAGCCTCCTGCGGGGCCTATGGACCTAAGCAGCCAGTCTTATTGGACTCTAACGAAGGCGCGCCATTGCAGAAATGCACAGGTAAAGGAGGAATTCTAACACCTCTAAACATTTTCCTTTTCTTTGGCGTCAGCACGGTTATATGCAATTCTGCATATCTCGGGGCGCACAGGGTATGCAAAAAAACACTTTTCCCCGTCGCCGCCAAACGCAAAAAGGCCCCCGGCCTTGGAAGAGGACGGGGGCCATAAATACGCAGGCTTAGGAAGTGCCGGATTACTGTTGGTAGGCTTTCAGCATGGCGTTGAGGCGCGTCATGAAGGCTTCGTCGGCCTTCACGCCTTCCAGCGGATAGGGACGCCCGAGATAGCCGTATTTCGGCTGGCCCATGCGGTGGTAGGTCAGGGCCTCGTAGCGGACAGTGGACCTTTTGGGCAACATTTCACGAATGGAGAGAATATCCTCCTCCGTATCGTTGAAGCCGGGGATGACCGGCGTGCGCACAAGCACGGGAAGATCGGGGAAATGCTCGAAAACGAAATGGAGATTCCTCAGGATCAACTCGTTCCCCACTCCGGTGGATGCTTTGTGGCGCTCCGAATCGAGGCATTTGACGTCGAAGATCAGGGCGTCCAGCAGGCGGCACGCCTCTTCGAGCACGTCGGTGGGGTAATGGCCGCAGGTCTCGATGGTGGCATGGATGCGCCGCGCCTTGGCCTCCCGCAGCAGGGCCAGCGCGAAGTCCGGCTGCGCCAGCGCCTCGCCGCCCGAAAGGGTCAGGCCGCCGCCGGATCGGGCATAGAAGACGTCGTCCTCCTCCACCCTTTTCAGAATGTGGTCCACGCTGACACTTTCCCCGTAGACGGTCTGCGCCCCCGTGGGGCAGGCCCGCACGCAGGCGTTGCAGCCCGTGCACATGGAACGGTCAAAACAGATGAGGCCGTTGACCACGCGCACCGCGCCCGTGGGACAGGCCCTGGCGCAGCGGCCACAGACCTCGGCGCTCAGGCAGCGCGTCGGGTTGTAAGCCCGTTCGGGCTCGCGGCGCTGCGACTCGGGGTTGCTGCACCACGGGCAATGCAGCGGACAGCCTTTCAAAAAGACCAGCGTCCTGATGCCTTCGCCGTCGTGGACGCTGAATTTCTGGATATTGAATACGATGCCCGTCTGATGCTTGTCGAGCATGGCGGCTCCTCCTCAAAGGAAAAAAACGGGGGGAAGGGGCCTTCCGGAAAGGCGGCCTTCCCCCTTCCCATCCCCGCGCGGCCGGGGAGTCCTGTGGCCCCCGCACGATTCCGCGCGAGCTTCCCATCCGTGCGCGACCGGGGAGGCGTCCCAAAGCCGCGCATCACGAGAAAGATTCCCGCCCGGCCCGACGCGGAGGCATACAGCGGCGGAGGCGGAAAAACTCCCGGGAAGGCCCCGCCCTGCGGCGGGGCCCTCCCTCTTCAGACTCAGATGGCCGAATGTTCGGTACGGTCGATGATGTCGTTCTGCAGGTCGGGGGACATGTCGCAGAAGTAGGCGCTGTACCCGGCCACGCGGACGATGAGGTTACGGTAGCTGTTGGGGTCCTTCTGGGCGGCCACCAGCGTTTCGCGGTTGACGATGTTGAACTGGAGGTGCCACAGCTTGAGGTCGCACCACGTACGGATGATGTTCATGATCTTCCGCGTGCCTTCGTCTCCGACCACGCATTTGGGCGAGAGCTTGATGTTCAGCAGGCGGGAGGCCCGGTTGATCATGCCGTAGTTCTTGGAATGATAATTCGACAGCAGGACGGCGGTAGGCCCGTTCTGGTCCGCGCCGTGCGAGGCCGAGGAGCCGTCCGAAAGCGGGAAGCCGGCCACGCGGCCATTGGGCGTGGCGGCGATGATCTTGCCGAAGGGCACGTGCGACGTAATCGGCACGTAGCGGACATCCACATGAACGCCGCGATCCCGGCTGCTCTTCTCGGCTTCCACCTGCGTGAAACGGTCCACGTCCTTGGCGATGCTGTCGGCGTAGGGATCGTTGTTGCCGTAGCAGGGGGCGCTCTTCAGCATTTCCCGGATGGGCTCGTAGCCCACGAAGTTGGCCTTCATCGCTTCAAGGACTTCCTGCATGGTGAGGCGCTTTTCCTCATAGACCAGCTTCTTGATGGCCGCGAGGGAGTCCACCACCGTGCCGTAGCCGAGGAATTCAAAGTAGGAGTAGTCGACGCCTTCCTCGATCTTTTCGGAATGCAGGTCCTTGTAATACTTCATGCACAGGTCATGCAGGACGGAGGACAGGGGCGCGGCGAAGTGCTGCGGGCGCAGGCGGTCGACGACGTGCTGCTGCTGGAAGGCCTTGCGCAGCAGGTTGATGTGCTGGGCCTTGTAGGCGTCGTAGAATTCCTCCCACGTCTTGAAGCTGGTGGGATCGCCGGTTTCAAGGCCGATAAGCTCGTCGCCGTAGTGAAGCAGGCGACCATTGTACATGAGCATTTCAATGGCCGAGGCGAAGTTGATGTACACGCAGCCGGAGGTGTAGGTATCGCGGTTGGGCATCCGCGTTTCGGTGCAGCCGGAAATGGCGTAGTCGAGGGCCTCATTGATCGGGCAGCCCTTGATCGTGTTCAGGAAGACCACTTCCTCGTCGTTGATGAGCTTCGGGAAGCCGGAGCCGTCCTTGACGGTCAGCGCGATTTCGTGGAGGAAGCGCTCGGGCGTACGCGAGTGGATGCGGGTCGCGAGGTCGGGATAGTTCAGGGGGAACTCGCGCTTGGACTCAAGGAAGAGATAGGAAAGCTCGTTGGTGGCGTCCTCGCCTTCCGGCGTCTGGCCGCCGATGGTCACGGCTTCCCAGTGCGCATACCCCTCCTGGAACTCGTTACCCGTGGGGTTGATGTAGAGGTCGATGAACTGCGCCATGTCGACCCACATGCACTCAAGGAGTTCCTTCGCTTCCTCGCGGGTCAGCGTGCCTTCCTCAATGTCCTTCTTGTAGAGAGGATAGAGGTACTGGTCCATACGACCGTTGGAAATGATCGCGCTGGCCTTCTGCTCAAGGCGCGAGAACATCTGTACGAACCACTGGCACTGCATGGCTTCCCGGAAGTTACGGGCGGGATAGGCCGGGACGTGCTCGCAGATGTCGGCCATGCGCAGGAGTTCCTGCCTGCGGACCGGATCGGCGGTTTCGGCGGCGGTGTCGCGGGCAAGCTGCGCGTGGCGCCTGGCCCAGATCATGATCGCGTCGCAGACGATGATCATGGCTTCGAGGAAAGGCTTCTTTTCCCAGAGGTCCACGGAGTTGGTGAGATCGAGGGCGGCCAGTTTGGACTTGGCCTCGTTCTGGATGTCGATGAAGCCGCGCTGGATGACCTTGCCGTAATCCGGCACCCACTGGAGGGCGGAACGGTAGGAGGACGTCTCGCTGACCACGAACTTGGACTTCAGGCCGCGCTCGTCGTCGTAGGTCACGCCGCGGATTTCGGCGGGAAGGACCTTGTTCAGATGCTCATGGTAGGTCTTGCCTTCCCAATAGGGGGCGATCTCTTCCATCAGAATCTTCATGTCCTCGGGATCGATGAGGAAGGGGCTTTTTTCGCGGTTGGGCAGGTCCTGCATGACCTCAATATAGAAGTCGCCGTCGATTTCGGGATAGAGGATGCCGTAGCGCCCGAGCTGGCCCACGCGACCGGCCAGAAGCTGATCCGGGGTGATGTAGACGGTCATCTTTTCCGCCACGTTCTTGAGGGCCTTGGCCCAGCGCAGGGTCAGCAGCTCGCCTTCGGTCTGGCGCATGGACTCCGTAAAATACCGGGCACGCTCAATATCGACGTGGGGGACGGTGAACTGAATGCGATCCAGAATCTTGTAGACCCGTTCGCGGCCTTCACGGTTGACCTTTTTCTTGCCCTGAAGACGTTCTTCCTGCGGGGAAAGACAAGCGCACTGTGACATGGAGAGCCTCCTGAAAGGATGGTGTTTATCTTGACGTTCTCGTTGATGGCATCAAGTTTGTGCCTCTCTCCAAAGCATCATGCGTGCCAGATGGAATAATCCATTGAAAAGACAGAAGAAAAAAGCCGCCTTTTCCGAAGAGCGGCGGCGGTACGGGGCAAAGCTCACCTGTGCAATTTTGCAATAGTATTGTCCTAACTCTTTCAATTCATAGCTGTTTTATAAAATATGTGCATTTCTGCAATGCGAAAAAATGCACATGCGGCCCGTACCACTCACCTGCTCTGCCCGGCGAGGCGGCAAAAGAAAAACTTTTTCTTCCTCAGCCCCCGGCGGCTTGACAGGAAAGGCGATTCTGTCTAGACAGAAAAACGCACATTACGTCACCATCGTCTATCCGGTTAGGACGGCGGCCTCTCACGTCGCTAAGAGGGGTTCAAATCCCCTTGGTGACGCCAGCGCACGCACAGGGCCGCCTTTTTGTGTGTCCGCCTCTCTTTCAGAAGAAGAAGAAGAAGAAGAAGAAGATAGCTCAGCCTATTGCACAAGGCTCTGTCCTAGCCATCAATTGCTAGAGCTCCTCTGTGATTTCAGAGGAATGCGGATAAGCGTTTTTGCCTTGTGGAGCCCGCTGCCTTAACAGGGTTGAAAACGTTTGAAATTCCGGTGGGCTCAGCAACCGTCAATCATTTCCTGTGACAGAGCCTTAGAGCCCGGCGGCGGGGAACTGTTCCGGGCTTTTGTCATGCACCAAGGGCGCTTCGGGGCCATCGTCCTCTGCGCCGGAATGCTCCTCAGCGGCAAGGGGGCAGGACCAAGGCGAAGCGGCAACGGCTCACAGACGCACGAAGGAAACCCGGTTTCCGTGCGCCCGGATCAGCGCTTCCAAATCCGCGAAGGCCAGAAAAACGGTGGCCCGGTTGTCCCCGGGATGGACGCCGAGAACGGGCTTTTCGGTCAGCCCGGCCTCAAAGAGGACCTCCACGGCGCGCTCCTCGTCGTTGAGCACGCCGAGCGGGGTGACCGCTCCCTTTTCCAGCTTGAGGAAACGCGCCAGCCGTTCCTCCGAAGCGAAAGACAGGGCCGACGTGCCGAGGAGCGCCCGCAAAGCCCGCAGGTCCACGGCGCAATCCTTGCCCGCCACGAGCAGGAAATGCCGCCGCCCTCTGGCGTCGCGGAGAAAAAGATTCTTCGGGATGGTGTCCCCGTCGTCCAGATGCAGCCTTTCCATCGCCTGAACGGTGTGGACGGCCTCGTGCTCAACCATCCGGTAAGGGATGCCCGCCGCGTCCAGCGCGCGGAGCATGGCCTCGCGGTTGCCTTCCGGCATAGCCTGCCTCCTGTCGCGGCCCCAAATACGAAAACCCCGCACTACGGAGTATTGCGGGGGAAAAACGGTCCGGTCGGCGGGCCTTACTTCATGCGGTAGGTGATGCGCCCACGGGTGAGGTCATAGGGAGAAAGCTCCACCTTGACCCGGTCGCCCGGAAGGATACGGATATAAAACTTGCGCATCTTGCCGGAAATATGCGCCAATACGGTATGCCCGTTTTCGAGCTCGACCTGAAACATCGCATTGGGCAACGCTTCCTGAACCACGCCGTCCACTTCAATGGCATCTTCTTTCGCCATGGAACCCCCTCACGAATGGAGAATGTATGTCCACGCCCTTCTTGCACAAGGCCGTTGGATTCAATATCTTTTTACCATGCCTTGAAAAATCTTCCTTGTCAACCCGCGTCTGCGGGCGAAAACCCCGCGCGAAGAGGGGGAAACGCGCTGATCGTGTGCCCCGTCTTCGGGCTGTTCAGAAAGCCGCACGCGAAACAGGGAAACGGCGATGGCCCGGAACCTTGGCGGCGAGCCCCCGCAAGGGCAGGTTTGCGAGCCTGAGGGCCTTTGCCGGCAACGCCGCCCTTTTCCTGGAAAGGCCCTCCCCCACCGCTCCTACGCCTTCACCGGCCTCCAGAGCAGCCACATCCCGACCGCCAGCAGGGGCACGCACAAAAGCTGGCCCATCGTCAACCAGCCGAACGCCAGATAACCGAGCTGCGGGTCGGGCTGGCGCACGAATTCCACGGCAAAGCGGAAGATGCCGTACAGCAGGGCGAAAAGGCCGGACACCCGGCCCGTCGGACGGATTTTCGACGAGTAGACCCACAGCACGGCAAAAAGCACGAGGCCCTCAAGCCCGGCCTCGTAAAGCTGGGAAGGATGGCGCGGCAGAGGGCCGCCCGTGGGAAAGACCATCCCCAGCGGACCATCCGTCACGCCGCCCCACAGTTCCCCGTTGATGAAATTGCCGATGCGCCCGAAAAAGAGCCCCGGCGGAACGAGGGGAGCTACGAAATCCACCACGTCGAAAAAGCGTTTCCCCTCCCGGCGACTCCACCACCAGATCATGGCCAGCACGCCGAGCAGTCCGCCGTGGAAGGACATGCCCCCATTCCATATTTTGAATATTTCCGTGGGCTGTTCCAGATAGGCGGGCAGATCATAAAAAAGCACATAGCCCAGACGCCCGCCCGCAACCACGCCGAGCATGATCCACGTGAGCAGATCGTCGGCCTTCTGCGCGTTCCAGCCCGCCGCGATCCACGCCGGGCGCGAGGCGCGCCAACGGGCCAGCCCCCACCCCGCAAGGAAGGCGAAAAGATACATGAGCCCGTACCAGTGCACCTGCACCGGGCCGAGGGAAAAGGCCACCGGACTGATGTTCGGATAGGTCAGCATGAAGTCTCCCCCGCGTCTTCGCGGCGGAAGGTCCCGGTACGGCCCCCGGATTTGTACACGAGGCGCACGTCGCGGATGATCATATCCTTCTGTACGGCCTTGCACATGTCGTAGATGGTGGCCGCTGCGGTCTGCGCCGCGATGATGGCCTCCATCTCTACGCCCGTGCGGTCGTTCGTGCGCGTTTCCGCCTCAATGAGCACGGCGGGCGGCTCGTCGCGCACTTCAAAGCGCACGTCGGCATAGGTCAGGGGCACGGGATGGCACAAGGGGATCAGCTCCGCCGTGCGCTTGGCCGCCATGATGCCCGCCACCTGCGCCGTCACCAGCACGTCGCCCTTGGGCAGCGCGTGCCGCTTGAGCAGATCAAGGGTATGCGCGTTCATCTCCACCGCGCCGCGCACGATGGCGACGCGCCGGGTCACGTTCTTCTCCCCCACGTCCACCATGCCGATGGCCCCGTCCGCGCCCATATGGGAAAAAGCGGCGTCGCGTTCCCCGGCCTTTGACGTTTGCGGACAGCGGACCTCTTCCAGAATGCGTTCCGCAGGCTGCGCTACGGCGTCCACCAGCACCCGGAGCACTCCCTCCACGTCAAGATCGGAGGTGTCGACGATGAGGGCGTCCGGTGCGGGCTTCAACGGCGCGACCGCCCGATTGCGGTCCATGTCGTCGCGCTGGCGGATCATCTCGGTGATCTGCGCGAGATCGGCCTTTTCACCCCGCGCCTCCAGTTCCCGGAAACGCCGCAGGCCCCGCACTTCGGGCCGCGCGTCGAGGAAAAACTTGAAGCGCGCCGCGGGAAAGACCACCGTGCCCATGTCCCGGCCCTCCGCCACCAGCGAGGTGGACTCGCCAAGCGCGCGCTGCGCCGACTTCAAGGCGTCGCGGACGATGGGGGAGGTGGCCAGCCGGGAGGCGAGCCGCCCGACCTCTTCCGTGCGGATTTCGTCGCCCACGGGCTCGCCGTTGCACAAAAGCACACTCTTCTCGCCCGCCCCTTCCAGACGGAACCGGAAGCCCCGGCAGCGTTCCCGCAGTTCCTCGTCGGGCAGCTTTGCCGCGTCCGGGCCAAGACGCAGGGCCAGCGTACGGAACATGGCCCCCGTGTCGAGATAGGCGATGTGGAGGATGGAGGCCACCTGCTTGGCGAGCGTCGACTTGCCGACCCCGGCGGGGCCGTCCAGCGTGATGATGGGCAGATATTTCATGATTACAGCAGTTCCCGCATGGCGTTGATCAAAAGGGTGTTTTCCTCCGCCGTCCCCACCGACACGCGCAGGTGGCGAGGCAGGCCATAGCTCGTGAGCGGGCGCAGGATGAAGCCGCGCCGCAAGAGGCCCTCGAAGAGCCCCGCCGCATCCGGCGCGCCCGCCGGAACCTCGAACATGAGGAAATTGGACTGGGAGGGATAGACACGGCAGCCGAGCCGTTCCAGTTCTCCGGCAAGGTAACCCCGGCCCTCGCGCACTACGCGCAGGGTTTCGTCATGAAAGGCCGTATCCTCAAGGGCGGCGATGCCCGCTTCCTCGGCCATGAGGTTGACCGAGAAAGGCAAACGCACGCGCCACATATGATCGGCGAGTTCCTCGGGCATGATCGCGTAGCCGAGGCGCAGCCCGGCCATGCCGAAGCTTTTGGAGAAGGTGCGCGAAACGATCAGGTTGGGGAATTCGTCCAGACGCGGCAGCAACGAATGGGCGCTCTCGTCGTCCGTAAAGTCCATATAGGCTTCGTCCACCACCAGCAGGCAGCCTTCCGGCAAAGCCCGGGCCAGCCGTTCCAGTTCCGCCGCCGACGCGGTATGTCCGGAGGGATTGTCCGGGGTGGTCACAAAAACGAGCGAGGTCTTGTCGTCCACCAGCTCAAGCAGGCGATCCCACGGGAAGGAAAAATCGGGATTCACGTCCGCCTGCCGCAACTCGACCCCGCACAGGGCCGCCTGCGTGGTGTAGATGCCGAAACAGGGCCGGAAGGCCACGGCGTTGTTGACGCCCGGTTCGGCACAGACGCGGAACAGGAGATCGATGACCTCGTCCGAGCCGTTCCCGACCACAATCCGGGACGGCGACACGCCATGGTAGGCGGCCAGCGCCTTCACCAGACGCGGATTGCCAGCCTGCGGATAGCGGAAGGCCAGCCCCGCATGGCTTTCCAGCACCCGGCGGACAAGCGGGGACGTGCCGAGGGGATTCTCGTTGCTCGCCATCTTGATGACGCGGGCAAGGCCGTATTTGTCGCGGATTTCGTCAATGGAAAGGCCGGCGGTGTAGGGTTTGAAGGCCCGGACCAGCGAACGCATGGGGATGGAAGACATGGCATGTTCCTTCTGAAGTGGCAAAGGACTCAAGTTTCCTTTTTTCCGCCCCCATCGTCAAGCGGACGCCTGCCCGGAAGAAAGAAGAAGCGGAACAAGGACAAAGAGCCCCTCTCTCCCCGCAGAAGGACGGCGGCACGCCATCCCTTCCCTTGCGGCGGACGGCGGGCTCACCGGGAATCCGGGAAAATGCGAACAAAAGGAAGGCGGAGCCTTTCCCTCACTCCCGGCCTTCGGGCTATTTCTCCTTCTTTTCCGGCCCATCCCGGAGAGGCAAAGGGTGGAGACGGCGATAGGAAAAGACCCGGGCCCGTTCCACATAGGGCCTTGCCTCCCGGACGGACCATACAAAAAAACCGGGAACGTCGGCGTTCCCGGTTTCTGTAAAAGGCCCCGGCACCCTGGAGGAAAGCGCCGGGGCAGGGCCGCAAGCATGACATCATATATTTTCCGGCTGGGGAAAGCTTCTGCCCTTTGCCGGGTAAAGGAGCCTGTACGCAAGGCCCCTGTCGCGGTTACTCGTTGTTGATCTCAATCTTGCGGGCAACGGGCTTTTCCGGTTCCTTGCGGGGAATTTCGATGCACAGGACGCCGTCCTTATGAGTAGCCTTGATCTTGTCCACTTCGGCGTCCTCCGGCAGGGACAGGGCCCGGCGGAAGGAACCATAGGAGCGCTCCATACGGTAATAGCCCTTCTTCTCGTCCTTGTCCTCGCTTTCGTCCTTCTTTTCGCCTTCGACGACGAGCATATTGTCGCGCACTTCGATGGAAACCTTATCCTGCGGCACACCGGGCAGCTCGACCGTGGCCTTGTACTCCGTATCGGTGACGGCCACGTCCATATGCGGGACCAGCATTTCCGGGCCCTTTTCCCCGGAACGGGGGCTTGCGCCCATAAAGGTGCTCCACGGCGAGAAGAAACCGCCGAAGAAGTCACCGAAAATTCTGTCGATTTCGTTATGAAGCTGATCAACCGGCGTAAACGCGGCGTGCTGCTGCGCGGGAGCGGCATTATGATGAGCGGGAGCGTTGTTGGCATTGGCGGAAGTACGATTGGTGTCCATAGAAAACCTCCTGTGGATAACTTTTGTAACACACAGATAATACGCATCTATTCAACGTCAATGTCTGTGTATAAAAATCATGAAAACTCCGCAAAAGTTCTCATGATTTTTCTCCCATGAAGGCGTTTGACAAGCGCCTGGCGTCTCTCTACAGTGTACGGCGTTCTCAGGGCGGGGTGAAATTCCCCACCGGCGGTATTCCGGGCGGCCGAAAACGGCTTTCAGCCCCGGAGAGCCCGCGAGCGCCCTTCACGCGAAGGGGTCAGCAGAGCCGGTGAGAAACCGGCGCCGACAGTAACAGTCTGGATGAAAGAGAACGGACCATCGCCACGGCACGTCCCGCGAACCACGGGCCGCGCCGTGCGTCCGCCTGCCGCCCTGATGCTGCACATCCAACCACTTGGAGACTCCCATGAGCCAGCATCAGTTCACCGCCTCCCCTTCCGAGCGCGTCCGCGCCGCCGTCGCCGCCGTCCGTCAGGGCCGGGGCGTCCTTGTCGTGGACGACGAGGACCGCGAAAACGAAGGCGACGTGATCTTCTCCGCCGCCTCCCTCACCCAGCAGCAAATGGCCCTGCTCATCCGCGAATGCAGCGGCATCGTCTGCCTCTGTCTGCCGGAGGAGAAACCCCGGCGTCTCGGCCTGCCCCAGATGGTCGAGCACAACACCAATACCCACGGCACGGCCTTCACCGTTTCCATTGAAGCGGCCCGGGGAGTAACCACCGGCGTTTCCGCTGCGGACCGCCTGACCACCATCCGGGCCGCCATCGCCCCGGACGCCGTCCCTAGCGATCTGCACCGCCCCGGCCACGTCTTCCCGCTCTGCGCGCGGCCCGGCGGCGTGCGCGAACGCCCCGGCCATACGGAAGCCAGCGTGGACCTCATGCGCCTTGCGGGCCTGCCGCCCTACGGCGTCCTGTGCGAACTGACCAACCCCGACGGCACCATGGCCCGCCTGCCCGAAATTCTCGCCTTCTCCGAGGCGCACGCGATGCCCGTCCTGCAAGTACGCGATCTGATCCGGCATCTGGAACACTAACACCCCTGCGGGGCGCGGCTCTGACCTGCGCCCCGCCCTTTGCCCCGCCTGCGCTTTCCACGCCCCTTGTGCCGCCTGCGCATCCCCGCCGCTCTGCCCCATACGAAATATTCCTCACGAGACGGGATGATGGGCCCTGCCGGTAACCAACGACAGGGCCTTCTCCATTGAAAAAACCTCTTTCACTCTCTCCAACAGGGAGAAGACGGACGCAGCCGCCGGGCCTAGAATCACGCCGCCCTTTCTCCAGCAAAGGGGGAGAAGGATTCACCACGGATAGAAGGAAGGGGACGCAACAGGCATCTTTCTCCAGCAGGCGGGAAGACGGCTGCCAAAAACGGCAGAGGTTCGGCATTCCAGCACCCTTTCTCCTGCAAACGGAGAAGCAAGTTCGCCGGGGGAAGAAGAAGGAAGAAGATGATGATGAGGAGGAGGAGGAGAAGAAGGACGCCATAGACCCCTTTCTCCCGCCAGCGAGCAGAGGGCTCCTTTGGAGGCTTCTCTTGAGTGGGATGCCATCCCTTTCTTCGGCAGTCGGGGAGGCGGCCATCCCCCGAAAACTTTTCCCCTCCCCACCCATAAGATACCTTCCGCCAGCGGGAGAAGCGGCCCCTCTTTTCCCTGACGGGAGACGGCGGGGTAGCCCCTTTTTTGCGGCTGGCTTCCGGGCGGCCGCAGCCCTCCCCTGCGGCGTCCCCGCACCAAAGTGACGGCAAGGTGAATTTCCCGTCACAATGACGTGATAACCTCGGCAAGCCCCTCTTGACCCCACTCCGGGTCAATGTCATTCACACGGGAAAGGCCACGTTATTGCTTTTCATAACGTGCCCGAACGGATATGCTCCGTTCATGTTGACAGTCTGCAACGCTCCGGGAGCCAACCCCGGAGATGAAACGGAAAAGGTGCGCGCAGCCGGACCCCTCCGCGCTTTCCCGCCGCCCTTCTTCCGGTATAAGGAGATGCTCAGTGAATACGCATGGCTTTACCCTCGTGCGCGAAGAACGGCTTTCCGAAGTGTCCGGTACCGTCAAGCTGTGGCGGCATGACGCGACCGGCGCGGAACTGCTCTCCGTGCTCAACAACGACGAAAACAAATGCTTCGGCGCGACCTTCCGCACCCCTCCGAAAGATTCCACGGGCGTTGCGCACATCCTTGAGCATTCCGTGCTCTGCGGCTCGGAAAAATACCCGGTGAAGGAGCCCTTCGTCGAGCTGCTCAAGGGCTCGCTCCAGACCTTCCTGAACGCCTTCACCTTCCCGGACAAGACCTGCTATCCAGTGGCCAGCGCCAACCTTCAGGACTTCTACAATCTGGTCGACGTCTACCTTGACGCTGTCTTCTTCCCCCGCATCGACGAAAACTGCTTCCAGCAGGAAGGCTGGCACATCGAGGCCGACAGCGCCGAAGGCCCCCTGCGCTACAAGGGCGTGGTCTACAACGAAATGAAGGGGGTCTACTCCTCCCCGGATTCCGTGCTGGCCGAACGTTCGCAGCAGTCGCTCTTTCCTGATATGACCTACGGCCTCGACTCCGGCGGCGATCCCGAAGTCATCCCGCACCTGACCTACCGGGCCTTCAAAGCCTTCCACGAGTCGCACTACCACCCCTCCAACACCCGTTTCTTCTTCTGGGGGGACGATCCCGAGGAAGGGCGCTTCGCCCTGCTCGATCCCTACCTTTCCCGCTTCACCGCCCGGGAAACCGACAGCGCCGTGCCGCTCCAGCCGCGCCTCGACATGCCGCGCCAGCTCGAATTCCCCTACGCGGCGGGCGAGGACGGCGACAAGGGGCATGTGGCCGTCAACTGGCTGACCTGCGAAACGGCCGATACCGGCGAACTCCTCGTTCTCGAAATGCTCGAACACATCCTGCTCGGCCTGCCCGGATCGCCCCTGCGTAAGGCCCTCATCGAATCCGGCCTCGGGGAAGACCTCACCGGGAGCGGGCTTGAAACCGATCTGCGCCAGACCTTCTTCTCCGTGGGCCTGCGCTCCATCGCGCCCGGCACCGCCGCCGACGTGGAACTGCTGATCATGGAAACGCTGGCCGACCTCGCGGAGGGCGGCGTGCCCGCGGCCGCCGTGGAAGCCGCGGTCAACAGCGTGGAATTCGATCTGCGCGAGAACAACTCGGGCCGCTTCCCGCGCGGCCTCGCCGCCATGATCCGCAGCCTCGCCACGTGGCTCTACGACGGCGACCCCATCGCGCCGCTGGCATGGGAAAAGCCGCTGGCCGATCTCAAGGCCCGCCTCGCTTCCGGGGAACCCGTCTTTGAAGAGGCCATCAAGCGCTGGTTCCTCGACAACGGCCACCGCTCGACGGTCATCCTCACGCCCGATCCCGGCCTCGCCGCGCGCCGCGAAGAAGCCGAAGCCGCCACGCTGCGCCGCATCTACGACGCGCTCTCCGACGACGACCACAAGGAACTCGTGGCCCGGACCGAGGCCCTGCGCGCCAGCCAGCAGGCCGCCGACAGCCCTGAGGCCCTCGCCGCCATCCCGAGCCTGACCGTGGCCGATCTGCCGCGCGAGAACGCCGTCATCCCCAAGGCCGAAGGCACGGCGGGCGATCTCGCGGTCCTCGCGCACGACATCGACACCTCGGGCATCCTTTACGCGGAAATCCTCTTCCCGCTCGACGCCGTGCCGGACGAACTCCTGCCGCTGGTGCCGCTTCTCGGGCGCAGCCTGACGGAAATGGGCACCTCCAAGCGCGATTTCGTGGAACTGGGCACCCTGCTCGCCTCCAAGACCGGCGGGCTCGACGCGGCCCCGCTCGTCGCCGCCATGCGCGGGACGCGCCAGCCCGTGGCCAAGCTCTGCCTTGGCGGGAAAGCCACGGCGGACAAGGCGCAGGACCTTTTCGCACTCATGGCCGAAGTGCTCACGGACGCCGCTCTCGGCAACCGCCAGCGTTTCACGCAAATGGTGCTCGAAGAGCGCGCCCGGCTTGAGCAGTCGCTCATCCCCGCCGGGCACGGCACGGTCATCACCCGCCTGCGGGCCGCCTACAGCCTTGCCGGACGGATCGGGGAGGCCATCGGCGGCGTCACCTACCTTGAGGCCATCCGCGCCCTGTCCGAGCGCGTGGTCAACGACTGGGATTCCGTGCGGGCCGATCTGGAAATCCTGCGCGGGCTCATCCTGAACCGGCAAAACGCCATCCTGAACCTCACCGCCGACGCCGCCACCCTCAAGGCCGCGCAGCCGCTGGCCGCCGCGCTGAGCCGCGCCCTGCCCTCGGCCTTCTCCGTGCCGCTCGAACACGCCCCCCTCACCCCGGCCGGCGACGAGGCCCTGCTCGTACCCGCGCAGGTCAACTACGTGGGCAAGGGCTGCAACATCTACGATCTGGGCTACGAATGGCACGGCTCGGCCCACGTCCTCACGCGCCACCTGCGCATGGGCTGGCTGTGGGATCAGGTCCGCGTGCAGGGAGGGGCCTACGGCGCCTTCTGCGCGCTCGACCGCATGAGCGGCACTCTGGCGATGGTGTCCTACCGCGATCCCAACGTGGAGCGGACGCTCGGCGTCTACGACGCCACGGCGGACTATCTGCGCCGCCTCGATCTCTCGGAACGTGATCTGACGCTGGCCATCGTGGGAGCCATCGGCGATCTGGATACCTATCTCTTGCCGGACGCCCGGGGCGCTGCCTCCCTGTCCCGCTACCTGACCGACGACCGCGACGACCTGCGCCAGCAAATGCGCGAGGAAATCCTCGGCACCACGCGGCGGCACTTCACGGACTTTGCCGAAGTCATGGCGGAGGCGGCCAAGGCCGGGACGGTCTGCGTCCTCGGCGGTTCCGCAGCCGAAAACGCCGCCCGGGAACACGGCTGGACGGCCCGCAAGATTCTGTAAGCTCCACGGACGCGGCCTGCACGCAGGCCGCGTCCCGTGGCGTTGTTGAACCCCCGGGACTTTCCCGCCCGGAGCCTGAGCACAGGAGTAGTCATGGAAACGAATGCCCTTGCCACCGCTTCCCCTTCCACGGAGCGCCGCCAGCGCACACCCTTGGCCGTCACCCGGGATCGCGTGCTCGGCATCGCGGAGCAGCTCTTCCGCCAGAGCGGGGTGCAGGCCGTGAGCGTCGACGCCATAGCACAGGCCGCCGGCATCAAGAAAATGACCCTCTACCGCTGCTTCCCCTGCAAGGAAGAACTGGTCATGGCCTGTATGGACCTCTGGGAAAGGATTCCCCGCCGCCTCTGGGAACGGGCGCGGGAGGAATTCCCGGACGAACCGGGCCGCCAGTTGCTGGCCTTCAGCCGCCTCGTCTGCGACATCGTGTCCCAGCCGGACTACACGGGCAATATCTGCATCCACCTCATGACGGATTACACCGCCCCGGATCATCCGATCTGCGTGCGCGTGCGGGAACTGCGCGCCGAAATGCGCGCCCATGTGCGCACACTGGCTCAGCAGGCCGAAGCCTCTGATCCCGACCAGCTCGCGGATGCCTACTGCCTCATGCTCGAAGGGATGCTCATCGCCTGCCGTACCTACGGTTGCGACAGCGGCCCTGTACGGAACGCCACGGCGGTGGTGGAAAAATTCCTGCGCCAGAACTGCGGCCCCCGTGCCTTCCCGCCCGAGCCGCGCCGTTTCCGCAGATGGTGAGGCAACCGGGCAGGCGCTCCTCCTCCCGGTGCGTTTCCCCCGCAAGCGAGCCACACCCCAAAATGAAGCATGAACGCCCTGCCGTCATCCCGCTTTCCCCTCACCGGCGCGGCGCAAAGGCACTGGCGTAGTCGCGGCAACAGGGCCGTTCCCCTCTCGCGGACATGATACGAAGAGGATCGAGAAAAGCCGGATTGTATTCTCGCTTCCTCGCGGGTGCGCCGCCGCAGTGACGGCGCGGCACAGGCCCATAACAAAAAGGGTTCCGAATCGCTGTGAGCGTGATTCGGAACCCTCTTTGTTATGCGGGGCAATGCGGTGATGCGGGAGCGATGCGCCGGGCCGCGTCCGCGTGAACATGACGCATCAAAACGCTTGCCGCGCCCGCCTCCCGCGTTAGCGTCCTTGCGCGTCAGGGCCAGCGGTCTTGTTCCGCCTCACGGTGACGGTTTCGCCTCCGATGCCCCAGTTGTCCGTCTCCACCTCGTCGATGATGACCACCGTGGTGGCGGGGTTCTTGCCGAGGACCCGCACGAGCAGGGCCGTGGCCCCCTTGATGAGTTCCGCTTTCTGCTCGGCTGTGGGGCTGCCGTTTTCTCGGGTAACCCGGATGTTCACAAAAGGCATCGCGTCTCTCCCTGGCTGTGGGTGGCTGGGCAGGTGTTGCCCCCCCGTTCGTGTAGCGTCGTGGCCCTTTTCCACAGGGCGGACAAACGAAAAACCGACCGTCCGGGGAGAGGCCTCTTCTCCCTTGCCGTATTGTCCCTGAAAAAGGCGGTTTTCCGCAGACGCCTAGTTCCTCACATCCCAAAGCTGGCCGATGAAGGCGGTCAACGCCTGACGGTTGACGCCCGCCGGGGGATAGGGGAGGCGTTCCGTGGGCTTGGGAAGCGTTACGCCGCCCTTTTTGGCATCCCCGCTCAACAGGTTGAAGGAGCTAAGGGCGCGGCCTTCAAAGGCCGCCAGCGCCGGGAGGTTGTCCGCCAGCGGCAGATCGGTCGGGGCCGGGAGCGGTTCGCGGTACTCGACGATGAGCTTGGCCTTGTAGAACCAGAGGATGAAGGTAAAGCGCCGCACGAGGCTGCCGCCCGTCCACGCCTCGGCCTCGTCATGCCACGGATCGTCGGCGGCGGGCAGCACGTAGGTATCCGCAAAGCCTGAAAAGCCGTCGAGATCAAGCGCCTGATGCCGCAGGACCGGGAAGTCCATCTCGGGCTGTACCGGCCACGTTTCCTTCTGCTGGGAAATGGCGAGGACAGCGGCCAGCCGCGCGGGATCGGGCGTTTCCCGATCATAAAGGGCGTAGAAGACCTGTACGGAAGTGCTGTGCAGCATACTGCCCTGCACCGGCGGCGCGAGATCGGCACGCCGGGCATCCGCAAGGGCGAAAGCGGGGGCGGGCCGCACGGCCACGGCGGGGCGCGCCGGGGACACGAGCATCCCGTCGGGCACGCCGCGGACCAGGCCGCCCC
>OFFU01001176.1_pt1 | contig 19773 bp, 17 predicted proteins | sample 1521451 | NCBI WGS metagenome assembly OFFU01 (sample SAMEA3504106, study PRJEB24116) | mouse gut metagenome | biome: mouse gut; feature: mouse-associated habitat; material: faeces | place: Denmark | collected 2011 | reverse complement strand
TAAGTCTGAATGACTATTTCACATGTATTATAATTAAAGATTGACCACTAGTAGGCTGCACCACGGTGCAGCCTAATGCTGTTTACTTAAGCTGGGCTGATAGGGGCGGGGGCGTCTCGCCCCCTTGGTATTATCTTACACACTGAAAGTTACCACGGGGGCGAGACGCCCCCGCCCCTATCTATGCACTTTGATTATGTAAACACCCTCTTAGTGTTTTGCGGTAGGGGTTACAGTCAGAGTTCGTCGAGAATGAGGTTGTTGGCGCGGTCTATGGCGTCGGTGGAGAGGGTGGCGAGATAGATTTGGGTTGTCAGTTCGGAGTCGTGGCCGAGGGCGTCGGATATGGTGGAAGTGGGTATGCCCTTGGTTTTGGCTATCGACGCCCAGGAGTGGCGGCTTACGTAGGTGGTGAGTGTGCCCGGTATATGCGCCATGCGCGCTATCAGTTTCAATGCTTTGTTTGTGCGCCGCAGCGCCGACTCGTACTGGGTGCGGAGAGATGCGTCGCGTGCTGACCCGGGTATATGGAGTATAGGGAGCAGGAAGCCGTCCGGCTGCCCCTCCGGCTTCCATTTGTCGAGCAGACGGTGTATGTAACTGTTTAGTCCGATATGCAGTTCCTGACCTGTCTTGCGGCGGCGGTACACGAGCTGGTTGCCTACGATGTCAGACGTGGAGAGGTAGGCGGCGTCAATGAAGCTCATGCCGCGGCAGTAGAACAGGAACATGAAAATATCACGTGCGAGTTCGAGCGACGGCCGGCCGCCGAGGTCAAGATTCTTGATACGGCGTATGTCGGATATGGTGATGGCGCGCTTGGCCGTTTTCTCGATTTTGGTATAGGCTTTTTTGAAAGGGGAGCGGTCGACTGTCAGTCCCAGCTCGACCGCGTGATTGTAGGCGGCCCGCAGATTGCGCATATAGAACGAAATGGAGTTCGTTTTTACTCTTGATGACATCAGCCATGCTTCATATTCTTCGATTAGAGAGGGGGTGAGTCCTGAGAATCTGACATTGCCGCAAGCGACGAATCTCATGAAACTGTTGAGCGTCGACCGGTAGTTTTGCGCCGTTCCGGCTTTGCCGAGCTGCGTCTTGCGCGCGATGACTCTCTGCATGAATTCGCTGAACGAGGAGCGCCCCGAGGGGCGGCGGCCGGACATTTTGCGTGTGCCGCCGGCGATATTTACGCGGGTTAATGTTGCCATAGCTGATTGTGATTTTTTAGGGTTGGTGTAAAATATTTATTGCATTGCCTGTATTTATTCATTATCTTTGTATTTTGTAAAAGCATAAAATCCGCTTTTATCTGATATGACATGCATGTAGCCGTTATGATTATATTAATAAACGGATTGCTTTAATGATGATTAATAAATAAGGATGAGAATGAAAGGTGCCACAGTATTCCGTCTGCTATGTATCGCAGCGCTTTGGATTATAATATGCATTTGGTATGTTGACCGTCTGGTAAAGACCAACACGGAAATCAACCTGCGCACACTCTTTCCTATCGTAGCATCAGGCATCATCATCATCGTTCCTCTTTATAAGAAATATTTCAAAAACGCTGATAATGGTCAAAAAAATGGCAAATGACACAGTAGTGACATACGCTAAACCGGCCGACACACCGACTCCGTTGCTCGACAAAATCGATTCGCCGGACGACCTGCGGCGGCTGTCGGTCGACGAACTGCCGCAGCTTTGCAGTGAGATACGCCATTTCCTTATCCATAATCTGGCCGACAATCCGGGGCATTTCGCTTCGTCGATGGGATCGGTGGAACTGACGGTAGCGCTCCATTATGTATTCGACACCCCTTACGACCGCATAGTCTGGGACGTGGGGCATCAGGCATACGCGCACAAGATACTGACCGGCCGGCGCGGACGGTTTGCCGAAAACCGTCGTCTCGGCGGCCTGAGCGGCTTCCCTAATCCGGCCGAAAGCCCGTATGATACCTTTGTGGCCGGTCACGCATCCAACTCCATCTCGGCAGCGTTGGGCATGGCGGTGGCTTCGGAACTCAAGCACGACGAGCCGTTGCGCAAGGTAGTTGCCGTGATAGGCGATGCCTCCATATCGGGCGGACTCGCCTTCGAGGGACTGAACAATGCGGCCAATACCCCCAACGACCTGCTTATCATACTGAATGACAATGATATGTCAATCGACCGTAATGTCGGGTCGCTTAACTCATATCTGGCGCATCTCACCACATCGCCTGCCTACAATGCCTTCCGCTACAAGACCTACAAGGCATTGCGCAGGATGCGTCTGGTGAGCGAGCGTCGCCGCGGTTCGATATTGCGGTTCAACAACTCGCTCAAATCGCTCATAACCAAGCAGCAGAATATTTTCGAAGGGCTCAATATCCGCTATTTCGGGCCGTTCGACGGCCACGATATAAGGCGCATAGTGCGCGTGCTCAACGACATAAAGAATATCAAGGGGCCGAAACTGCTCCATCTGCGCACCGTCAAAGGGAAAGGCTACGCGCCCGCCGAGGCCGACCCGTCGACCTGGCACGCACCGGGCCGTTTCAATCCTATGACGGGTGAGTTAAAGAAATGTGCCACTCCGCGTCCGCCGAAATATCAGGAAGTATTCGGCAAAACGCTCGTGGAGCTGGCAAAGGCCGACAAACGCGTCGTAGGCATTACGGCGGCGATGCCATCCGGAACCTCGATAAGCGAGTTGCAGGCCGTGTATCCGGAGCGCACATTCGACGTGGGCATCTCGGAGGGGCACGCAATGACATTCGCGGGCGGTCTGGCCAAGGACGGCATGCGTCCGTTCGTGGCGATATATTCCTCATTCCTGCAGCGCGCCTACGACAATATAATCCATGATGTGGCCATAGGCTCGCTGCCGGTGGTGCTGTGCATCGACCGAGCCGGACTCGTAGGGGAAGACGGTGTCACCCACCACGGTGTGTTCGACATGAGTTATCTCAATCCCATACCGGGCATGACCATCGCTTCGCCTGCCGACGAGATGACATTGCGCAATCTGATGCTCACGGCGCTTAAGCACGAGAGCGGTCCGTTTGCCATACGCTATCCGCGAGGCGAGGGTCACAACCTGCAGTGGCGCAACGATATGGAGGAACTGCCCGTGGGACGCGGCCGTGTGCTTGCCGACGGCTCGGATGTGGTGGTGATGACAATCGGACCGATAGCGGCCGAAGCGGCCAAGGCGGTAGAGCGTCTTGCCGCCAGAGGCATCAGAGCCGCGCACTACGACATGATATTCCTCAAGCCGATTGACGGGGAACTGCTGCGCAAGGCGGCTGAAAAGAACTGCCTGATAGTCACCGTCGAAGACGGTACCGTCGACGGCGGCCTCGGCAGCACGGTGCGCCGGTGGCTCGACGAAAACGGGTTTAAGCGACACGTAATCAATATCGGTGTGCCCGACCGGTTTGTAGCTCAGGGTACGCCTGCGCAGCTATATAAGCAGTGCGGTATGGACGCCGACAGTATTCACGACATTATCACCGGCAATCTATGAAGATAGTAATAGTAGGAGCGGGGGAAGTGGGACAGCACATCGCGAAGCTGCTGTCGTCGGAGGAGCAGGACATCGTGCTGATTGACAGCGACGAGACAAAACTCGAACGTATCGATGCCAACTACAACCTGATGACGAGCATCGGGAGCCCTACGTCGTTCAGGTCGCTCAAGGCGGCCGGCGCCCAGAATGCCGACCTTTTTATCGCCGTCACTCCATACGAGGACAAAAATCTGATTGCCTGCACGATAGCGAAAGGGCTCGGGGCTGCCCGGACTGTGGCGCGCATCGACAACTATGAGTATCTGAGTGCCGACAACCGCGAGTTCTTCCTCAGCCACGGTATCAATGACCTGATATATCCCGAGCAGCTCGCCGCGCTGGAAATCAAGACGGCGCTCAAACGTTCATGGGTGCGTCAGTGGTTCGAGCTCCACAAGGGTGAACTTGTGCTTGTGGGTGTCAAGGTATACGACAACGCCGATATAGTGGGCACGAAGCTGCGCGATATGACTGCGACGCACCATGACCTGCACGTCAGCGCCATCACGCGCCGCCATGAGACTATCATACCGGGTGGAAACGACGAGATAATGGCCGGCGACATAATATTCGTCACGACTACACCGGAGCATGTCGACGCTCTACGTCGTGTATGCGGCAAAAATGACCACCTGGTGCGCAATATAATGATAATGGGAGGCTCGCGCATAGCCGTGCGCCTTGCGTCGATGCTCGGCTCGGAGTACAGGATAAAAATCATCGAGAACGACCGCGACGTGTGCCGCCGACTGCCGGAGAAGTGTCCCAACTGCGAGATTATCTACGGTGATGCCCGCGACAACGACATACTCCTTGACGAGGGCATAGAGGATATGGACGCCTTCATAGCCCTTACCGACAGTTCGGAGACAAATATCCTTGCTGCGCTCTCGGCCAAGGAATTCGGCGTTGAGAAAACCATAGCCGAGGTGGAGAACATACAGTTCATATCCGAGGCCGAAGGTCTCAACATCGGCACCATCATCAACAAGAAACTGCTCGCTTCGAGCAAAATATTCCAGATACTTCTTGCCGCCGACTCAGAGACGTCGAAGTTCCTTTCGCTTGCCGACGCCGAAGTGGCTGAACTTGAGGTCAAGCCCGGCGCTAAGATAACGCGCTCTCCCGTAAAGGATTTAAAGCTGTCGCGCGACATGACCATCGGCGGCCTCGTGCGCGACGGACGCGGCATGCTCGTGACAGGCAACACGCTCATACAGCCCGGCGACCGCGTGGTGGTGTTCTGCCTGTCGGGCGTAATCCACAAGATAGAGAAACTGTTCAGTTAGATTATCGCCTCGGCTTGGCGGCACAATCGTTTCAACATAAAATAGATAAGAATACTCAAACAATATCAGCATAAGATGGGCTTACGGTCAATGGCGCGGCGAAGGCACCGACTCAACATAAATGCTCCCGAACTGGTACGCATCATCGGATTCCTCATACTTGTGGAAGCGATGTTCATGTCCGTGCCCCTGCTGTACTCACTGATTACGGGGGGTGACGAGGCATCGGTATTTGCCATATCCATAGCGGCCAATGTGGCGGTAGGCCTCGCGATAGTGCTTACGGTCAAGCCGCGCGTCAGAGAGATGGGAAAGCGCGACGGCATGCTGCTGACGGCGCTTGTGTGGGTGATATTCTCATTGTTCGGAATGCTGCCGTTTATACTGTGCGATATTCACCTCAATGTGGCCGAGGCTTTCTTTGAGTCGATGTCGGGATTCACGACCACGGGGGCGTCGGTCATCAGTGATATTTCCGACCTGCCGCGGGGTGTCAACCTGTGGCGCTGCATAATGCAGTGGCTCGGGGGTGTGGGTATTATAATTTTTACGGTGGCTCTTCTGCCGATGCTCAATTCGTCGGGCGGCATGCAGATGTTCAACGCCGAAGCTACCGGCATCACCCACGACAAGCTCCGGCCGCGTGTGAGCCAGACAGCCAAACGGCTGTGGCTCATATACTGCGTGCTTACTGTGACTCTCGGGCTTATACTCTGGATAGGACCGCTGCCGCTCTATGAGGCTGTGTGCCATTCGCTCTCGACTGTCTCGACCGGAGGATTCACCTCGTGCACCGACACTACCGGAGCCTGGAGCTCGATGGCCGTGCGCATACCGGTGATAATATTCATGTTTCTCGGCGGTGTGAATTTTGTGCTGATTTACAGGGCATCGCTCGGCCAGATGAGGAAAGTATGGAGTGATATAAACTTCCGGAGCTACGTGATTACCGCCCTTCTGGCATCGTTGTTCATATCGGGAGTGCTTTTGCTCGGCGGAGAGAGGGGCATTGAGGAAATTGTCGTCGACCCGCTGTTTCAAGTGGTATCGACGATAACGTCGACGGGCTATACGGTCGACAGTCTGTCGAGCTGGAGCGAGGCTGTCATACCGGTGCTGCTCGTGCTGATGCTTATGGGGGCGTGTGCCGGTTCCACTTCCGGTGGCATCAAGATTGACCGAGTCATATTCATGGTCAAGAACGCACGCAACGAGTTCAAGAAAATAATACACCCCAACCGCTATTACCCGCTGGCTATCAACGGTAGCGTCAAGCCCCCCGAACTTGTGCTCAAGGTGGCCGGTTTCTTTGTATTCTACGTGATTATACTCGTGGCCGGAGGCATAATCGTTTCGGCCATCGGCATGCCTATCGGCGATGCGTATTTCGCCACGGTGTCATGTCTGGGCAATACGGGGCTCGGCATCGGCGAGACGGCATCGTCATACGTCACAGTGCCCGACGCCGGCAAATTCGTGCTGTCATTCATAATGCTCGTAGGACGTCTGGAGATCTTCACCGTGCTGATACTTTTCTCACGCAATTTCTGGCACCGGTAGGCACGCGGTGACCATGTAGCGAATGTGTGTGAATATCTCAATTATTGTTAAAGAAACGACATGACATGGCGCTAAAAAATGCGGACTGCCGGAAATATTCGCTATATTTGCAGTTAAAATAAAGTAGTACCTTTTCCAACTATGTTTAATTTTTTCAGCAAGAAATCACAGAGTGACGATAAGTTGTTTTTCACAACCGATATTCACAGCCATGTAGTACCCGGCATTGACGACGGGTCGCCCTCGGTAGAGCGTTCGGTCGAACTCGTTGAGCGCATGATGGGCTGGGGTCTTGAGAAACTTATTGTCACTCCGCACGTCACGCAGGATACTTTTGAAAATACCCCCGAGATAATCAGCGGGGCTTATTCCGAGCTTCAGGAAGGGCTGCATCAGGCCGGTATAGAGGTAGATATGGATTATTCGGCGGAATACCGTGTCGACGAGATGTTTGTCGAGCAACTCGAGGCCGGTATCGTGCGGCGTCTGCACGGCAATTTCCTGCTTGTGGAAAATTCATACATACAGGAGGCTTATAATCTCGACCAGATACTGTTCCAGATAAGCATGAAGGGATTCCGTCCCATTCTCGCCCATCCGGAGCGTTATATATACTATTACGACAAGCGCCACCGCTACGACGAGCTTCACGGCAACGGTATCCTGTTTCAGGTCAATCTGCTGAGCCTTGCCGGCTACTACGGTAAAGAGCCGAAGAAGATAGCGGAGATGCTTATTGAAAAGGACTATGTTGACTTCGTCGGCACCGATCTGCACCGCCGTGCGCATGCCGAGATAATCGAAAAGTATATCGGTTCAAAAGACTACCGTCGTCACCGCGAAAAGCTCGAAGGCCGCATCATGAACGACGAGTTCCGCGTCCCCTCGGAGAAATAGAGCGGCAAAGGGACGGGGGCGTCTCGCCCCCGTGGTAATTCCTTGTGATATAAAGCCTCAATCCGAAATTACAGTGCATATTAATTGTTCCCATTTAATATTGCTTTCCGCGGTTAAAAACCGCGGCTACTATAACATGCTATGAATCAATCATGTAGTAACCGCGGTTTTTAACCGCAGACAACAAAGCTGGCAATTGTTATATTGTCATGCACTGCAATTTTGGCTTGACCCGATATAAATAAATTCTTGTGATATAAAGAAGAATACAACGGGGGCGAGACGCCCCCGCTCCATTTAACTCAGCTTATGCATCATTGGGTGCCTTCCTACATGATGATGTGGTATATAGCCGGGGTTTCACCACTGCGTCATTGTGGGGTCAGTGGTTGGAGCCTATTACGAGGAGCAGGAGGCTTACGAGAAGGAGGGAGAGGTCGATGAGTTTTGCCTTGATGTTTTTTTCACGGAGGACTATTACTCCGAACAGGAATGGTATGATGACGCTGCCGCGGCGTATCATCGACACTATTGACACCATCGAGCCGTCAATTGATAGCGAATGGAAGTAGGCCAGGTCGGCCACCGTGAGGAAGATGGCTATGCACGGTATGGTCCAGCGCCATTGAAAGCGGTCGGACGTGCCGCGTTGCCCACGCATGAGCGCCAGCAGCAGTACTGTCATTATGATGCACTGGTAGAGCGAATACCATGCCTGTACCTCGAGCGGGAGATAGCTGCGGAGCAGGTATTTGTCGAACAGGGCGCTGACAGCTCCGAGCATCATCGCTCCGATTGACATCCACAGCCACCGGGAATGCCGCAGGGAGAACCCCTCCTTAGCCCCGATACGCGATATGAAGTAGAGTGAGGCAAAACCTATGATTATTCCGATCCATTGCAGGGCATTCAGCCGTTCGCCGAATATGCACAGCGCGCCAACGAGCACAAGCACCGGACGGGTGGCGTTGACGGGCCCCTGAATGGTGAGCGGCAGATGCTTTATCGCGAAATATCCCAGTATCCATGATGATAGCACGATGACGGCTTTTATGAGAATGAGACAGTGGCCGCGCAACGTGTCGCCGAGACCGAAGTGTCCCGACGCGATATTGGAAATGATGACGGGCGACAGATATAGAGCGCCGAAGATGGTGTTGAGCAGGAGCACCATCAGCACGTTGTTACCTTTGACAGAGAGTTTTTTGAATATGTCGTAAAATCCGAGGCAGGTGGCTGACAGCAGTGCCGGTAATATCCACTCCATCAGGCTTCGGTTACGTTATAGACTACGCGGTGGAGCAGTAGGGATGCGTTTTGGGGTGACAGTCCCGGCTCGGTCGACATGAGCCACAGATGCACCGGGGGAAGAAATGTGTCGTAGGGGGGCTGCACGTAGCTGCGGTCGATGATATGAAATCCGAGCCGCTGATAGAACTTGATGCGGCTCATGGCCTGAGGGGAGAGGTGCTCCGGCTCGACTTCCAGAAGTATGGGCAGCGGAGCGCATTGCTGCTGCAGGATGCGTATGGCGTTACTTCCGATATTGCGTCCGCGAAGTGTCGGGTCGACGACAAAGTGCTCCACATAGATGAAATCGTCGAATTTCCATGTGGTAATCATGCCTACAAGGCGCCGGTCGAGATATATTCCCGTCAGGTCGAGACGGCCGTCGCAACGGTTCACTATCATTTCCCACGGGCGTTGTTCGGCAGGAGGAAATGCTTCGAGATATATCTCTTTGGCGGTCTCGATTTCGTGGACGGCATCAAGGGGAGCGAGGATAATTCTGTTTTCTTCTATTGCAGTCATTGCCTGTTGGTTATACAATTATATGGATATAATATACCGGATTTACCGAGACATTCTCAAAGAGTGTTCGTAACTCGAAAAAGTAGGGACGCACGGCTCGTGCGTCCGCGAAACAAATGCTGGTTATCAGCTGATTATCGGACGCACGAACCGTGCGTCCCTACATCATTAGCCGAAGTTTCGGAGTTTTGCAACACGCGTTACACTCCGGGCTAAAATTGTACGCTCGCTTTATGAGATCGGAATCGTGAAGAGGAATGTCGAGCCTTGTCCGCGGCGTGTGGTGTCGACTTTTACGGAACCGTTGAGCAGTTCGGCTATCATGCGGCAGATTGGAAGTCCGAGTCCGTTGCCCTGGGTGTTGCGGTCGAGTTTGCGGAAACGGTCGAATATTTCCTCCTCTTTCCCTTTGGGAATACCGATGCCGGTATCGGCGACTGCAAAGATAATAGAATTATTTGTACGGTCAATGCGGTAGGAGAGGGAAATTGACCCTTCGGAAGTGAATTTCGCTGCGTTGGAAAGAAGATTGATGAGCACCTGTTCGACGCGTCGCGAGTCGGTCGTGATATAGGTGTCGGGCGCATTTTCCTGTTCGAAATTTATTGTCACTCCGGGCTGGAGATAAGAGCGCACGCTTTCGACGGAAAGGCGGCATATATCGCCGACAAGCACCGGATAGCGCTTTATCGACAGAGTGGCCTTTTCGAGCGATCCCACGTCGAGCAGATCGTGGACGATGGTATTGAGCAGTTCGGTATTGAGCCTTACTATATCGGCATAGCGCAGCAGATATTTTTTCTTGTCGTTGTCGGCGCAGTCGACAATCAGGTGGGAGTATTCTACGATTGCGTTGAGAGGTGTGGTTATCTCGCGGCTCATGTTGTCGATAAATTCGGCTTTGCACCGTTCGGCGTGTTTTGTGGCTTCGTGGGCTTCGATGAGTTTCTGCTGGGCGGCAAGCAGGTTGGCCTGTTCGTTACGGAGAGCTTCATTTGATGCTTCGAGACCTGCTGCAAGCTTACGCGATTTTTTTATTGTTTTGAGAAGTAATCCCAGGACTATGAGCATTATTATGAATGCAATGATGCCTGCGACAAGGAGCACGCGCTGATGCTTCATCTTTGCCTCGGCGTTGGCGAGTTCGAGGCGTGCGTTGCGTATCTGGAGCTCGTTGACGTCGTATATGGTCTGAAATTCGGTGTATGTGTTCTGGGCTGAGAGTTCCATGTTTTCCTCAAGCATCCTGTTGTAGAGCGTGGTGTATTTGAGGAGTATGTCCTTATTGCCTGTGGAGTCGGCAGCGGCGATGAGGCTGCGCATGGCACGCACTTTGCTGAAATTATCCGGATATTTGTCAATGATGCGTTCAAGCAGCGGTATCGCGCGGGCATAATCTTTGACAGCCATGTAGTAATAAGCGTCGACGACGCCTAATTTCATGTCGTTGGCCACCTCTGCGTTGCGGGCGGCAATGGCGGTTATGCTGTCGTAGCATTCCTGTATCTCGTCGGGTTGCAGACCTTTGTAGTTTTGCAGCAGGCTGCGGTAGGTGTTATACCGGGAAGTGTCCAGATTGCGGTATTTACGTCCTGACTTATGGTAGTCTTCTTCCATCCTGTCAATGGTGGAAAGAATCATTCTGTACACATTGATGGCTTTTTCGGGGTGGTTGTGGTTGGTGTATACCGATGCTGCCTGATTGAATATGATGTTGCGCACGGCCAGATCCTGAGCCGGGAGTGATTTTGCCATTTCTATCGCCTTGTCGACGTATTTGGCGAGCATGGATATATGGGAGCCGTTGCCGAGCAGTATGCACAGGGTGCCGAGGCGCTCTATGCGGTCGTAGGGCGTGGCATCGGCAGGGAGTGACTGGTAGCGGTTGATGGTCTCGCGTATTTTTGCAAGACGGTCGGCTTCTGATGTGTATCTCGCCATGTATCCGGCGCGCCGCAGTGCGATAAATGTATGTGTGGCGCGTCGGTCATTGCCGTCAGGATATTCAGAGCATTTATTCTCGAGCAACTCGAGCACCGAGTCGTTTCGGGTGTAGGTGTTGGCAAGGTGGCGCAGCATATCGAGCCCGAGGGAATCGTTGTCGGTGCGTTCGGCAATGTCGAGCATCTTCCATGCGATTGGGGTACGCGAACTTTTGTCTGACAGGTCGAATATGTCATACATTATGGATATGCTGTCGTCGGTAGAGGCGGTGGTGGCAAGCTGTGCGTTAAGGTCGTCAATCACTCCGGCATGGAGTGATGAGGGTATTGACAGAAGCATGGCGACCGCTGTCAGTATGCCGACTATAATTCTTTTCATTATTGAGGTATTATACAGTTATCGCAAAAATATAGGGCAACAAAAGTCGATGCAAAGATACTGAATTTACGGATAGAATGCAAATAAATCGCGGTCCCGCATCGTGCGTATTGCGGCAGGATGCGGGACCGGTGTTGTGGTGGATATGTATGATGTGATTTATGCCTGGGCGTTGCCGGGGTTGTTGATGCGCTCGTTGAGCACACGGGTGGCAAGCTGTATGTAGCCGTCGTAGTAGCTGTCGGCATTGGAGAGGATGCCTTGAAGTTCGGGAATGGTGAGCGACGACACTTCGTTGATGAATGTGGCGTTTTCGCGTGCGAGAAGTTCCATTGAGGCGGCGTCAAGCACTTCGGCCGAGAATCCCTGCACGTTGTCGTGGACGATACTGAGCAGCTGTTCGTCAGAGTAATCCTTTATTATTTCCCAGCCCTGACGCTTGGTGAGGGTCTTTTTAGCCTCCTCGACGAATGCCGGATTGGCATAGAGCGACGGGTTGTTGATGACGTTGGTCAGCTCCTGGTTGCTCATGCCCATGAGTATCTTTTTCTGCTCGTCGGTAATGGCCGACACGGGACGTGCTGAATAATTCTGCTGCGGCTGCGTCGGAGCTGAGGGCTTGACAGGTGCGGCTGCCGGCTGCTCTACGTATGTGGCTTGAGGCGCGAGGTTGTCGGTATCTTCATTGGCTTCTTCGATGCCCGAAGCTCTTGAAACGGCATTCCACCAATTGATAACGCATATTAATGCAAGGAGGAACAATAGTAGGACTGTTATGATTAAAAATGTCTTTGTGTTTGAGGCTGAAAAATCCGTAATAGTAACTGTATGATTTTTTTATCAATATTTTTGCCAGTAAAACTTCCACCAATGGGAAAACTGACAATATGAAATAGCATACTGATGCTCCGCGAAGCGGGGAAATATGTTTTCCCAACATGAGTGTACCTATGGCCAACGGCAAGTTGGCGACAACGGTTACCAGTGTGATAAGCGCCAATGCTTCGGTTTCACCTTCGGCCAATGATATGAATTTGTATAAAAGTTTTTCATCGAACACAAATATCAGTTGCAAAATTCCCCCGATTAAAGCTCCGGTTATACAAGCGCCAAAACCGGCGGTCGGTATGTTCAGCCTTTTGGCTTCGGAAATTGCGCTCGTGAGGCTGCCGGCCCAGATAAGGCATCCGATGAATTGTATTACGACAATAGTTTTGCCAAAGCCCTCACTTGCGTCTTTGATGGCTTCGAGTGCGGCTAAGACGGCAAAAATAGCCACAGGTAGCATGGCAAGCGTGGCACCGATGGCTGCGCCTCTCAGATTACCGCTGATTTTAGGTGATTGTTGTTCCATTGGGTTATGATTAATTGGTTAGTAATCGGGAAGTATATAAAGTGTTTAAGAGTTTAGTACTTGCGCGGGGCGCCGGCGCAGCCAGCGGGTGAAAAGGCCGAGGAATGCCGTTGTCACTACTCCTGCGAGGATAATGGCGGTGTCAAGAGATAGGCCGATACCGGCCTTTGGTTCGCCAAGCGGAGCAAAGAGGATATAGCTGGCGCAAACCATCGTCATGAACAGTGCCGGAATGAGTGTGATGTAGAATAGCTTGCGGCGGCGTGCGAGATAGACCGTCACTGCCCAGAGAGTGAATACCGATAGTGTCTGGTTGCTCCATGCGAAGTAGCGCCATAGCACGGTGAAGTCAATCTGCATCAGCAGGAAGCACATTGCTATGATCGGGAGGGTGACAAGCAGCCGCTTCACTACGGTTGTCTGGCGTATGGAGAAGGAATCGGCTATGATGAGACGCGCCGAGCGCATGGCGGTATCTCCCGTGGTAATCGGGGCGGCGATGACCCCGAGAATGGCAAACAGGCCGCCGGCCACGCCGAGCCAGTTGTTGCAGATGGCTGTGACGAGGGCTCCCGCCTCGCCATCGTCTTTATGGGCGCTCACGTAGTCGGCTATCGCCTGATATGACTCGCAGAAAGCTATTGCCGCGGCTGCCCATATCAGTGCCACGATGCCTTCGGCCACCATGGCGCCGTAGAATACCGGACGCGCCATTTTTTCGTTTTTGAGGCATCGCGCCATCATCGGCGACTGCGTTGCATGGAATCCGGATATGGCGCCGCACGCTATCGACACGAACATCATCGGAAAGAGCGGCGCCGCCGACGGGTCGGCATGGCGGTTGGCGAAGCCCTCGCTGACTCCGACGGGGATGTCGATGCCGCTGAACAGCAGATAGCCCATTATGCCGACGGCCATTACGAGCAGCGCAAGTCCGAACAGGGGATAGAGCCGCCCTATGAGTTTGTCTATGGGGAGCAGCGTGGCGAGGATATAGTATGCAAAGATTACGACTGTCCAGAATGTCTCCGAAAGATGTTCGGGCGTCAGATTGGCAAGCAGTCCGGCCGGTGTCTTGACAAACACCGCCACAACCATGATGAGCAGGAACACCGTAAATAGACCCATAACAGACTGTACGCGCCGTCCCAGCTCCATGCCTACAATCTGCGGGAGCGACTTGCCGTCGTTGCGGAGCGATATCATCGCGGAGATGAAATCGTGGACGGCGCCCCCGAATATCGTGCCGAGCGCAATCCACAGGAATGCCGCGGGTCCGTACATTACGCCCATTATGGCACCGAAAATCGGGCCGATGCCCGCGATGTTGAGAAACTGTATCAGGAATACTTTCCATGTGGGAAGCGGGACGTAATCGACCCCGTCGGGATGAGACGACGAAGGGGTCGGGCGCCCGGGGTCAATGGAAAAGACACGCTCGACGAAAAGCCCGTATAAAAAATAACCTCCTATGAGTACTGCAAGTGAGATAAGGAAGAGGGTCATGAATATTGTGTGTGAATTATTAGAATGTATATTAATTACAGTATATCAGATACAAATAAAAACTTAATAAGGACAAAAAGAACAATTATCATATAAATTATAAGAAGAATCTTAATGATATTATTAAGTTTCATATATTTGATTTTGAATGATTATGACTCCAAAAATACGAAATAATGGGAATTTACGCAAAAAAATATTTAATTTTGTGGGAGTTATATGAAGAAAATGAACGACAATATACGACATATCGCGATTGTCAGCTCCACGCGTGCCGACTGGGGGCTGCTGTCGCCGGTGGCAAAGGCATTGCAACGCCGTGACGACGTGCGGCTCAGCATTGTCGCCACAAACATGCACCTTGACCCGTCGCGGGGCATGACTGTTGATGAGATACGCGCCGACGGATTCGAGCCCGCGGCTCTCGTGCCGATGACCTATGCTTCCGACAGCGAGATGGATACAGCCATAGCCATGGGTTCGCATCTTGCCGATATGGCGCGTACGCTCGCTGACGTAAAGCCCGACATACTGCTGCTGCTCGGCGACCGTTTCGAGATGCTTGCCGTGGCTTCGGCGGCCACAATGCTCCATATCCCGATTGCGCATATATCGGGTGGTGAAATCACTCAGGGCGCTGTTGACGACAACATAAGGCATGCCATAAGCAAACTGTCGTCGCTCCATTTTGCTACAACCGAGCGGCATCGCGAACGTCTGATTGCGATGGGCGAGCAGCCCGACCACGTGCTCAATACGGGCGCTTTGGGCGTGTGGAACATGACCCATGCCCCCGTCATGACTCGGGAGGATCTGGAGCGGTCGCTCGGGTTCGGCCTCGACGGACGCGTCCTGCTGGTGACATACCATCCGGCCACGAATGACACCGTGGAGCCGGCGGTAAGATTCGGCGCGTTGCTCGACGCCCTCGACCGCCATCCCGATTGCAGGGTAATAATTACATATCCCAACAACGACCCCAACAGCGCCGACATCATCGGCATGATAAAGGCTTATCAGCAACGGCGCGGCGACCAAGTGCTTGCCGTGCCGTCGCTCGGAGCGTTGCGCTACCGCTCGGCGCTCCACTATGTGAGCGCGGTTGTGGGCAACTCGTCGAGCGGAGTGGTTGAGGTGCCCTCGGCAGGAGTCCCCGTAGTTAATATAGGCATGCGCCAGCTTGGACGCACTGCTTCCGCAGCCGTGATACACTGCGGCGACGACGCGGAGTCAATCGATGCAGCCATCACGCGTGCACTGAGCCCCGAAGCGGCAGAAACAGCCCGGCGTACACCGAATCCCTACCGGCATGACGGTACGGTCGATATGATTGTCGACAAGCTGACCGGTTGCGACATATCGCAACTGTTACCCAAAAAATTCCATGATATCAAATAGCAAATAGCAATATGAACCCGTTGATAATAATACCGGCGCGCGGAGGGAGCAAAGGTATTCCCAAAAAGAATATCGTCCCGCTTAACGGATGCCCGCTGATTGACTATACCATAAAGGCCGCGCTTGAAATAGCGCCGGCCGAACGCATAATACTGTCGACCGACTCCGAAGAGATAGCCGCCGTGGCGCGTCGATGCGGTCTCGATGTGCCCTACATGCGCCCTGCCGAACTGGCTACCGACACCGCCGGCTCGCGCGAGGTAATCCTTGACGTGATGGACTGGGCCGACCGCCGTGGCATCCGCTATGATGCCGTACTGCTGTTGCAGCCTACATCGCCGCTACGCACCGCCGACGATATTGCCGGCGCGATGGCGCTATACACCGACGGCACCGACATGGTAGTAAGCGTCACCGAAGCACGTTCCAATCCCTACTACAACTGCTTCGAGACCGATGCCGACGGCTACCTGCACGTAAGCAAAGGCGACGGCCTCTACACCCGCCGCCAGGACGTCCCCCCGGCATACGAATACAACGGCGCCGTCTACGTAATCAACCCCGCCAGTATCCGCCGTCTCCCGATGGGCGCATTCCCCCGCCGCATCCCCTACGTGATGCCCCCCGCCCGCTCCATCGACATCGACGCCCCCGTCGACCTGATGATAGCATCACACCTCCTTAAAGAAAAAGAGAACGTCAGTTTCAATAATAAGGAGAAAAAATTGTAACTTTGCGGGATATGGAGATGTTTCAACGACATATTATATCTTCGACGGCTACTGTCAGGGATGCTATCGAGGGGCTGGACCGGCTGTCGGGCGATACTCGTACACTTATTGTGACCGATGGCGAGGACAGGCCGACAGGTACTGTGACCGACGGCGACATAAGGCGTGCGCTTATACGCGGTGTCGGTCTTGACGACAATGTGGGGGAGGCCATGAACCGGCCTTTCCGTTCTGTCACACGCGGCAATGTGGATATTGCTTTTATCAGGGATGCACGTAATGCCGGTATCGGATTGCTCCCGGTGATTGACGAGGCGGGAAAGCTTGTCAGAATCGTGGATTTACGCAAGGTCGACTCGCTTTTGCCTCTCAGCGCGCTTATCATGGCCGGCGGAAAAGGGGAGAGGTTGCGCCCGATGACATTGACCACACCCAAACCGCTTCTTACCATCGAGGGGAAGGCTATCATTGATTACAATATTGAGGCGCTTGCACGGGTCGGTGTCGACGAGGTGGCGGTCAGCACCGCCTATCTTGCCGAACAGCTCGACGAGCATTTCTCGAAGCCCGTTGCCGGTATCAGTGTTCGTACCGTAAGGGAGGAGAAGCCGCGCGGCACGATAGGCGCTCTCGCCGACGTACTGCCGATGCTGACCAACGATACCGTGCTCGTGATGAACTCCGACCTGCTTACCGATATAGCTCTCGACGAGATGTACATACGTCACCGTCAGGAGGAGGCCGACATAACTGTGGCCGCAATACCCTATACGGTGTCGGTGCCATACGCGATACTGTCGACCGAGGGGAGCCGGATAACGTCGTTGCGCGAAAAACCCACCTACTCGCTCTATGCCAACGGCGGCATATACATGATTTCGAGAAAAGCGGCGGCAATGGTACCTTCCGACCGTCGCTACGATGCCACCGACCTTATCGACGAAGCGTTGGCGCGCGGCCTGAAGGTGGTGTATTTCCCGATCAACGGCACGTGGATAGATGTCGGTACACCGGCCGATTTCCGCCATGCTGCCGACATTATGAAATATCACGGCGGAAAACATAGACCGACCGCCGATTGTTGATTTATATTGAGAGGATTCGGATGCCATGCAGGGCGTCGGTTATCTCCTCCCGATCCGTTACATTAAAAGAAAAGATATGCCCGAATCAAATTTTATTGATTATGTGAAGATATTGTGCCGCTCGGGCAAGGGCGGTGCAGGCTCACGCCATTTTTATCGTGCGAAATATGTGCCTAAGGGCGGTCCCGACGGCGGCGACGGCGGTCGCGGAGGCCACATCATACTCCGCGGTGACCGCAACATGTGGACACTGCTGCCGCTGCGTTACCGCCGCCATGTCTTTGCCGGCAACGGCGAGAGCGGTTCGGGCGGCCGCAGTTTCGGCAAGGACGGCGATGACGTCATAATCAATGTGCCGTGCGGCACGGTGGTATATGATGCCGATACCGGCGAATATCTGTGTGAGGTCACCGACGACGGCCAGGAGGTGAAACTGCTCCGCGGCGGCCGCGGCGGTCTCGGCAACTGGCACTTCAAGTCGGCCACCAACCGTACGCCGCGCTATGCGCAGCCCGGCGAACCGGCTATCGAGAAAAGCGTGGTGCTGGAACTGAAACTGCTCGCCGACGTCGGCCTGGTGGGATTCCCGAATGCCGGCAAGTCGACGCTGCTGTCGGCACTGTCGGAAGCGCGTCCGAAAATAGCCGACTATCCCTTTACCACGATGGAGCCGCAGCTCGGCATCGTCAGCTATCGCGGGGGCCGTTCGTTTGTCATGGCCGATATTCCCGGTATTATCGAGGGGGCGAGCGAGGGGCGCGGTCTCGGCCTGCGTTTCCTGCGCCATATTGAGCGCAACGCGGTGCTCCTGTTCATGGTGCCTGCCGATGCCGATGATATTGCCGCACAATATCAGATACTTGTCAATGAAGTGGAGCAGTTCAACCCGCAACTGGCCGACAAACCGAGAGTCCTGGCTGTGTCGAAGAGCGACATGCTTGACGATGAACTTATGGAGGAAATCGCGAAGACGCTTCCCGAAGGCATTCCGTCGGTGTTCATATCGGCAGTGACCGGTCAGGGGCTGACCGAACTCAAGGATATACTTTGGGCGGCTATTGTAGATGATCGCAACAGGATTGAGCCGCTGCCTATAACCCACCGTCCGCTCGATGTGCGCCACCGTGTGCAGGAAGAGGATGATTTCATATTCGAACCTACTCCTGTCGACGACGATGAATTTATCGAAGACGAGGACTGGGACGAAATCGGCTGGGAATACGGCGATGACATGACACCTGATTCTGACGATATGCCGGAGTCCGGTGAAGATACGGACACGAAATAGCCGATGGAGATATTGAGACTTGATGTCGGCACCGGCGCGACGGCTTTCAGCACGCTGCGTGGTGGTGAGACGTATGGCGGCGCGGAAGATGCGTATGCCGGATTCAATGTGTGCCATTATACCGGCGATGCCCCGGCGCACGTGGCGAATTGCCGCCGTGAGCTGGCTGCATATATCGGGACTGATGTGAATCGTCTCGTCATACCGCGTCAGACCCACTCGGTCAATGTCGCGGTGATAGGCGACAGGTTGCCTTGCCTCGAAGATGTTGATGCGCTCGTTACCACACGCGATGATGTTGCGCTTGTGGTCAATACCGCCGATTGCCTCCCCGTTGTATTCAATGACAGCCGTCGCGGAGTAATCGCAATCGCTCATGCCGGATGGCGCGGTCTATATGACGGCATATTGGCTGCGACTGTCATGGAGATGGCGCGTCTGGGCGCTGAGCCGCGGGATATACGCGTGGCAATAGGCCCATGCATCTGCGGCGCATGCTATGAGGTAGACGAGGCGTTTGCCAAGCGTTTTGACGCCCGATTTGGTGCCGCTGTACGCATAGCGGTTGCTCCCGGCCATAAGCCGCATGTCGATTTGCGCGCGGCTGCGATAACCGAACTCCAACGTTGCGGCATTGACACGACAGGAATTTCCGACAGCGGCGTCTGCAGCCGGTGCGACGAACGTCTGTTCTCGGCACGAAGACAGGGCGTGCGCTCCGGTCGCATAGCAACCGTGGTAAAACGTGTTGGCTGACATGAAGTTGGCCGCGCGTCACCGGCGCTAAAGCACACAGGAGATTAATATTCTTGAAAATATTTGAAAATATTTTTTGAAAGTGACTGAAAAAAAGTGGCAAAAAATTTGGAGTGTAAAAAATAATGCGTAACTTTGCAGCGCAATTCAGCAAACGAGGGCGCTTAGCTCAGCTGGTTCAGAGCATCTGCCTTACAAGCAGAGGGTCGGGGG
>OFFU01001173.1_pt1 | contig 19793 bp, 2 predicted proteins | sample 1521451 | NCBI WGS metagenome assembly OFFU01 (sample SAMEA3504106, study PRJEB24116) | mouse gut metagenome | biome: mouse gut; feature: mouse-associated habitat; material: faeces | place: Denmark | collected 2011 | reverse complement strand
ATTGCTCACCTCTCTTCTTTTTCAGGAACACCAGTACGCAAGCTACTATCAGTCCCGCCGCCACTACCGCGCCGATACTTACGCCTACGATTAACCCTACGGGTACCGTTGCTATCTGCTCGGATATTACAAACGTTCCGAACTGCATAGTTGTGAACACCGCATATCCGTCCTTTATTTCCGCTTTGACTTCGGTTACTTTGCCGTTTTCGTCGACTATGTGTATCTTTATTCCGTCGCGTCCGCGCAACTCTTCCGAAAGCAACAGTTTTACAGTGTACGCGTCCTTGATGTCGGCTATTTCGCCGTTCTTGGTCAGCGTTATGCTGTATACTTCCTGTACGTTATGCTTTTTGATGCTTACCGAGCCGTTGTCCTTCTTTTCCACGTTCAACACAAGTTCGGGGTCTACTCCCTTATCCTCGTTGCCTATTTCCACTATGGTTTCGTCGTTGTCGTTCTTGCCCGAGGAAATGCTCGTGTTGTTTATGGTAAACCGCACTTCTTCGCTGGTGTATTCCTTGTAGTTTTTAGTGCCGCTTATAACCGCCCTTACGTAGTACACGCCCGCAACATTCGTATCTATCGCCGTCGTCCAGGAGGCGCTTCCCTCCTTTCTGTATTGGAACTTAGCCGTTTCGCCGCCGAAGCTCGCCTCTACGCTCGGCTTGATTTCGCCGCCCGCGATTATGTTCTTCACGCTTACCGTCGCTTGGTTCTCCGCCATCGCCACTACGTAAGTGTACTCGTCCGTCCATACCTCTTCGCCGTCTACAAGCACGCGCACCCGCACTATGTACTCGCCCACTTCTACTACGTTCCACTTGCTCTCGTCCGTTTCGCCGTTTAAGCTGAACTCGCGCGTATATCTTCTTGCAGGCAACTTTTCGTTCGTCTGTATGTCTATGACTTCGGCTATTTCGCCCTTCTCAAAGACTATGTTGCTTCCCGTATATACGTGGTTGAGCTGGCTCGACGTAGGAGCATTGTAGTTTACCGTGTACAGTATTTCCGTTACCGTTACCTTTATAGATATCGGTTGCGGCTTGATAAATCTGGGGTTGGTTACGTTGAACGTATACGTTACCGTGTAGTCGCCAAGCACGGTGAGTTTGTTTGCCGCGCCCGTTACCGTTACTATGTAACTTACGCCTTCGACTTCCGTTACTTCCTTGCCGTCCACAAGATATCTCATTGCCGGCGGCGTTAGCTCCGTACCGTTTTTGTATGCCAGTTTCTTGCTCTCTTCGTATACTACCTGTAACTCTTCCTTATCCTTTACCTCGATTTCCACAGTTACCGTTACGTCGAAGAAGCTGAACGTTACCGTCTGCTTGCCTACCTGCGATACCGTGAATATCACGTTGTCATAGTCGGAAGTTATGCTGCCCTGCGTAAGGTTATCTACAACGCTACCGTCCTCGAACGTCGCCCTGAACTGCATATCCGCATAGCTGAACTCCTGCCCTACGTAGTATTCCGTGTTGTACTCCGATGTCGCGTTTATTTCCAGCTTTATGGGGCGCTTGGCTGTTACAGGCACTTTCAGCGTGCCGTTGTCGCCGCCCGCCGCCGTTGCCGTCAGAATTATGTTGCCACCGCTCAGGTCGGCTTCCGTTATCTTATATCCTTCCGCCTGATACTGCCCTATTTTCAGGTTGACGTCCTTGCCGTTCTCCAACAGGTCGCGCCTGCCGTATTCCTTGTTGTTTTCAGTGTAATAGCTCTCGTATACCCTGTATACGTTGATGCCGATTGTGCTGAACGTCTGGTTTACAAGATAGAACCTCGTCGCGCCCTCGCCGAACTCAACGCTCAAAGAGTTGTTGCCCTTCTTCGCCGTCTGCGCCTTTACTTCCAGCGTTACCGTTCCGAAGTATACGTTGTAGTTATACGAATCGTCAGGAGTGTACACGTAGTTGATTGTTACGTTCCCCTGCTTTAACAGCGCGCTTATGTCCTCTTCCCTCTCGAACAGCTCGAACGAATTGTCCGAAGGGTCGTAGTTCCTTATAAACGCGAACTCGCCGGGTATGGCCGCGTCGGTAAATGCCGCTTTCAATGCCTCCCCGCGCAGTCCCTGAGGGTTGCCCGCGTACGTTACGTTTTTACCGTAAGTCGCTTCCTCGTACGTTACCGTCATACTTACGTCGGCTTTGATTATCTCGTACAGTAAGCTTGCGCTCTCCGAGCCCTCCAACGTGTAGTTGCCAAGCGCCGTCGCGTCGCCCGTCAGCACCACGTATACCGTGTACTTACCAACGCGCACTACCTGCGCGCTCGTCAAATCTCTGCCGTCCTCGTCCTCGAACCTGTATCCTACGTTTATCAAATCCTTGTCGGATTCCGCCATATTCGTCGCCGTCGCCGTAGGTTTGCGGTGCCCGCCAGTGTATACGAACTCGTCGTTGTCCCAGGTAAAGCTAAGCACCGTCTTGTTGACCGTTACGTCCCGACGCGCCGTGAACTTGTAGCTGTCGCTCATTGCAACTTCCATATGGTAGTCGCCGTTCTTGTAGTTGCATACGGGCAATCCGCTGTACGTGTGCGCCGCCGCGGTCGTCAACTTGCCGTCGTCCCCGGTGAACTGCACGCGTATAAGGTATTCCCTACCGATATACGGCAGTCCGTCTTCGCCCAACGCCTTCCAGTTGGAACCGTTATCCGCCGAGTACTGCCATACTACGTCCTCGTCCTCAATCGTCCTGTAAATGTTTACGGATATCTCCGCGCTATCGAACGTGTAATACGTTTCCGCCACGGGCGTAAGTACGTTTTCGCCCCTTACAAGATTTGCCACGGCTATTGCCGTTGTCTTGGATATCTTATTTCCCGCTTCGTCTATGCACGCATACACTATTTGGAACTCGTATCCGCTCTTGCCGCTTATATCCAGTCCGTCCTCAGGTATATCCCCGTACGCGTCCTCCGCGCTACCCCTGTATTTTAGCGTTACGTTTTCTATCGCCTGCGTTACCGTGAAGTCTACGCTCGCCTCCTTGCCGTAGAACGTGAACGTCAAAGGCAATGTGCCTACGTGCCAGAACGTCGCCTGCGGAATTGTCCCCTTGTTTCCGTACGATACCGTACACGTCGCTATCCTGTCCTCCGCCGTTATTTCCGACTTGCCAGCTTCGCCGTAGTCTACGATTATCTTGGCTATGTTCGCAAGGTCGAACTCCTCGCCCGTCTGCGCCTTCTTCTCGTAACCATCCGCAAACACGATTTCTATTCCCGTTACGGTGCCGCTCGCTATCTCGTATACTATCGTCGTTTCCTTTGCATCGATTTCCTCGAAGTTGTTTATGTACAGCGAACTTACATACTCGATATTGGCGATTATCGTATACTTGCCGGATTCCTCTATTATGTGCTCCAACGCCGCAACGTCATCGTACGCGCCGCTCGCTATTAACTGCTTTACCTCGCTTTCAATACTCTCGTGCTTGTAATAGTCGTACGTGATTGCAAAATTCGCAGTTTCGCACAGCTTGCCGCCGCCAATGTGCGGGTGATAATTCGCGTTTACTATATACTCCGAAGTCAAATCCGCAAAGCCCTGATTTGTCAACAGCTCCGCCTTGTCGTAGAAGTCGAAGAACTTGGCTTTCTTGATTGTCAGCGTTGCCACCTTGTCGGCTATCGTTTCGTAGTTGCCGTCGGTATCCGTAAACTTTGCCGTGATTTTGTAAACGCCCGCATACCTGCCGCCGTTGTCTTTTTCCGTCGTGTTGGGTTTAAGCATATCGTTCACGTCAAAATCAGGGTCCTCCGCCGTGTATTCCGTCGTGTAACTTACGCTTACTCCCTCAGGCAACTCGTAGCCTTCCGCCAGCCCGATTGTTATATCGTGCAATTCGTTGTCAAACGTTACCTCCGCGTCGGCAAACGTTATTCCGCTTACGTCGTGCGAAGCTTTCTTTATTTCGTAATTCTGCTGTATCTTGCTTGTGCCGAGCTTGTAATTGTCCTTATCCGCTCCGTCAAGCCCAACTATCAACGCATAGTAACTTCCCGCCTCGATTGTAGGCTCCGTTACCTTCGTCGCGCCGTTGTTGTTGTTTTTGTACACTTCCAATACAACCTTTACGTCGTCCGTATCCGCTACCGCGGGCGCGTCCGCCGAGAGCCCAAGCCTGTCGCGTATCTCCGCCGTTACCGCATATGCCTTGCCGTCGTAGTCTACCGTAAACTTCTCACTCGCTTCCGCTCCATCGTGCGTCATACTGAATTTTATGTCGCTCAACGCCTTAGGACTGATTGTCAACTCCGCTTCGAGCTTGTTCAACGCCTCGTAATTGCCCTTGTCGTCTGTAAACTCGAACGTCGCTTTTACTCCGTATACTCCCGCGCCTATTACTGCCTCTTCGGCTACGCTTTCTCCGTTAAGAGTGTAGGCATACGTAATTTTAACAATACTGCCGTCGGGCAACGTAAGCGTATTTCCGCTGATACTTCCACCCGCATTGCTGTCCGCCAAAACCACCGCAAGGTTACGCGCCGAAGCGTTGTACTCCTTTGTGCTGTTGGCAAGCGCCGTGTTGTCGTATACGGCTTTCTTCATTGTTACTTCTATTTCGCCGTAACCGCCGGCAGTCGTCTGCGCGTTGCCGCCGCCCGCGTCTACCGCCACTACCGTTACAACGCATACGTACATTCCGCTCTCGTTTACCGTGCTTATCGAGAACGTCTGCGTGTTTTCGCCGTCCGCAGGAATATTGCTCTTAGTCGCGACAAGCTTGCAGGACTGGTTTGCTCCCTCTTCCGCCGCCGCAGCGTTGAACTCCTTGTAAGTCAGCTTCTTACTGCTCGCTTCGCCTTCTATAAGGTTGCCATCTTTATCTTCCGTGCCGCATACGTCCCCGTTTTCATCCACGTAGAACGTATTGCCGTCCGGGTCGACGTACACCTTCTCTACAAAACAGTTGTCGTACATCCCTGCGAATATCTGGTACCAGTTGTACGTCAGCGATATCCTGTTGCCCTCTACTTCCGTCTTGTATTCCTGCGCGGGCGTCGCGCTCATCGTGATTGTTCCGCCGTACGCGCAGTTGTTGTTATCCGCAGACATCACTATGTGGTCTACGCCTTTGACGTACCACACCGCGTACAACCTGTTCTTGTTCAACAGATTGCCCTTATCGTCCTCGTGCGCGTTTGCCGTGTACGCCACGCTGTTCTCGCCCTTTACCGCAGGGTACATTACCGCACCGCTCGGACTCGTTGCCCAACCGATAAAGTCGAAACTCTTCCTCTCCGGGTTGACTATGTGTATCTCCGTTCCCGTTACTATGTCGTTTCCGTTATCGTCCTGTACTACCTTATACCTGCTCGCGTCCTCTTCGTCCTTGTTGTACAAGCCGCTGTACACCGCGTTGTACAGATATACCGGCGCGCTCTTCGCCGTCCACTTCGCCGTCAATACAAGGTTTTCCACTCGCGACCTGTTGAGTATCAGCGTCTCCCCGTACAAATCCTCCGCCGTAGACGTCGTAGTAAACGCGTCGTCCCCGTCGTCGTATATCCAGCCCGCAAACCTGTATCCGACTTTCGTCAGTTTCGAAGGCAGAGCGATATCCCCGGACTCTACCGTAAAACGCCTTACTACCGTCGCGTCCGTAGACTTGCCGCCGTCAGTGTTGTACGTAATTGTGTAGTTTACAAGCGTGAATCCTGCGCCTACCGTTATCTTTACCCCGTCGTACTCGCCTACCGTAAACTTGAATACTCCGTCCGCAAGGCTTCTGCCGTTGACTACTATGTTTTTAAGCGTGTAGCCCGTGTTGGTGGCAACGCGCAATTCGATTTCGTCCCCGATTTTTACCCTGTCGCTTGCCGAAAGAGTTTTACCGTCTTTGACAAACGAGGGAGAACCGTACTTGCCCCACTCTACGCTGCTGTCCGCAACGATTTCCACGTCGCAACTCTCCCATACCGCGTACAGCGTTACGTTGCCGAGATTGTACGTTCCGTCGCCGTTATCGTATATGTCCCCGAAGTTGTTTACAAAATCGTATACCGAGAAGTGCTCCCCGTCTCCGATATCGTATACCGTCAACCCGATTGGCTCGCCCAGCTCGTTTACGCCCTTGTTCGCTTCCTCCGCCGACGGCGACCACGTTACAAACTTGTATCCCGTCCGCGTAGGCTCGTTGCCCGCGCCAGGCAACACGCCCGTCCATTCCGTCAGATTCTTTATCTGCTTCGAACCTATCGCCGAACCGCCGTTTGTGTCAAAGCTTACCGTGTACGTCGCAGGCGTCCACCTCGCCACAAGCACGATTTCCTGCTTGGTCGTGCTGGTGATTTTGGCTACCGTTCTCGCCTGAACGCCCGTCTCCGCATTGTACCAGCCTATGAACGTGTAACCCTCCGCCTTGGGCAGTATCCCCGTTAGGCTCTTGTTGGTTGTTAAATTATTTGTGTTATAAGTCAATTCATATCCGTCGCCGGTATCAACCAACTTGTAACCTTCGAATAACTTGGCATAATCCCAAGAAATTTCACCGACGACAACGTCGGGATTTACCGCATAGTCGGGCTGAGCGGCTTCACCGCCGTAAAGCGTGTTCATATCGAACTTGATTTTATAGTCCAAAGCCACAAACTTAGCGTACAGCGAAATGTTTTTATCAGGCATTTCGTCGCTTCCGAACTGCACCTCACGGGTATAATCTTCATCATAATACCAACCCGCAAAATCGGTATAGTTTTTCTTGGGCTCTACTATTCCCTCTGCCGAAAGAAGTTGCTCGTAATAGAAATTCTTTGTCTGTGTAGGACGGTTACTTCCGCGCGCCGTAAACGTTACAGTATACGCCTGCCTTACGTAATATATAAAGACGTTAGTCGTGCCGTCGCCGTTTACAATTACGTTGGACAAAGTGTTTTCTCTATCGAAACTGTATCCCACATAAGTTTTTGCTTTACCGAGAGTTGAAACGTATTCGTCGGCTTTTTTATCGTGATAGCTCTCTTTTTCCGTCAACATCGCCGCCAAAGCGTCCGTATTTCCGGAAGCGGCAAGAATATTCGATTGAGTTTCATAGTTGCCGTTGGGATATTGACGTACGTGGTAAACCGCGTAGTTTACCGCCTCCGCCGTGTAGCCTACGTATACGGTTACGTCCGCGTTGAAATTCTTTAATATCGCGTCCCCGCTCTCTATGGGCGTGTTGGGTACTCCCACCGAACTTATATTTTTGCATACCTGCACGGTATAGCCGTTAGGTCCCTCTACCGTAAGCGTGTTAGCCGCTCCGTTTTCGGTAAATGTAAAGGTTACCGTTTCCTTGTCCTGCTTGGTAGCGGGGTCGGGGTCTACGATTGCAAACGTTGCGTTCGAACCGTAGTCCACGGGCAACGTGTGCAACGTTTCCTGCAAGTCCGTAGATATCTCTTTTACATTGAGGTACAGTTGTTTTACTATGGGGTTTTTGCCCCTTTCCAGACTTTCGAAGTTGGTCGTATCCGTGGGCGTAAACAGCGCGATTGCCTCAAAAGCCATATCTGATGCGGAAGCGCCGTTATTGGTAATTATTGTAGAAGGCGTTTTCCAGGTAAACGTACCGGGAATATTAACCAGGTTGCCGTCCCCGTCCGTGTAATTTGCAGTACCGGTCAGCGGAACTTTATCTATTGTCTGCCCGACGTACGCCACCCTGTCCGTAGGCGTAAACAGTACCGTGGGCTTAGCCTTTTTTATTGTCCATTCGAAGTTGAATACTCCGCTCTCGCCCGTGGTGGGAGCTACCACCCATTTGTAGTTGGCAGGGTCTTTAAGCGTTACCTTGGCGGTATACGTGCCCGCGTTGGTTGCTTTATCCCCTGTGATTGTGTACAAGTCCTGCTTGGCGTCGCCGTACGTTCGCTTTAACGTCTGCTCCTTGCCGTTGTACGTATACCCCGCACCCGAAACGTCGAACACGGGTTTGTATACCGTTTGTTTGTTTACCGTAAGCGCAACCGTTTCCGTATACTCGCTTCCGCTGTCAAGCGCGCCGTTTTCAATGCCCTTTGTTGTCGGCTTAACTCTGTAATGAAGCACGTAATCACCGCTCTGCGCAACGGTAGGTTTAGCAAATTCAATTTGGAAAGTGCTTCCGTCGTCGGAAACGGTTATTGCATTGTCCCCCGTGGTGGAAGATATGTGCGCGGTGCTTCCCTGCTTAGTCCAATACGCTTCATACTCGGCATTTCCGTTTGTAACCTGCGTATGAGTAAGCTTTACCTTAATCGTAGCCGATGTTCCGTACGAAACCGTTGCGGGAGTAGCCGTTTCGGTCGCGCTTTGCAATGTCCACTTGGAAAGCAACGTAATATGACTGGCAAGCCCGTTACTATTGGAAATTTTTCTGCCGTTTACTCCGAGATACCAACCGTCGAACCGCGCGTTCGGCGCGCTTTGAGTAGGCGAAGCAAACGAAACCACGTTGGTGGAATACCTTGTAGGCAAGTTTGCAGTACCCTTGCCTCCTCCCATAAGGAACAGATAATCGATGTTGTAATAAATGCTCGAACCCGTTGCGCCGGCTTCCGTCTTTGTTCCGCTTACGCTACCGTCGGAGCCTACGTTCAAATGGTCTTTAATAGTGCTGTTGTTCTTTAAATCGTTCTTTACCGTGTCGTTGCTTGAAACGTTGCCGTTGCTGTGCCCGCCTTGATTGGAACCGTAGTCGCAGTGTATTTTGTTTGAACTGTCCACCATTGAAGTATTAGACACAATACTTCCTCTTGTAGTGTTTGTAGCAACTACCGTACCGGAAGAATTTTTAATACTTCCCGTACAATATACGTTTGTAAGCTTCGAACCTGCCGCCCAAGTACCGTTGGTAATAAGCACATAGTCGGGTGTATTTAAGTAAGAGCCGTAAACAATATCGTGCTCTATGACCATATTCTTTATTGTCAACAAACCCAATGTTCCGGCAGGGCTAAACAGCGTATATTCAGCCGTTCCCACGCGGTCCAAAGTCCACTTAGATTTCATATTGCAGGCGGAAATAGTTACGGGTTTACCGCTCGGATAAACCGTGTCTACATAACCGGCAAAAACAAGCCCGTTATCCGAAGCGGTTAACTCGCCGTTATGTCCCTTCCAATTTATATCGCCTGCATAGTTGCAACCCACCAAAGTAAGCGAGCCGCTACTTTCGTTTGCTATGCCCGCGCACGTTCCGTAAGTGGGGATTACGCTTCCCTCTGCGGTCGTAGTAGTGTTAACAACGTTAACGTTCATCTTGTTTGTGCAGTTTACAAGAGTGCAGTTTTCCAAAAAGGTTGCAAAACCGGCTATTATAGGGCGGTTTGACCCGTAATTAAACGTGGTGCTCAATACGGAAGAGCAGGTTTTATCCAAAGTTATATCGCTGACGGTAGAACTCGAGCATTTATAAAAGAGCGCGCTTTCATAATACGTGCTTCTTGACACGTAACCTATTTTAGCGTTTTTAAACACTGTGCCGTTACCGCGCAATACGCCCTTGAACGACTGCGCAGGGTTTCCCACGGGCGCAATAATTTTGCCGCCGAAATCTAAAACGCCGCCCGCGTTTATAACAAAGTGCGCGGTGTTATATTTGGCGTCGCCCGCGCCAATTCTCTGGGTAAAATACACCCAGTCGTTTACGGTGCTTATAACGTAAGGGTTTTTCTCCGTGCCCCAGGCTTGCGAACTGTCTACCGTAACCGTACTGTTGGCTACGGGGTTATAGTTTGAGTCCACGCCCGTAAAGTAATACTTGCCGCTGTTTGCAAGTTTGCCAAACCCGCTCGAAGCAGTAACCCCGGGCGTATTCGTAGGTCCCGCGGTCGTATCGGCAAGCGTACCTCCTAAATTGTTGTTTTTACCAAGGTTTACGCTTATAGCGGCAAGCGCGCCCGTCAGCGCCAAAACTATACCCAAAGTTACGGATATAATAACCGCTTTAAATTTTTTTGTTCGTTTCCTTGAAGAAGTCTTATATTTCATAATGTTTTCTCCTTACGTTGCCGTTTTTTGTTGTTATTTTTAACGTTGTTGTTTTTTGTTTTTACTGTATTTGCAATCGTTTCCGTTTTATCGTCTTTAATCAAAACATTTGCCTTTGTCTACCCGCTCTTGCCTCTACCCTTAATAAAGGACTGACAATGCTTTTCTCACAATTACCCACCATATATCTTGCCTTCAACCTAATAAAGGGCGAGCAATGTTTTCTCCCAAACAGCACAGTGCGCTGTTTGGCATTGCGAGGTGAGTGAGCACATACGTCCCGCAACAACGGTTGCCATTACCGTTGTTGAGAAAAGGTGCCGCCGTTCGGCGGCGGTCTAAGGATGTGTACCTTTTCACTTATTTCCCGCATTTTTTCTGTAACCGCCTGTTACTTTTCAGCTCTCAACAAGTAATCGTTACCGCCTTCCCACGGGTGGGAAGGCGTCTGCGTACGCAGACGTTTTCAACAATATTTACCTGTTTTGCTTCGCTTTTTTCTTTCAGTCCGTCCGCTTTTATCACTTACGCCATCACTGCTTTTCAACAGCAAAAACTAAGAGCGCAGACTTTCTTCAAATCTGCGCTCTTTCAGCTTTTTTAATTATCAAATTTTTGTAAACTTCCAGCTTATTTATATTGGCTGTTTTCCGCACCTTATTTTCTTTCGGGCTTGCTTTCGTTTCAAGCCCTGCAAGGTGCACTTTCAGCTTTTTTACCACCCGCGTGCGGGCGTACCGCTCACCGCTTGAATTCCGTTTCTTTAACCGTTGCTCTCCGCTTCGGATAATCGGTATCGGAACCGTTGTTCTTGCGGCTGGGAAAAAGCTAATTTTGAACTCCGCACATAAAGCGCCCATAGTTCCACCTGCCTTATCTTTAAGCCGAAATTGTACCTTTCCGCATTTTTACAACGCAAAAAGCCGAGTAATTATGAATTTACTCGTGTGTAATATAACACACCCGTTTAAATTATGCAAGAGAATTTTAAAAAAATTTTCTACAAATTAGTGTTTTTATGCTTTATAAACAATTTTTTTGTATAAAAAACCTTTTGTTTCCCTCTTTTCGGCGCGGGCAACCGCCCCATTAACGCCGTTTATTCTAAAATACTCGCTTCATTTGCCTTTAATTCCTTGTTTTTTCCATTTTTATCCACACTTTGCTCCCTCGTCGCCTCTTTTCCTTTTTTACGCGCCGTATTGTTTTTTTCACGCCTTTTATTTTTATCTTTCTTTTATTTGCCTTTTCTCCGCCTTTTGTAGGCGCGCCCGTTGACCTTTCTCCCCGCAAATGATACAATTTCCGCAAGCAGGGAAAGCGGCTATTTTTACGGCGGTTTCACCCGCGGGGAATATGAATGAAACATATTCTGCGTAAGGAGGAAATTCTATGCCGCATTTAACGGAGCTGTTGGAAGAGTTGACCCGACTGTTGCGGGAGTTAAACCGCCTTTTGGGCGATATCGAATACATTGCGATTAAGCGAAAGAAAAACGACCGTTTGAAGTAGCAAGGCGGCGGTCATTTTAAGCACGTAACCCAATCGCCGTAAATTATCGCCGCTCTCCTTGTCATTTTATTTTTTAGCTGTACCTTTACTGACCCCCCCTCGCCGCCTTTCGGCGACGCTCTCACCCTCTTATTACAAAAGGTGAAAAACAAGTAGCTGTTGCGGTAACTATTCTCTACCACTCACCCTCTTATCGCAAAAGGTGAAAAACAAGTAGCTGTTGCGGTAACTATTCTCTACCCACTCACCCCCTTATTACAAAAGGTGGTGAGCAAGGATATGCGCCGTTAAATTAAAAAAGTAAACCCGCGGAGTTAAACTTAAACTCCGCGGGTTTTCTTACGTACTTCTTCCGTACTTCATTTGTGTCAATCGTCGAGCATAAGCTCTTCGTAGGCGAGGTTGAGCATATCCACCGCTACCTTTAACGACATAAGGTCTATAACCTGCACCGTTGTAGGCTTCACCTTTATGCTGGACTTGCCGCGCTTGTTCTTGTTGCTTAGCCTCAGCTTTTTCAGCTCCTCGCTCTCCAACATAAACTCCGCTACCGTTACTCCGCGCTTAATCAACAGCTTTATAAGATTTCTCTTGCCTATCTTTACCGCTATAAAGTTGCGGGATATAGATAGCTCCGCGTCGGGCTTGGTCAACGCCTCTTCCCTCAGCTCGTCAAAGTATCCCTTCTGCTCTGCGCTCAGCTCCTCGTACAGCTCGGTTATAGTCTTGCTGTTGTTGAACACTATTCCGTCGCGCACTACCGTTATGTCGTTGTCGCCCTCGCCTGCTTCCGCCTCTGCCGCCTCGGCTTCAACTTTCTTTGCAGGCTTCTTCTTTTTCTTAGACGCCTCCGCCGCGGCTGCCGCCGCTTCTTCCTCAGCTCTCGCTTCCGCCGCCAACTCTTCCTCGGTTACTTCTTCAACCTCGGCTTCGTCTATTTCTTCGGGCGCTTCTTCGGCTTCAACCTCTTCGGCAAACGCTTCCTCTTCCGCCGCTTCGGCTGCGGCGGCTTCTGCCGCCGCCTCTGCCTCCGCCCGCGCCGCCGCCTCGGCTTCACGCTTTACTGCTCGCTCCGCCGCCCGCGCCGCACTCTTCTCTTTCGCGTCCGCCAGCCATTTAAACAGTACCCCCGTCAGCATCAGCGCCAACAGTACTCCCGCTATTAAAATGACGAAACCTTCTACGCCTATGCCTATCCAGTATCCCGTCCAAGCCATCACCGCGCTTATCATTGCTCACCTCTCTTCTTTTTCAGGAACACCAGTACGCAAGCTACTATCAGTCCTGCCGCCACTACCGCGCCGATACTTACGCCTACGATTAACCCTACGGGTACCGTGCTGAGCTTTTCGCATATTACCAATCTGCCCAACGTCTCGGTGCTGAATTCCAGATAATCTCCGTCCAGCTCAGCCTTCAACTCCGTTGCCTTGCCGTTTTCGTCTACAAGATATACCTTCAAATCCGTCCTGCCTCTCAGCTCTTCCGCTATCAGCAACCTCACGGTTACCGCGCCGTCGGGCTGTATCTCCGCTTCGCCGTTCTTCAATATTACCTTGTATCCGTCCAATACGTTGCTCTTGCTTATGCTTATTCCGCTCAGCTCCTCTATCCGCTCTACTTCCAGCTTCGTGCCCGGCGCGATTCCGTTCGTTTCGTCCTTGATTTCCACCAACGTATTCCCGTCTTCGTCCTTGACTTCCGAACTTATCCCCGCGCTGTTGATGCTGAACTTTACCGCTTCGCTCGTTACTTCCATAAAGTTCGCCGTGCCTGCCACGTGCGCCCTTACGTAGTACGTTCCCACTTCCGTAGGCTTCTGCTCGCTCCATCCCGTCAAGCCGTCCCGGCTGTACTCGTACGTTACTTCGCCCTCAAACCTCATATCTACCTCGGGCGTTACTTCGCCCTTCCCCGATACGATGCTCTTAACGCTTACCGTAGCTTCGTTCGCCGCTCTCTCGATTTCGTAGCTGTACTGATACGAGTCTATCTCTATCTTCCCCAGCTCCTTGTCGTTGTACATTACCTTGACCGTTACGTAGTAGATTCCTACGTTCTTGATTTCGCTCGCCTCTTCTCCGTTGTAGCTTATGCTGTACTCGTACGTTACTCCGCTCAGACTTACGCTGTTTCCGTTCAGGTCCTTCAACGCGCTTACAGTCAGTCTCGGTATGCTCATTACTCCGCCAGTGTACTCTTCCTTTGTCTCCTTCGCAGGCTTGCTCTCGTACTCAGGCGTATAGAAGATGTCCGTTACCTCTATCGTGTAGTTGACCGCCGCAGTTATGTTCGTATACCTCGGATTGGTTACCGCAAACTCTACCTGTACGTAATATGTTCCGACTCTCGTCAGCTCGGTTACTATCGTTCCCGCCGCGCTTCCGTATCTTATCGTATACTTCGGCGCTACGCCCTCTATGCTGTCCTTGACTTCGCCGTCCTCTTCGTACTTGACTTTGCACTTCTCCCAGTCTACCGCCAAGCCATCGTTGTATCCCAACCTGTTCGTCTTGTTGTATACTACCGTCAGCTCTTCCTTGCCGCGTATCTCTATCTTGATTTTTACGCTAAGTCCCAGGAATTCGAACGTCAGCTCCTTCTCGCCTATGTCGCTTTCCCCGAGCTTTGTGCCCATTTCCGCGCAGCTCATCGCCTCGCCCGACATATTCGTCTTGCTTCCGTCTGCGTAAGTCATCTCGAATATAAGTCCCTTTGCACTAAGAGTTTCGCCTACGTACCATACGCTCTTGAACGTGCTCTGGCTCTCGTTGACTTTCATTCCCGTAGGTATTTCTTTCGTCGTCGTTACCTGCGCGCTGCCCTTGCACTTCCCGTATATCGCCATTACGTCCAGCGTGCCTACTCCCGTATTCGGGTCTATGTCGCTCTCCTGTACCGTGTACGAGTTATTCCCCTCGATGGGATAGCCCTTTACCGTGAACGTTACTCCGTCCGCGTCGACTTCCTCGTACCTGCCGTACCTCACTCCGTCCTCTTCGTAGTAGCTCGCGTACTTCTGGTATACTTCCGCGCCAGCTACGTTGATTTTCGAACCCAACACAAACTGCTTGATTAACAGGTCTACTATAAGCGAATTCGTTCCCGTCAATGCTACGTCCGCTACCACCATTACAGTTATCTTTCCCTCTTTGACTTCGTAATTCTCTTCGTCCTCGGGTATGAATCTGTAATTGATTACGTACGTGCCCGCTTCGCTCAGGTCTATATCGCTTCCGCTTATTACGATTGCCTCGCCGTCTCCGTCAAGTTCCAAGTTGCCGTTAGCGTCGCCTTTCAGGAATACGAACCTGCCGCGTACCGCCGCGCCGTTGAACGCCGCTACTACTTTGTCCTCTCTCAGTCCGCGCGCTTCGCTCTCGCCTACCACGTACGTGATGTTCGTTGCGTACTCTTCGTACGTTACTCCCCTGATTGCCGGCGCCGCCTTCTTGATTTCAAACTTGCAGTTTACGTCGTTGAACGTATAGTTGCTAAGTACGTCCAAGTCGCCACCAAACTCCGGGAGCGCCTCGTACTCGCCTACGTTGACTACGTCCAATCCGTCCTTGTTCTCGCTTCCCTGCTTGAACTTCAACGTTATCGTTATCTTCGCTTCGTCTTCGCTTACGATATTCGTTTCCACTATCGCCGGCGCCTGGGGATTTCCCGTATATCCGAACTCCGTCTTATCCCACGTGATTTCCACGTTCAGTCTGTCTATGCTCCACTCGTAACTGCCGTTCGTCAGCTCGTAGTTGTCCGCATATCCGCTCTTCAATACCGCCGTCGCCTTGTAACCGTCCGCTCTCGTGCCCTTGTTGCCGCTTACGTCTATAAGCTCCGCGTCAGAATCGTCGCCCACTCCGCTCACTTCGCCAAGCAACTCCTGCTCGCTTCCGTTATACGTAAAGCTGTCTCCCTCGCCGTACTTCCAATCTATTGTAAGCCTCTTCTTCTGCACGATTAAGTGCGAAAGCACCGTTCCGTCCGGCAACCGGTAGTTTGCCAAGCCCTCGCTCAGCTCGTACGTCCCCGCATTCTTCACCGCTACTACGTCGTTGCCCGTAAGCAGCGTCGCCTCCACCGGTATGCTTATGTCGCCGTCCGCTACGTATATCCTCAGCTCGTACTCGCCGCCCTTGTATTCCAGTATCTGCGCCTCTGGCACAGTTACCCAATTGCCTTCGCCGTCCTTGTACTGTATCACGTAACTTCCGTTCGTTACCTGCGCCTCTACCGTTAGCTTTATCTCTATATCCTGTAACGCATAGTTCGGGTTCGCCGTCTGCTGCGGCGCCTTCAACGTGTACTCACCCGCGTTCCTGATTTCCTGCACCGTCCAGCTCAGCGTCTGCTCGCCCTTGCCGTCCCCGAGGTCGTACTTTACTTCTACCGTAGCCCCCTGGTCCGTTCCGTTGTATACCACCGTCGTCTCGCTGACTTTCTTTCCGTTGATATACCACTCCGCGCTCACCGACGTATTCTTGTTGATTTTCAACGCCCCGCTTAGCTTATCTCCGTTCGCCGCCTCGAATACGTAGTATCCTGCGTTACCGGCTTCCAACGTGTATGCGTTTGCGCTCGCGTTTAGCTTATACTCGCCTCCGTCGCCCGTCGCGCCTTCGCCGCGCACCGTCGCCGGCGCGTACGCCACGCTCTTGTTGCCGTTTTCGTCCACGCACTCCGATACTGCCCTGAACGTATATCCGCTACCAGAATACTCGATTCCGTCGCTTCCCAACGTCTTCCACGTTACTCCGTCCTCGCTGTATTCCCAGTTGTCTACTTTTACCAGCCTCTGCGTTACGTTGACCTTCTGCTCCTGCTCCTTTCCCAAAAAGCTGACTCTTACCGTGTACTCTCCTACTCTGTCAAACGCTACCAATAAGTCCGTTCCGCTGCCGCCGTCGTATATAAGACTGCCGCCAAGCCAAGTTTCGTCCGTGAACTCTTCCGTGCTCTCCGCTCCGCCGTCTACGCCTTCGTACCTTACTACGATACTCTCGATATTGCTCTTGTCAAAGCCTTCGCCTACCCAGTACTTTCCGTCCGCTTTCAACGTTACTTCTATGCTCTTTACGCTGCCCGCTGCTATCGAATAGTCGATTACCACGTCCTCGATTTCCGCATAGTTGTTCCTCAGCTCTTCGTCTACGTAGCTGATTTCCGCCGTCAGTCTGTAATATCCGGAATCCTTTAATCCAGGGTACGTGCTTATTGCTCCCGCGTCGCCCTTGATTACTTCCGAATACGAACCGCCCGCCAATTTCTCGTATGTGTAGATGATTCCAAACTTGCTCGCGTCGTTCAAGTCCATTACCACGCCGCCGGCGTCGTCTTTCACACTGCCGTCTATAAGTATGATGTCGTGCCTGTCGGGGTCGTAGTTCAGACTCATATCCTTGAAGTTGCCCAAAAGGCTCTCTTTGTCGTACGCGTTGAAGAACTTCTCCTGGCTGATTGTAAGCACGGCTATCCTGTCTTCCACTACCGCAAAGTTACCGTCTGCGTCTTCGAAGCTCAGCGTTATCGTGTACTTACCCGCCGATATTCCGCCGTTGTCCGTTCCGTCCGCGCTCGTGTAATTGCTGTTGTTCAGCTCTACGCTTATCTCGTACCTTACCGTAAGCTCGTATCCGTTCTTGTCCTTGAACGTTTCACCGTCCGACACCGCTACGTTTCCGACCTTCATCTTCAACTCGTGCAGCTTCCCGTCGTACGTTACCGTTACGTCCTCGAACGTTATTCCGCTTAAATCGTGCTCAGCTTTGAGTATCCTGTATATTACTGTCGTGTTGTACGTAGCTTTCAGCTCGTAGTTGCCCGCGTTCGCCCCGCTCAACGTTCCGTCCAGCGACGCTTCGTAGTTCCCTACTTTCCGCGCTTCGTTACTGCTCAGCCCGAGTACGACTTCGTCTCCCGCAAAGATATCCGTTGACTCCGCCTTCACCCTGTACAGCTTAGTGTTGTATACGTTAATAAAGCTCGCCTGTCCGTTTTCGTCCTTGACTTCTACTTCTTTCCCGTCGGCTCCTACGCTGTACATCTTGTAACTTACTTCGTATATCCCCTTCCTCTTGATTTCGAATATACTCGTTATGTCGTCTATTGCCAGATAGTTGCTGTTTTCAGGCATCGTGAACTTAGCCGTTACCTCGTAACTGCCCGCGTTCTTCATTCCCTCTACCGCGCTGTCGTCAAATACGTAACTGTACCTGACAGCTATCCAGTCGTTCCTGTTGCTTCCTATCTCGATATAGTTCTCCGCGTTCTTCCAGTCTATCTGTCCCTCCGCGCTCTTTACCTGATACTGCACGTAGTGCTTCTGCAAGTCTCCCGTATACTCCGAGCTTCCGCTCTCGAATCTCATTCCCGTATACTCCGCCTGCTTGATGACGATTTCTATTTCTCCGCTGCCCGACGCATACGTCGTGCCGCCGATATCTCCCGACGCCGTTAGCCTGCACTCGTATACGCCGCTGTCGCTTACGTTAGTTACTCTGTATACCACCTGCGTCCAGTCCGTGTACTGCCCCGCGTCTACGCTCGAACGCGTTATCCTGTCGCCCACCGGCACTCCGTCCTTATACCACTGGTACTGCAAGATTACCGGCAGACTGCTCTCCGAATAGTTGTAGTACGGCTTCGCCTTAATCGTATACGCCGTACCTGTGTACGTCGCGTCCGTCGCGTCGCTCTCCATCAACAGCTCCTGGCTTCCCTCTACGTGCCATACCGCAAACAGGTGGTTGCTACCCGTGTTGTAGTCCGGATTGCTACTACGCTCCGCCTTTACCGTGTACTCCGCCTTCCCGTACGTCGCTTCGTCCGTAGGGTCCGTTCCAACAGGCACTGCTATCGTCCTGCTGTCAGGCCGCGTTGCCCAACCGATTAACACATAGTTGGCTACGTCCTCCGTCTCTACCGTTACTACCGCCCCAGTATATACGTGGTCGCCGAATATGTGGTCTACGTCGCTGTCGTCCGCCGTCATATTCTTGTGCAGATATACCGTCAGCTTTACTGGATTCCACTGCGCCACTAACGTTACGTTCCGCAACGGCTCGTTTCGCATCTCCAACGTTGCCCTTATGTCGTTTACCGTCGCCAACTGCTGCGTGCCGTTCAACAACTTCCAGTTCGTAAACTCGTAGCCTATCCGCTCTACCGCGCTTCCGTCCGGCAACGCCGCGTCGGCTGAGTTCACCGTATACGTCTTGACAAATCCGCTTTCGCCGTTAATCGCGCGTCCGCCTTCGTATGTGTACCTTATCGTATACGTCTGGGGATTCAACACCGCCTCGATTACGATGTCCCCCATTACCGTCTTCGTCGCGTTGTTGACTACCAACACTCCGTTCTGTTTTATGCTGCCTACCGTGTATCCGCTGTTAGGCACTACTTCCAGACGCACTCGCGTCCCGTACAGGAACTCTTCCCCCGCGCCCGCTTCGTGCTCGCTTCCGTCCGCTTCTATTACGTATACCTTCAACTCCCCGTAAGGCGTGCTTCCGCCGTTATCCGAATAGCTGATTGTATAATTGTTCTCTTCCCAGCCCGCGTACAACGTGATTGGTCCGTGCAAGACCGCTATGCTGTCCACGCCAACCTTTCCCGATAACTCCTGGTTCGCCGCGTCGTCCGCGCTTACATACCAACCCTTGAAGTCATATCCCGAACGCGTCGCCACAGGCAGACTTCCGTACGCCTTATAGTTGCCGTAAGTCTTTGTAGTAGGCGATACCGCTCCGCCCTGCGCGTCGAACGTTACCAGATAATTCTCCGGCTGGAACCGCGCCCACAGCTCTTTGTCCCCTCTCGAACCGCGCTTGACGCTCGTTACCTTTATGCCGTTCGCGTCGTACCAGCCAAGGAACTTGAACCCTACCGCGCTCGGACTTCCGATACTGAATGTCGCCGTTGACCTCTTATAACTCTCAGGATTGTTCTCGCTGCCGCTTAAATCCAAGTTGAAATAAGCGTCAGATATAGAACCGTCCCCTAACTCGTACTCGAAGTGTAACGACAATAATCCGTCATAGTCCTCCTGTATATCATACTCGTACGCAGTGTAGTCCGTATGTCTGTCCAGGTGATACGTGATTGTATACTCCTGCTCTTCCCACTGCGCGTAATACGTTACGTCATCCTCGACTGTAATAACCGTACCCTCGAAGTCTACCTTCTCGCCGCCGACCGAAGCCGTGTACCATCCAGTAAAAGTACTGTCCGACTTCGTCATCTGCTCGTCGCTTACCGGCGGCTCTATCCTCTCCCCGTAGCTCTTCTTGAAGCTGAACTGCACTCC
>OFFU01001155.1_pt1 | contig 20164 bp, 10 predicted proteins | sample 1521451 | NCBI WGS metagenome assembly OFFU01 (sample SAMEA3504106, study PRJEB24116) | mouse gut metagenome | biome: mouse gut; feature: mouse-associated habitat; material: faeces | place: Denmark | collected 2011 | reverse complement strand
CAATAGTTATAATAATGTTGACAGTGTTAATGTTAGGTATTAGTATGCTCTTTGTCGGATGTGTAGAAGAGGAGGAAAAAGAGCCTGTATTTGAAATCAAGTTGTATGACGATAAATGGCAAGTACTAAAAAGACAAGGAGATAAAAGTTATACAAAGTATGAAGATTATGTAGTAAAATATGACGGAACATACAAATTATGTAATGTGAAAGTTTTTAAAGATGGAAAAGAGTTTTATAGAATAGATTATAAAACAAATGGTACTTTTTATTATGAATATTTTTTGCAAATTAGAATAAGAAAAAAAGAAGATGATAGTGGGGTTTATGTGACAGGGTTTAATGATATGCCAACTGAAATAGGGGAATATGTTTTGAGATGCGAATATAATTCCTATGGATATAGACATAGTCTTAATTATTTTTCGGACAATACATTCCCAGCAAAATACTATTTGAAGAGCGAGACAGTTAACTTAATTATACAAGAATAAGGAGGATAGGATTGTGAAAAAAATATGTTTAAAAACAATAGTTATAATAATGTTGACAGTGTTAATGTTAGGTATTAGTATGCTCTTTGTCGGATGTGTAGAAGAGGAGGAAAAAGAGCCTGTATTTGAAATCAAGTTGTATGACGATAAATGGCAAGTACTAAAAAGACAAGGAGATAAAAGTTATACAAAGTATGAAGATTATGTAGTAAAATATGATGGAACACGTAAGTTGTGTAATGCCATTGTATACAGAGATGGAAAGGAATTTTATAGGTTAGATTATAAGACAAATCCAAACTATTATTATGATAGATGTTTAGAAGTATGCGAATATCGAAATGATTTTCATGAAGTCATTAAAGATAAAATGCCATACGAAGTAGGAGAGTATGAATTGATTTATCAGTATAGTTCCTATGGATATAGTAAAAACATAAATTATTTTGCAGGTAATCCATTGCCAATAAAGTATTATCATGATACGGAAAGAGTCAAATTAATTATACAAGAATAAGGAGGAAATTATGTTAAAATACAAACAAAAAATTTTAATTACGCTATTAGCGATTATTATGTTGCTAATATGTGGCGTGATGATTTTGATTAATGCAAATATTGCTAATGCAGAGGAAAACAGCTTTTATATTGAACATTACACTAATAGTAATGAATTTTATTATAATAATGATGTATGTTATATTGAAAATTATTTAGGTAATTTGCATGAGCCATATAATTTGACATACAGTGAATTACCCGATTTATACGGAAGTACAATAAAAAATTCAATAAACGGAATAATGGTTAGCGGAGATGACCCAATAGTGGGGATTGTTCCCAAAGAACTGTTAAAAAAGCCCAATCAACATTATACATATATGGGTAAAGAATACGGGCTTTTTGTAAAAACAGAAACGTTAGGTAATAATGTGTTATCAAATGTTATTGTTTACGATATTGTGAATAATTATGAATCTACGACTAATATAGGTCACATGAAATTTAGAATTAATGTTTTGTTTCAAAGGGAATATTTGTATGTAGCAAATGCAGGGGACTATATGATAAAAACAAGACGTTTTTTGCCTATAGTCCCGGGGGATAAAGTAATATATAAATTGAGTGAAAATATTGATACAACCTTTGTTTTGCATGCACAGCAGTCTGACTTGGTAATGCCAATGCCGTATTTTTTGGATAGTAATACAATGGTTTTATGTGACAGCCAAAGATATATAGTGCAAGACATTGTAAGTACAGTTGCATTATTTAACGAGCAACACTTGAATGACGGAGACGAGGGATATAGCCCAAGGCTTGATATGGGTAAATTTATAACTCAAATAGATGGTGGTTATAAAGCAACGGTTTATGATGTTAACGAAAAAAACTTTTTTGAGGAACTGTTTAAAACAACTTTAATTGCAAAAGTGTGCGATGGGTTGGAATATGGTTTTGAAAAATTAGGATATGGTGCATTGTGGGGATTGGGAGAGTTTGCTGCCGATGCTTATGATGCTTACATGGAAACAGCAGATAGAATACAACAACTTACAAGAAATTTCACATATATTTGTAAGGGCACAACAAGTCAAGATCAATTAGAACTGACAGGACAGTTGGCAAAATTCGGATTGTCTACACTTCAGTTTTTTAACGATGGTCAGTTTGGACAAGGTAGCTATATGTTTTATGACGAGGGCGATTTTTACGAGGCAGATTATCAAATAGGATATACGCCGGAGTTAGATGAGTACAATAACTATAAAACACCTTGGGAAGCAAGATTGGTAAGAGGATTTTCTTTAAAATTTGTTGACAGCAATGATAAATCTAATATAACAACTTCTAGTGGAGTATACGATTTTTTTATAGCTGACAAAGAACATAAAGAATACTTAGGCTATAGTATTGCTAATACTACTCAGCACGTGTCAATATTGCCAGGTGGAAAAAATTCGTTAGCGTTTTTTCCTATGTTACATTCCGGCAAATATAAATTAACTACCGTTGGTGCTAATGCACCGGTTAAATTATCTGTTAATAGGGGAGGTATTGGCAGCACACAAGTATATAACCAACATTTTGATAATATAAATGAAAATGATATAGTTTTTGAGTTTGAAATTAAACAGGGGGCTATTTATATTTTTGATGTAGAATATTTAAACAAACTACAACAAGGTAATTTTGATGTTTCGTTGGAGTTTATTCCTCAGGAATTAACTTGGGGAAGTAATGAGGTATATGTTGATAATTTGCATGAAAGTTATAGGATATACAGCGAAAAAACTTCTTATTTGGAAGCAATGCTTTCAAAACCAAATTGGGGATGTGGTTTATATGATAAAAATTTAAAACAAATTTCTGATTATAGATCGCTTAACAAAAATGAGTATCATTATATTCGTATAGGAAGAGATTTTAATGTTGATTCCGCATTGACTATTAATTTAAGACAGTATATAAACATAAAATTGGAAAATATTGATAATATAGATAAGTATATATATCCAAGTTCAAAATATTATTTTGATTCGGCTTTAGTACTTCCTACACCTACCAAAAGTGGATATGAGTTTGCTGGTTGGTGGACAAGCGTATATGATTTTGGAGAGTTGGTAACAAGTGAAAATATTGAAGATTTTGATGTAAGAGATATTACTTTATATGCAAAATGGAAATCCATAACCTACAATGTACGGTATGTAACTAATGGTGGTAGCGGGATAGAAATGGATACCTACATATCTAACAATAGTTATCAGTTGCGTACCGATACATATAAGGACGGATATGTTTTGTACGGTTGGTATGATAACCCTGAATTTACAGGCGATAGAATAGAAGTAATTGAAAAGGGAAGTGTAGGAGATAAAGTTTTTTATGCAAGGTGGATAAAAAATGAATTTATAGTAACTCTTGACATTAACAAAAGTGCGACCGAGAATGTTGAAGCGCAGTTAGACACTAAGACGATTTTTGTAAATTATAATAACTATTTTACTCTTCCTGTGCCACGAATTGATGAATACGATTTTGATGGTTGGTATTATGGGGATATACAAATAACCAATAAAAACGGAGAAAGTTACAATAAGTTTACTTTTGAGCAAGATATCGAGTTGACTGCAGGTTGGACAAGAAGTACATTTTATATTTGCATGAATGATGACGGCAACATACTTTGGCTTGCAAAGGAAAACGGCGAGTACTATTTTACAGATAAAATTGCTGGCTTGAAAAAAGAAGATGAAATGTGCCCGGGTTGTTACATAAAATCTCAATTACAAAACAATCCGGACAGTGAATATACAAAAAATATAAGGGGACAGCTGTTTAAGTCAGGACATATTTATAGGACAATGGCTTTGGAGCCTAAAAAAATAATTAAGGGCGAAGAGTTTGACGAAAATTTATGTTGTTGGAAACTTATTAACTTTATCCAAAACAATAAAAATAAGATAATTAATATTTATCCTGTTTATGAGTTAGAAAGTTATACCGTAATGTTTGATATGAATGACAATTCGCAAGATATCGTAACAAAAACAGTTTATTATGGCGATAGTATGACTCAATTTGAAATACCAACTAAGTTAGGTTATACTTTTGAAAATTGGGTAGTAAAAAACTTTGCAAATTACGATTCGGAATATGGGTATGTTGCAAAAAATTTCCCTGCAGGGTTTATATTCCCTCAGGAAATGCCAGATTTAACAGCAGGAATTGAAAATTTTGTTCAACCTAGCATTATGTTAGCACCAAAATACTTATCCAATGAGTATACGGTTAGATTTGTAGGAGAAAATATAAATTTTGATGCTAAAAAAGTCCTTTTTGGCAAGAGCTACAGTAATAATGATAAAAATGCTTTTCCGATTCCAATGAAAACCGGTTATTATTTTGATGGTTGGTACAGTGGAACAAACGGAACAGGTAAAAAAGTCGTGAACGAGTATGGTGCTATTGACAGTTGGAATATTTCTAACGATTGTACTTTGTATGCATACTTTACGCCGATTCACTATCAAATGAGATTTGATTTTTGCGGTGGTAACGGAGATGTAAGTGCATTGGAAGTAATTTTTGACCAAGCTTTACCTAATACTATTGCACCGACTAGGACAGGCTATACATTTGCAGGTTATTTTGATAGAACTGATGGTAACGGAACTCTATACTATAATCAAAATATGGTTGGAATGATGACTTGGACAAATACGGAAAGTAAAACGCTTTATGCACATTGGACGGCAAATACTTATACAGTTAATTTAAACAATCAAGGTGGTAACGGCGGGGATGTACAGTTTACAGTAATCTACGGGCAACCTTTGCCGGATAATTTAGAAGCACCATCAAAGATGGGAAATTATTTTAGGGGTTATTATTCCGATTATGATGGTCGCGGTACGTATTATTTGGATAGTACAATGAAATCAATGAATAATTGGGCTATAGCTCACGACACTACATTATATGCTAAATGGGAAGAACGGTCTTTAGAAGTATATATATACTATGCACATTTTAACGGAGAGACTTATGATGTGTTAGATTCTATATCAATAATCATTTCTGGTACCGAAACAAAACAATTATATGTCAAAGATTTCGAAGGCTATACTTTTTCGTATTGGCAAGCATTTGGCTCTGATGGACCAAGAAGAAAAGGATTAGAGAAAGTAACATCTAGTACATTAACTATTAGTTATGAATATTTTGAAGGTATTCTTTGGTATAGGAATATTTTTGTATATGCTTATTACGATAAAAACTGCATAGCAGAGGGCTCAATGATAACCCTTGCCGATGGTAGTCAAAAGGCTGTTGAAGATTTGACAGGAAACGAACAATTATTGGTTTGGAACTTGATGACAGGAAAATTTGATACTGCACCTATTTTGTTTATTGATAGTGACTCCGAAAGTAAATACCAAGTTGTCAACTTGCATTTTTCGGACGGAACTATCGTTAAAGTAATTTCCGAACATGCTTTTTGGGATTTTGATTTGAACAAATATGTTTTTTTAAGGAGTGACGCAGATAAATATATCGGGCATTGGTTTAATAAACAAATAACCAATAGTAATGGCGATATGGCTTGGACCAAAGTGCAGTTGACAAACGTGCAAATTACAAGTGAAAAAACAAGGGCTTTTAGTCCTGTTACATACAGCCATTTGTGTTATTATGTCAATGGAATGCTTTCGATACCCGGTGCTACCGAAGGGTTGATTAACATTTTTGAAGTTGACAGTCAAACAATGCAGATAGATATTGAAAAATTTAATGCTGATATTGAAAGCTATGGTCTATACAGTTATGAGGAGTTTTCTCAAATCGTACCTGTCACTGAAGAAGTATTTAATGCTTTTAACGGACAATATTTGAAAGTTGCTATTGGTAAAGGTTTAACAACAATAGAAAAACTTCAAAATCTAGTCGCAGTTTATTTTAACTAAACCAAAAACTCACAGGAAAGATTTTACCTGTGAGTTTTTTGCTATTATCGTTATTGTTTTACTATTAATGTTTTATTATATGACATATTAAAACTACATATTAAACATTTCTTTTTTCAAATTGTCAAGCCTAAAAATTTCTGAAATTGGGCATGTCATCATTGTTTATAAAATAAAAAATACACCTCAAAACAATTTGTTTTGGGGTGTTGCTTTTTGTGTAAAGTTTAAAGTAGGCAAAAAGTGGCATTCATTGCAATAATCCTATCAAAAATCGGTATTATTAGGACTAAAAACTTGCCTTTAATGTAAAGTTTGGGTACATGGAATAAGTATATCTATGTACATATTATATGTATATTTTAAACTAAAAAGTAAGATAATGTCAACGTTATGATAAAGGTTTTGTAAACTCTTTACTTTAAGCATACAAAAATTATATATTCAAACTCAAAAAATCCGTGATTTTGTACATAGATATACTTATTCTATGTAAGGTAAAAAACGGAGGTTTTATTATGGCAAAGATTATTAAAAGAGTTGGGATAGTATTTTTTGTGCTAGTAATTTCCTTTCTATTAATATTAGGTTGCGTGTTCACAGTAAATGTTGTCGAGCATGATAATTTTGCATCCTTAAATTCCGAAAATGTTGAGAAAACGGGTGTTGCCGATGAGGAATTTGTTCCCGATTTTATATTAAGCGGAACTAATGCGCAAATAGAAAGTCAATGGAATACAATTATGCAGGCTGCATCAACAGATGCTACGAGAAAAGAAAGAAAAATCAGATTGGACAGTGATTGGATTGCTACAACTACAGATGCTTCACATGCATTTGGTACAGGAGTGGGATTTTATACAGGTGGTGCTATTGCTATACTTGCGCATACAAAGATAGTTTTCGATTTGAACGGACATACTATTGACAGAAAATTTGACGGAAAAAGTCAAGCCCAAACGTTAGGTTGTTGTTTTGTAGTTGCAGGGGAATTAACACTTTTGGATAGTGCATACGATGCACAAGTTTTTGAGGACATATATATTAATGCAAAAGGTGACAGAAATGTTTTGCAAAGGAAGATTGATAACATTCGCGGTAATTACGGACGTATTAGCGGCGGTTGTAATACTACAAGCGGAGGCGGAATATATGTAGGTGCAAATGCTATTTTAACTATGCATGGAGGTATTATTAGCAATAACTATGCAGGATATGGCGGAGGCGTTACTTTGGATACCAATGCGTCTTTTAATATGTATGGCGGGATTATATACAATAATACAAATCTTGTCGATGGTGGTGGCATTTGTATTAGTAATGCAACATTTAATATGTATGATGGATTGGTTTTAAACAATATAGCCCAAAGCTTTGGAGGAGGAATTTCAGTTTCCGACTCATTAGCCGAAGTAACAAGTAAGTTTAATATGTATGACGGTATTGTTGCTTACAATACTTCATTATATGGCGGTGGTATTGCGTTTAGAGGTAAATCTGTGGGCGTGATAAAAAATGCAGATATTTCATACAATTATTCTTCCGGCAACTCGGCAGGAGTAGTTGTTTGGGATGACAATACAAAGGTCGATTTTTACGATTGTCGTATTACTAACAATTTATCCTATCATACTTCAGGAATAAACGGCGGTGCAGGTGTTTTAACAAATTCGGTAATAAATATATATAATTCTGAAATAACAGATAATACATTTATTAATGGTATTACCTCCGAAATAGGTTATGGCGGAGGTGTGTACGTTAATGCCAATGGTAAAGCCAAATTGGATGGTGTAATAATAGCAAGAAATAATGCGTATTCGGATATTAATGATGGTCTGCATTCGGCAGCTGGAGGAATTGGTTTTGCTACAACTGCACAGTTGCAATTAGGTAGTAATGTGCAAATATATGATAACACCGCTCACGGAATCAAATCCGATTTAAGGTTGGAAGTAGGACAAAAGATTAATGTAAGCAATATGGGCACAAATTCTTACATAGGAATAAAAACTGCAGAAGAATTCGGAATAACAGAATTTACTGTAGGTTATGGTGCAAATAATGGCAATCCTCCTACTCAATACTTTTTTAATAATGATTGCGACAAAATGGCTGTTTTGAACAATCAAGAAGTATATTTTGAAAAGATTTTAGCAAGCGACGATTATGATTTTATATTTTATGAAAATGGTTTGCGTAAAAATTATAAGGATAATAATTTGATTCACGCAGTAAATGACTATGCAAAAAGCAAAACCGTAAACGGCGGCAAATTGATTTTGGGTAATATAAAACCGAATACAAGTGTAAACAGCTTTATTTCAAAAATCAATTTGAGTGCAAATCGTATTAAGTTGTTTGATAGTCACGGCAACCTTATTTACGATAAAGGTAATAACGTAAGTGGGATAGATACAGCAGCTTATGCAGATGACAAAATGTATTCCGTAGGTACGGGATGGTTATTGGAAACATACGGCGAAAATAATGTAAAAATAGAAAATATAACTTTATCCGTATTGGGTGATGTAAACGGGGATGGCAGGATAAGTGCAAGTGACGTTTCATATCTAAGACAAATAGCAAATGATAGTGCTTTGTTTGAAAGTTTGAGTGTAGAGAAAAAGCTTGCAAGCATTGTTTTGAATAAAAGTAGTGTAACTACGGCAGATGCGGAAATAATAAGGAATGTACTTGGTAAACTACTTGAAATAGAATTGTTCTTCTAACATAAAACCAAAAAAGTCGGGAAACCGACCTTTTTGGTTTTAAGCAAAACATTTTAAGAAATAAAAAAATATAATTGCAAATTTAATGTATTATTAATTTTTCGACTTTTTGCTTTCGACAATATTATGATAAAATATTAATTTATTAAACATTGTATATTAATGAGCAGCCAACCTATTTTTATTTAATATGTTAGTATGATAAATTAGTTTTATTTTTTATATTGTGGTTTTATGTAATATGTATAAAATATTTATATAGACTTTGCATAAATTTTGCATTTAAAAATTAAAAAACCACTAGACAAAAACTTGATAGTGTGGTATATTAATAATGTAAACTTTAATGTAGGTACGAGAGACCTCAAAGATTTAACATTTTTATTGGTTTAGTGTGTTTTTGGATAAGTCTAAAAATAATTTGGCAATTATTATGTAAATTTTACTCGTATCTATTTAAGATGCGAGTTTTTTATTTAACGGAGGATGGTATGCGTAAAGATTTGTTAGGGCTTGAAGGATTAAGTCGTACGGAAATCGAAGAAATTCTTGACACGGCAGACATAATGCGAGAGCATTTGGACAAGGGAGAAATCAACCTTGACTACGCAAAAGGTATTTCGGTTGTAAATTTGTTTTATGAAAACAGTACGAGAACAAGAACTTCTTTTGAAAATGCAACTAAGTTTTTGGGAGCAAATCAAGTAAATATTGCAGTCGGAAGCAGCAGCGTTGCAAAAGGCGAGAGTATGTATGACACGGTAAAAACCCTTGAGAGCATTAAAAACGGCATTGTCGTAATTAGACACAGCATGGCAGGTACACCGCATTTTATTGCAAAAAAGGTGGATGCACACATAGTAAATGCGGGCGACGGACAGCATGAACATCCTACACAAGCATTGCTTGATATGCTTACAATGCGCAGACATTTTGGCAGATTGGAGGGCTTGACCGTTGCAATTATCGGCGATGTTAAATACAGCAGAGTAGCACGTTCAAACATTTTCGGGCTTTTGACAATGGGCGCAAAAGTAAAACTTTTTGCTATCAAAACTCTTATGCCTAAGGGCATTGAGGAAATGGGGGCAACAATTTGCAACAGCATAGAAGAGGCAATTTCCGGCAGTGACGTAATAATGGGACTAAGGATACAGCTTGAAAGGCAAACAAGCGGACAGTTCCCAACAATAAAAGAGTATTTTAACGAGTACGGAATTACTATGGATAGGATGAAACTTGCAAACGAAAACGCAATCATAATGCACCCTGCACCTGTAAACAGAGGTGTGGAAATTTCGGGAGAGGCAGTGGATAGCGATTGTTCAAGAATTTTTGAGCAAGTTACAAACGGTTTGGCTGTCAGAATGGCAATAATTAAATTAATGGCGGAGGATATATAATGTTATTAATTAAAAATGTAAAATTAAACGGCGAGTTGACAAACATCCTTTTAACAGGCAATAAAATTACAAGTATTGTAAAAGACTTGGGCGAGTTTATGGATATTCCAAGCATTGACGGTAAAGGAAATACTATTTTACCTGCGTTTGTTGATATTCACACTCATTTAAGAGAGCCGGGCTTTGAGAGTAAAGAAGATATAACAAGCGGACTTAAGGCCGCTGTAGCAGGTGGATTCAGTGCAGTATGCCCTATGCCAAACACAAACCCTGTAACAGATAATAAATACATTGTTTCTTATATAAAAATGCGTGCAAGGGAAAGCGGCCTTGCTAGGGTGTTCCCAATAGGTGCAATCTCCAAAGGTTTAAAAGGGGATGAACTTGCGGAAATGGCAAGTATGCAAAGAGCAGGTATAGTTGCCGTAAGTGATGACGGAATGCCTGTTACAAACAGCAATCTTATGAGAAAAGCTATGGAATATGCCGACGGCTTGGGTATGATTACTATAAGCCACTCGGAGGATAAAAGTTTGGCGGAAGGTCATGCAAACGAGGGTGCAAATGCTACAAGAGCAGGCATAGAAGGTATAAGCCGAGTTGCCGAGGAAGCAATGGTCGCAAGAGAAATACTTTTGGCAGATAGTTTGAATGTTGCTGTGCATATCGCCCATGTTTCCACAACAAACAGCGTGGATTTGATAAGGTGGGCTAAAGCAAAAGGTATAAAAGTAACTTGTGAGACTTGCCCTCACTACATTGTAGGAACGGATGAATTGATTTTAGATTACGATTGCAACGCAAAAGTCAATCCTCCGCTTAGGGAAGAACGTGATAGACAAGCTATTATCGCAGGACTTTTGGATGGTACAATCGATGCGATTGCAACAGACCACGCACCGCATACAAAATCGGAAAAGGATAGAGAATTTGCCTTGGCACCTAACGGAATAAGCGGTTTGGAATCAGCTTTCGGTTTGTGTTATACCGCATTGGTTGACAGTGGTCTTATGAGTCTGGATAGATTATCCGAGCTTATGAGCAAAAATCCAAGCGATATTTTGAATTTGCCTTGCGGAGAACTAATAGAGGGTGGTTTAGCGGATTTTGTTATCGTAGACACCGAAAAAGAATATGAAATAGACAGTAGTAAATGGTATAGTAAAGGAAAAAATACACCATTTAACGGCAGAAAGGTAAAAGGACAAATAATGACCACAATCGTGGATGGTAATATAGTTTTTAACAGGGAAACGGAGGATAGAATATGATAATCGATAAATTGATTGACGCAATTAAAAGGACGGATAATCCGTCAGTAGTCGGCTTGGATACTTGCCTTGACTATTTGCCACAAGATATGCTTGCAAAAGTTGAAAGTTTGGATGATGCAGCAGAGCAAATTTTTGAGTTTAACAAAAATATAATCGATAATATATTTGATATCGTGCCTGCTGTTAAAGTTCAGGTAGCGTACTATGAAATGTATGGATATCAAGGTATGAAAGCTTTTAAGCAAACTGTAGATTATGCAAAATCAAAGGGTATGATAGTAATAGCAGATGTTAAACGTAACGATATCGGCTCAACTGCAGGATGTTACAGCAAAGCATACTTGAGCGGTGTGGAAGTTGCAGGTAAAAAAATTATTGCATTTGACAGTGACTATATTACAGTAAACGGTTATTTGGGTAGCGACGGAATTTTGCCGTTTGTAAAAGATTGTAAGGAAAATGATAAAGGCTTGTTTATTTTGGTAAAAACTTCCAACCCTACAAGCGGAGAGTTGCAAGACAAAAAGTTTGAAAACGGAAATACCCTATATGAAGAAATGGGAGATTTGGTTGAAAAATGGGGCTCTGAGCTTATCGGTAAATATGGTTACAGCAGTATTGGCGCTGTAGTAGGTGCAACTCATAGGGAGCAAGCTGAAATAATAAGAAAGCGTAATCCTCATACTTTCTTTTTAATACCCGGCTATGGTGCTCAAGGCGGAAAGGCAGAAGATTTGGCAGTATGCTTTGTAAACGGAATAGGCGGTATTGTAAATAGTTCTCGCGGAATACTTTGTGCTTATAAAAAGGATAAGTATCAAGGTATGGACTATGCAAAAGCTGCAAGACAAGCGAGCATAGATATGAGGGAAGATTTGAACAGTGCAATAAAAAAGTAAGAAAATAAGAAAGAAAAAATAAAAAACCTTACAAAAATCGGGTTTAAAAATAAAAAACAAGCATAAAATGCAAATAAACTTAAGGAGAATTAATTATGCCAAAGGATAAAGAGATAAAAAAAGTTTTGGTAATTGGTAGCGGACCAATCGTAATAGGTCAAGCAGCGGAATTCGACTATGCAGGCACTCAAGCATGCCGTGCATTAAAAGAAAACGGCATAAGCGTTGTATTGGTAAACAGCAACCCTGCAACAATTATGACAGATAAAGAGATGGCTGATAAAGTTTATCTTGAGCCGCTTAAGGAAGAAGTTTTAAAAAATATAATTAAAATCGAAAAGCCCGACAGTATTTTGCCTACTCTAGGCGGTCAAACAGGTCTTAACTTGGCAGTTGCTTTGAGCGAAAGCGGATTTTTAAAAGAGCATAATGTAAGACTCCTTGGTACAAATGTTGAGACTATTAAAAAAGCCGAAGACAGAGAAATGTTTAAGGACACTATGTTGGAGATTGGCGAGCCTGTTATTGACAGTGTAATTGTTAGCAAAGTTGAAGATGCCGTGGAGTTTGCTGAAAAGAATGGTTTGCCTATTATCATAAGACCTGCTTATACATTAGGTGGTACAGGTGGCGGTATTGCGGAGACAATGGCTGAGCTTAAGGAAATTGCCGCAGGCGGTATCAAAGCTTCGCGTGTAGGTCAAATTTTGGTGGAAAAAAGCGTAGCTGGATACAAAGAAATCGAGTTTGAGGTAATGCGTGACAAATCCGGCAAAGCTATTATCGTTTGCGATATGGAAAATATCGACCCTGTCGGCATACATACAGGCGACAGTGTAGTAGTTGCACCTTGCCAAACTTTAGAGCCAAGACAACTAAAAATGTTAAAAGACGCATCTTTAAAAATTATCAATGCTTTGGGTATTGAAGGCGGCTGTAACATTCAATACGCATTGTCGGTTAACAGCGATAAATATTACTTGATAGAAGTAAACCCACGTGTAAGCCGTTCTTCCGCTTTGGCATCTAAGGCTACAGGTTATCCTATTGCAAGGGTGAGTGCTTTGGTGGCAATCGGATATAATTTGGACGAAATCGTAAGCAGTAAAACAGGTATGACTTTTGCACACAAGTCTCCTAATGTAGATTATGTTGTTTGCAAGTTCCCTCGTTGGCCGTTTGATAAGTTTACTCAAGCAAACAAAATGCTTGGAACAAGGATGAAAGCAACAGGCGAAGTTATGTCGATAAGCAATAACTTTACAGGCTCATTCTTAAAAGCAATCCGTTCGTTGGAACTTAATATAAACGGAACTACTCTTGACAAATACAGCGATTTGACTTTGGAAGAAGTGCTTGAAAAAGTTGCAATCAAAAATGACGAAAGAATGTTTATGATTATGCAAGCTTTAAAAATGGGCGCAAGTGTAGAACAAATCAATAAGATTACTGCAATCACTCCTTGGTTTTTAAAAGAAATGCAAAAAATAGCTTTTGCGGAAAATAACATTTCGAAAATCGGTATTAAAGGACTTACAAAAGAACTTTTGAGAGAGTATAAAGTGCTTGGTTTGTCTGATAAACATATCGCAAAACTTGCAGGCGTTGCAGAGTTGGAGATAAAGGAACTTCGCACAAAATACGGCATTTTACCAAGTTATGGTTTAATTGACGTAGTAAGCGGCGGCGCGGAAGGTGGTAGCCCTTATTACTACAGCAAGTATGAAGATAAGGTAGTTACACCAAAACAAAATGACAAAACAGTAGTTGTTTTGGGCAGCGGCCCTATTCGTATTGGACAAGGTGTAGAGTTTGACTATTGCAGCGTACATTGTACTTGGGCTTTAAGAAAAGCAGGATACAGAACTGTTATTATCAACAACAATCCTGAGACTGTATCTACTGACTTTGATACTGCGGACAGGTTGTATTTTGAGCCATTGACAGTGGAAGAAACCTTGAATATTTTGGCTATCGAAAAACCTGTAGGCGTTGTAGTTCAATTTGGCGGACAAACAGCAATCAAACTTACAAAAGCAGTTAGCGATGCAGGATATAACATTATTGGTACACAACCAAAAGATATCGATGCAGCAGAGGACAGGGAAGTATTTGACAATGTTTTGACAAGTTTGGATTTGACAAGACCTAAGGGCGAGACTGTGTTTACTGCAGTGGAAGCAATCGCAGTAGGCGAAAAACTTGGTTACCCTGTACTTGTAAGACCTAGCTATGTACTTGGCGGTCAAGGTATGGAAATCGCATATAACGAAACTGACCTTGTTGAATATATGAATATCGTAAACAGTGTTGAGCAAGAACATCCTATTTTGATAGATAAATATGTGACAGGTATGGAAGTGGAAGTCGATGCAATAAGCGACGGTAAGGATATTTTAATTCCGGGTATTATGGAACATATAGAAAGAGCGGGTGTTCACAGCGGAGACAGTATTAGCGTTTATCCGCCTATGCACATATCGGAGGATATGACAAAACGCATTATCGACGTTACAAAAAGACTTGCCGTAGCACTTAATACTAAAGGTTTGATTAACATTCAATATATCATTGCAAACAACGAGCTTTATATAATCGAGGTAAATCCTCGTTCTTCAAGAACGGTACCTTATATAAGCAAAGTTACAAACCTACCAATGGTACAACTTGCATTGAGATGTGCTTTGGGCGAAAGTGTAAAAAGCCTTGGTTATGGAACAGGTTTGTATAAAAAAGCGGATGTAGTAGCTGTAAAAGTCCCTGTATTCTCAAGTGAAAAATTGCCTGATTTGGAAATTTCCGCAAGTCCGGAGATGAAATCGACAGGCGAAGTATTAGGTATTGGCGAAAGCTATCCGGAGGCATTGTTAAAGGGTATGATAGCAAGCGGAATCAATTTGCATCATGACAGCGGCGTTGTAATAAGCGTATCGGATAATTTCAAAAAGGAGATTTTACCTGTTGCACAAGCACTTAACGATTTGGGCTTTAAGATTTTTGCAACCGTAGGTACTGCCAAATTCTTGGCAGAGCACGATATATATGCAATGGCGGTTAATAAATTGGTTGAAAAAAGAAACGGAGATATTGTATATTTAGCTAAAAAGGGTATAATAGAATTGATTATCAACACACCTACCAAAGGACGTCAATCGTCAAGAGACGGCTTTAAGATTAGAAGAACTGCGGTTGATTTGGGTATTTCTTGTCTAACAAGTGTGGATACTGCAATGGCTTTGTGCCAAGCGCTAAAACTTAATAAAACGGAAAAGGATTTAAAACCTTTTGCACTTCAGGAATTAAAATAATAGACTATGTTTGAGCTAAATTATAAAAAATAAAATTGTAATCGATTAAAAAATGACAATTTAAACAAATAAAAAATTGCGGGGTTAAGATGAAAAAAGACAGAATAGTTACTATAATAAGTAATAAAGAAGTTGCCAAAGATATTTACGAAATGAAATTGCAAGTAGCAGATTTTCCGGACGATATCCGTGGCGGACAATTTATTCACATAGCACTTCCAAACGAAGTACATTTGTTGCGCAGACCGTTTTGCATAGCGGATTTTGATGAAAAAGAAAAAACAATAGATGTATTTTATGCAGTAGTAGGAGAGGGCACGGCTCTTTTAAGTACTCTTGAGGAAGGTCAAGCGCTAAAAGCATTGTTCCCACTTGGCAACGGATTTTATTTTGACAGCAATGTCAAAAAAGTTGCTATGGTAGGTGGCGGAATGGGTGTTGCGGTTTTGCCTGCAATTCCAACAGCCGACCCTAATTTGGAATATGTTTCTTTCCTTGGTTTTGCAAACAAAAATAAGGTTATTTTAGTTGACGAGCTTAAAAAGAAAGGCGAAGTTTACATCGCGACCGATGACGGAAGCGTTGGTGTAAAAGGTTTTGTAACATCTCTTTTAAAGCAATGTCTTGACTATGTCAAACCGGATGTTATAGTTTGTTGCGGACCGGAGATTATGTACAAATCGCTAAAAAAGGAAATGGAAGGTATAGATATTCCTATTTATGTGTCTTTGGAAAGGCGTATGGGTTGCGGAATAGGGGCATGCCTTGTATGCAACTGCAAAGTTAAAACCGCAAATGGCGAAAAGTATTTGCGTGCTTGTGCAGACGGACCTATATTTAATTTGGAGGATATTGTGCTATGAGTAATTTAAAAGTAAATATTGCGGGAGTGGAATTTAAAAACCCTATCATTACAGCATCAGGAACTTTCGGCTTTGGTAGAGAATATAGCCAATATTACGATTTATCGGTTTTGGGCGGTATTTCTACAAAAGGTATGACTTTGGCAGAAAAGGCGGGTAATCCTGCCCCTCGTATTACCGAAATCAAAAGCGGTATGATAAACTGCGTAGGTTTGCAAAACCCTGGTGTAGATTACTTTTTGAAAGAGCACTTGCCTTGGCTTAAAACAGTCGACACAAAAGTTATTGCAAATGTTGCAGGCAGCACAATCGAAGACTATATAAAAATGTGCGAAAAAGTTTCGGTAGACGGCGTTGATATGGTAGAGTTGAATATTTCTTGTCCAAATGTACATGCTGGTGGAGCATCGCTTGGCGTTGACCCTCAAAATGTGGAAAAAGTAACCCGAGCCGTTCGTGATGTTTGCAAAAAACCATTAATGGTAAAACTAACACCAAATGTAGCAAGAATTACCGACAATGCAAAAGCAGTCGAAGCAGGCGGTGCAGATAGTGTTTCATTAATCAATACACTAAGCGGTATGGTTGTAAACTATAAAACAAGGCGTCCTATTTTGTCAAACAATCATGGAGGAATTTCAGGACCTGTTTGCAAACCCGTAGCATTGAAAATGGTTTGGGATTGCTATAACGCAGTAAAAATTCCTGTAGTAGGTATGGGCGGAATAATGACCTACACCGATGTTTTGGAGTTTATGATTTGCGGTGCAAGTGCAGTACAAATCGGTGCGGCAAATGTGTTCAACCCTATGGCAAGCTATGAAATAGTAAAAGATTTGGAAAGATATGTAAAGGAACAGGATATGGATATCAATGATTTGGTAGGCAGTTTGATTGCAAACAATAGTTCCTGCACAACTTCTTGTCATTAAAATGAAAAAATAATTTGATAAATTTATTTAATTAAATAAGCATTTGATTTTCAATTTAATGCTACAAAAATCGGTACTAAAATATATTTTTAATTGATTTAATAGAATAATACCCCAAAATTGAAAAGGTTGGGGTATTATTTTTTTTGCTAAACGGTTGACTTTATGCTTTAAAGAATATACAATGATATTATATTGTGTTTATATAAAATACTTAATTATTTAGTTTTATTTTTTAGTTAAAACTTTAGACAATAAAACAATACTAACAAATGATTAGGCATTCTATTATGTGGGGCTAAAACACGAAAGGGAAATTATCCTTTTAAAAGTATTACCTTGAGTATGTGCAGAATTGCATTTTGCTATTAAGCAGTAAATTGCAAAAACAAATATAGAAAAACATTAAAAGAATTTAGTGAGCAGTTTAAATGTAAAAGATAATTAATCATTTGATTTGATAATTTGATATTTTATTTTAAATTTTGCAATATAAGGGAATAATTACAAAAAGGTACGTTAATGATGAAAAATCTAAAAGAAATTTTAAAACAAAGAATATTCAGAACACTTACACTTGTCTTTATAGATATAGTTACGGTGTTTTTATGCTTTTTTACTTCATTTTTCTTAACACTTCGAATATTTTTCAAAAACAATTATTGGGGTGATTTTTCACATTTCTTGCTTGCAAGTTTATCCATAGTAATAATTACAATGGTTTTCCTATTTGCTTTTCGAATGTACAAAGTCGTTTGGCATTATGCAAAACCGGGACATTATTTAAAGCTTGTTTTGGCACTTACATGTTCGATTTTGTTGTTTGGTATACTTGACTCTACATGGTGGAAGCTGTTATCAAAAGCTTTTGCTGATTTCACACAAAATGCAACCCCTTATATAACTACTTTCCCTGTGTATGCTTTGTTTATGTTTTTGATGACATTTGTGTTTGTGTTTTTACGTATAACATACCAATCATTCGCAACATTAAAGTACGATAAAACAATAATCGAAAGAAAAAAAGGCAAATTAAGAACGATGATTATCGGCGCCGGTTTTACAGGTAATCATGTGCTTGATGAATTGAACATAATAAACTCTCAATACAGCCCTATTTGCTTTTTGGACGATAATGTATCATTGGTAAGCGGTGCTATAAACAATATTGTGGTTGCGGGTAAAGTAGAAAATATAAAATTTTATTGTGATAAGTATGATATAGATTTGATTATTTTTGCCATTCCTTCACTTGTAGGGGATAGACGCTCGGAGATTTTAAAAGAATGTTCGGAAACAGACAGAAAGGTTAAAGTAATACCTGCACTTTCCGAGATTATCGAGAAAGACTCTTTTGTTCAGCAAATGCGTGATATCAATGTTGCGGACTTGCTTGGAAGAGAACAAATAAAGTTTGAAAAACAAGGTATCAAAGATTATATCTCAGGAAAAACCATTATGGTAACGGGCGGTGGCGGCTCAATAGGTAGCGAACTGTGTCGTCAAATTTCCTCTTTCAACCCAAAGCGTATAGTCATTGTAGAAGTTTATGAAAACTGTGCATACGCCATTCAGCAAGAAATGAAAAGGCGTGATGTTAAGTTTGACTTTGAGGTAGAAATTTTATCGGTTACCGATTATGATAAGGTGGAAGAGATTTTTAAACAGTATCATCCCGAAATCGTATTCCACGCTGCGGCTCACAAACATGTTCCTTTGATGGAAACAAATCCGGAAGAGGCAGTAAAAAACAATGTGTTTGGTACTTTCAATGTTATTAAGCTTGCAGATAAATATAATGTAGAAAAATTTATTTTGATAAGCACGGACAAAGCTGTCAACCCAACCAACGTTATGGGGGCGACAAAAAGATGCTGCGAAATGATTTTGCAAACAATGTCCAAAAAATCAAAAAATACAAAGTTTGCAGCTGTACGTTTTGGAAATGTGCTTGGCTCAAACGGCTCGGTTATTCCGCTATTTAAACAACAAATCGAAAACGGCGGTCCCGTAACGGTTACACATAAGGATATAATAAGATATTTTATGACAATACCCGAGGCTGTAAGTTTGGTTTTGCAAGCAGGTGCTTATGCGGAATCAGGCGAAACTTTTGTACTTGATATGGGCGAACAAGTTAAAATCGTTACTCTTGCCGAAAACTTGATAAGGGTAATGGGCTACAAACCTTATGAGGAAATCGATATCAAGTTTACAGGTTTAAGACCGGGCGAAAAGTTGTATGAAGAACTGCTTATGGGCGAAGAGGGCTTGCGTAAAACCACGAATGATAAAATATTTATCGGTAAGCAAATTGATATTGATTCAAACGCTTTTTATCACGCTTTAAACGAAATGGAGCAAGTTTGCAAGACCAATGATAAGGAGTTGGTGGTAAATAAATTGAAGGAGCTTGTGCCGACATTTCAACACGATACCGCACAATTTAATAAAATGCAAGAGCATACAAAACAAATTATGTTGGAATTTACAATGAAAAACAAAGCCAATTAACAACAAAAAAAACTCGGGTTACCCGAGTTTTTTTGTTGTTATTGTAAATTTTTGTAATGTTTAAAAGGTATAATAATTGGTTGATTAGTATAGATTAAAAAATTGTGGTATAGATTAGTTAAACAAATTCAACCTATAAATTTAGCCAAATATCGTCTTGTTTTTTATTGATTGAATCAATATCAAAAAATAAAAATACACCCCGAAAGATTGTGTTTTGGGGTGTTGCTTTTTGTGTAAAGTTTAAAGTAGGCAAAAAGTGCCGTTCACTGCA
>OFFU01001144.1_pt1 | contig 20257 bp, 2 predicted proteins | sample 1521451 | NCBI WGS metagenome assembly OFFU01 (sample SAMEA3504106, study PRJEB24116) | mouse gut metagenome | biome: mouse gut; feature: mouse-associated habitat; material: faeces | place: Denmark | collected 2011 | reverse complement strand
TGAATGTCTGTAAAATATCCCAGTCTCAAATACTTCAACTTCGCCGGTCTGGCAATCTTTATCTTGACTGCACTTGCCTCAAAGCCAAGCTTTCGCTGAATCCAGTCCGGCACGGAGCTCATCACCCGCTTTGCACTGCTTTCACTCTTCACTGCGACCACACAGTCATCTGCGTATCGCACAAACCGCAATCCGCGGTTTTCAAGCTCCTTGTCCAGTTCATTCAGCAGCACATTCATCAGCAGCACCGGCAGGCTGGTTTCCTGCTCATTGATGCACTGGGTCATGATTCCTGCTTTGAGATACTTTCGAATCAGCGATTCGGTATCCCCGTCATGGATGATATTGTGCACAAGGCTCATCAGTCTGTCCTCTGGTTCGTTTTCATAAAAATTCTGCAAGCCAATATCCACCACCCAGAGATACCCCTCCCCGCGCAGCCGCAGCAGTTCGCAAACCGCCATCTCGCAGTTTTTGTCTGGCTGGAAGCCGTAGCAGTGTTCTGAAAAAACGGCTTCGCAAACTGGGCTGAGGATCTGTGCAATCCCCTGCTGGATGATTCTGTCTGTCATAGATTCAGCCGGCGTCTGGGGTGTATAGCTTCTCTGGCGAATCTGCTCCTGAATCCTGTCCCAGTTTTCATCAAAATATCTGGCGTTTTCTGCTTTTGTATCTTCCCTGAGGCAAATCTGCTGGTATGCTCTGTCTATATTCTTCTTATCCAGTATCTTTTCCAATATTTCGGACATACATTGTATTCTCCTCTCCTTTCCGTTCCTTGCGGTCAACTCCTGTATACATGACGCTGGCACAGTGCCTTCGGATATCCGCAAGGGCTGATATGGCAAAAGCCCCTCGTGGCTGTTCCCATGAGGGGCTTTTTGTGTGGTTAGTTCTTTGTTGCTGTGATGTTGATATTGTGTTCGTAGGATTGATCTGGGTTGCTGATATGGGTGGAACTACTGGATATACCTTTATATATATTGTGTCTCCGACACTCAAATTATATAAATATAAATTATTCTCACTCCCAGATATATATCCTATAGATGTATTATTAGGACATATACCTTCTACTTTAAAATATCCACTATTATCGCCAGCAACTGCTGCAATCTTATAAGATCCTGATTCCATTATTGATACAGCACGCCACTCTGTCTGACCGTATGTTGTAAAGTTCAGCAAAACTTCATCTTCTACTGAAATCATATCAAAGCGATCTGTTTCTACCTTCTCAATCTTCAACTCCATATCGCTTTTGTAGGAGGAAACATTTTTCAGCTTAAATGAGAATGTCTGTCCGGCAGTAAACTGGAAGGCACATTCCATATTAAATTCATTGTTATAAACACCCTGCGCATTTGCATAATAGCAGTAAATACTGTTATTATCTATTGTGATATTATACAATCCAGTTTCGCTCACAGTATATTCGAAATACTGTTCCTCCTGTCCTAACAATGAACATGATTCGTTGACTTCACCTGTAATAGATGTTGGCGGTATATTCGTATCTTTCTTTTTTACAGATATTGTGAATTGTTTTTCCGTATCTGCGTAACTGTTGTTCCGGACTTTGATCCGAATACTTTCCCCTTTCTTCAAGTCAAAGACTCTTTCCTCAAAGTAATTATTGAAGCTAGTGCTATTTTTATCTGCATAATATCCGCTGACAGACTCTCCTGTAATCTCGATGGCATATTTGCCGTCAGCTTCTGCTTCATACTGGTAATACTTCGTTTCATTTTGTTTCGTGAAAGTTTCCTGTTCTCCAGTTATCGGATGAAACTCAATATTTTCAGCGTTTACCTCAACTGTCTGTTTGCTATAACTTTTTACACGCAGCCAAAGCTCGTCACCTGCTGTCAAGTACGCCTCAGCTCTTCCATTGTTCGCATAATTATAATTCCCATCATTAACAGCATAATACACATTGACATTATCAGGATTTACTGAAACCGCATACCATCCGTCACTTAATGGCTTGAACCGGAAAAACGTTTCCTTTTCCGCTTCAAGCTCTTTTGACAGCGGATCATCCAATGTCACTTCGTTTACTTCAACCTTGCTCACCATCAGCTTATATTGAACATCACTCTGTCCAGACGCAGCCACTTTGAGCCTAAAACTGTCACCCTTCTGCATTTCAAACTGTTTGCTATTACTATAGTTCACATAGTTTCCATTCTCATCTGCGTAATAATAAGAAGCATAGCTGGATACGTTCATGTTCTTTACAGCATAGGTTCCCGCCTCTTCTGCGGTAAACTGATAGTATGCAACATCTCCTGCGGCAAGGCTGTAGGGTTCGGTCTGTTCTTCCAAGCTTAATGGCTGGTATTCAATCTTCTTTGCTGTCAATGTATACTCTGCAATGTCAGAATTACTGTTATGTACTCTCAATAAAAGTTTTTCATCCTTTGCAAGTTCAAACTCCTTGGGGCCTGAAAAGCTATTTCCGTTAAAACCGCCATTCTCGCTTTCCGGGTATGCATAAACATAACTACCATTTTTCCGTTTCAAGTTCACAACGTATTTACCGGTTTCCGGTGCTGTAAACTGATAATATGCATCCTCATAAACTGCAAGTTCATATGGTGTTTCTGGTTCGTCTGCACTGATTGGCGTAAATTCAGCCTCGCCCAATTTTAATGTCAGCATAGAGGAACTGTTGTTTGCCTCTGCTCTTAAAAATACCCTGTCATCTCTGTTCAGCTTAATCATCTGTTTGTTACTGCAATGTGTCCAACTATCTGTAGCGTTAATGCAGTAGCCTATCCAGCTATACCCTCCGCTCACATTCAGCATATAGTACCCGTCACTGGCTGCCGTATACACAAAGTAATTCTCGCCGCTGACAAGCGGATATGTATTCTCGTAAGCATCTGGTATCTTTGATGCTGTTTTCTGCGGCTCTACCCTGATACCAACTGTATGCGTGCCAGCAGACTCTGCTGCCAGTTCCAGCTCAACCGTCTCGCCTTCCAAAAACCATTTTGAACCATAGGCTCTTGCTACATTTTCCTTATTGTTATATTCCCCTACAGTGAAACTTCTATTTTCATAGTTCACACGAAAACGTCCATTATCGTTCGTATACCCTGAATAGATATATGTTCCTGTCTCTGGCGCTGTAAAAGAAACGATCTTTGTCTCATCCTTCTCCAGCGATTCAACAGTGCTGTATACTGGGACTTTGCCTGTGGCAGTAAATTTGAATTCCTTTGCGCTGCTGGTTCTGTTTTCAACTCTTACAAGAAGTTTTTCGTTCTTTTAAAGCCATAGTGTCCTGCTGCCAAGACTGTTTGCTGTCATGTCCTTGTACAGTGTAAAATTCACTGCACTGCCATTTTGCGATACGCCAAATGTATAGGACGCTGCTTTATCAGCCTGAAACTCATACCACGCAGTGTCATAAGCAGACACTGCAAAGTTCATCCCATCCTGAATCGGTTCAGTTTCCACAGAGGACACACAAATGTGTGCCTCTGTTTCTGTACTACTTCCGTTATACTCTAAGCGATAACGCTGTTCACCATCTCCTTCCCCGAGAATCTGTTCAAATGTAACTTTGCTGCTATCATTATCAATGTCGTAAAAAACTACATCTGGATTCCCTGTTGTAAATTTATACCTTGTTCTTTCTCCTGCTGCCTCAAACGTTACAAACTCAGGTTCGCCTCTTCTGATTTGAACTGTAGTTTGTTTATTTAATTCTAGTCTTGTCGGTGGAACTATGGATGCACTTATGGTAATCTCTGTATTATCCTCTGCCGCTTTCAGTATCAGATACTTCGCTGTATTTTCATATTCGTATGAATCCCAGTATCCAGATGTACCTGTCCAATGGCTCACATCATAGTAATCAAAGTCCAGATTTGGAGAATACCAATACTCCACACTGCTCTGTCCGGCATCGAAACCAAACTGGTACTTTCCTTCGTCCCCGGCCTTCCACTCTACCAGCACTGCCTCGTTTTCGGACAGCCCTGCTGTTTCATCTGTCACGCCTGTCATTTGTAACTCATCTGCCAGTTTGAAACAACTGAAGGTAAACATGTCGGGTAAGTCCCCTTCATCCTTCGTTAAAGTGAGCTCTGTTCTATCACCTGCGGACATCTCTTGTGTCACATACATCTGCTGATACCTTCCAGCTCTGGACGAATCATTTACCTGTATGGTAACAGGTCTCTTATTCTGGTCTGTCACGGCATAAAATACATAACGCCCTGATTCTGGTGCTGTAAATGTATACGTTGCTGTCATACGGTCCTCAGTCAGCACTACGATATCTGACACGCCTGGCTCAATCGTTTTATTGGAAGTCTCCTCATATTTTGCCAGACGTATACGGCATGACCGATTCGTATCATTATAATACAAACTTGTATTCTCTACATTCAGTCTGATTGTTTTACCTGCTGCCAGTCCTTCAAATACATGACCGTTTTCAAAGACCAGATTTTCCGTTCCATCCACATAGGTATAATTATGCTCTCCATACTTGATATTCCCATCTACAAGCACAATATAGTCTCCGTCCTCCTGCGCTGTAAACTCGTACTCTGCCTTTCCGCCTTTCGGAATATAGACTGTCTGTGAAGCAGTATTCAGTTCAAGCGGAATAACATTTGTCTCTGTCACGTTGATGGTAAACTGGCAGTCTTCACTGGTACTTACTGCTTTGACATAACATGTCTTTCCTGCGGCAACGCCATATTTTTCACCTAATCCGATGTTTTGTCCGTAACCATCCAGCAGCTCATATAACTCTGTATCACAGTACACCGACGGCGAATCCTCACTGCTGGCTGTAATATAAAATGCCTGCTTCTCCGGCGCTGTGATGGTGTAATAAGCTGCCTCGTTCTGTTCCAGTGTGTCATTCCTGTCTGTCGGTGCGGTAATGGTATCCCGCATAGCATTCTTGAGTGTAAATGCATACTTAGAAGTCTGGCTGCCTGTGTTGTGAATCCTGACAAAATAATCCGAGCCTTGTGTATTCATGCAGGTGTCCAGAGATTCCCACTCATACCAAATTCCAGGTTTCCATTCCAGTGTACATTTGTTCTCATCTGGTACTGAAATATAATATGGTTTTACTTTGGGTTCGCCAGTCTCCTCGTCCTCTGTACAGGCAATATTGCCCGGGAATACAAAGTACTGGTACGCATTGGGTTCCAGGGTACCTGTCTGTGTCCCCATGCCAACTGCTTCTTTCTTCTGCACATCGATTCTGCACTCTGCTGAATTATATAGCGAGGCATTGACCACTCTCAGTGTAAAATTACCACTGACCTGAGTAAAATACGGACTGGATTGGGATGGTGTACAATCTACACAACCTTCCGCGTCATCATACAGTGTATAGATGAGCTTATCTGATACATATGGTATGGAAACAAGATAATCTGCCTTGTCTTCCGCTGGCTTCGTGAACTTAAAGTATTTCACTTCGCCCTGCTGGATCTCGCCCTTCCACGGTAACGCGGTTTTGTCTGTATCTTTTGCCGCTTTTTGCAGCAACAGCCTGTAGGAAACGCTGCTATATGCCTCTACTGTGACCCTGAGAACATCGTCCTTCACAAGACTTATGTCGTTGCTGGTGATTCCATTATCATCAAACCAAATCTCATCTGGTTCTGCGCCTTCTGTGCTGCCTGCTTTTGCCACTTCTCCGCTGATTTCCAATGCATCTGCATTATTTGCAATGAGCACGAGCATATAACTGCCTTCGCCGCCCTCGGGCACTTTGTACTGATAATACATTTTGCCATCTTCTGCAAGTATCTTCGGTGCGGTCTGTGTACCCGGCGTCAAGGTCTCTGGCTGAAACTCTCTCACTGTAAATTTATAGCTGTTATCTTCGTTGTAGTACCATCCCGAAGTAATTGTTACGGTGAGTTTCTCATCCTTTTTCATTACAAAAGGTTCCTGTGCTTCAACTGAGGTGCCATTTACAGCCATAGCGATCGTCGTTCCGTTCTCTTCGTTCTCATTGGCTGCAATAATATAAGATGCCGGTGTCTCACCTGTGTGCGTGTACGCATAGACAAGCTTCTGCCCTTTGGCAAGACTGCCCTGTTCTGTGGCGCCGATCGTAATCGGCTTCTCTGCAAACTTTGTTATGGTCAGACTGTAGCCTTCTGTATCACTATCCTGACCTGTAACTCTGAATTGGACGGTCTGTCCTTTCTTTAATGAAACTTCTGCTGCATCTTCCATCCATGCTGTTGCAGTCGTGCTCTGGTCTTCATTTACTGTTACTGTGCGGGCCTGATATTCTGCGGTTCCGTAAATATGGTATTTCACCGCGGTCTCGCCCTCTGCGGGGTCTTCCTGTGAGGTATACTGATAATATGCATACTCATTCGTTTTGAGTCTGCCCTCTGCCGGCGTATCCAGTGCCATTGCGCTGTACTCAACTGCACGGATGGTCAGATTTACCGTGCCTGTATCAGTATTTGTATTTGTCACCTTAAACCGCAGGCTCTCGCCTTTCCCAAGTTCATACTCTGATGCTTTTGCAAGCGCCGTAACCGTTGTGCTCTTGTCTTCGTTCACGGTCACTTTGCTGACTGAATAACTTGAGCCGAATACATGATAGGTTGTTGTCTTCTTCTCCTCGCCTGCCGTATCCGTAAACTCATAATAAACGCTCTCGCCTACCCTAAGGGTTCTTGTTGCTGTTTTGCCCAGTGTGAGTGGTGTGTATACGACCTTTTTGACAGACAGTTCGTATTTTTTTCCTGCTCCGCTTACTGTAAAGCGTACCTTGTCCCCCTTCTTTAAGGTCAGCTCCTTGCTGCCGGTTCCGAGTTTACCGGATTCAGCCACCTCTTCCTTACTGCTGTTATCTTCACCTTTTACTGTGATGATGTGGCTGTATTTGCATGTATTACCATTAAAGAATATGGTATATGCGGTTCCGTCTTCTGCTGCGTCACCTGCTGTAAACTCATAGCCTGCTTTCTGCTCTGCGATGAGTTTGCCAAGCTTGGTCTCATTCAGGGCAAGCGGCTCATACGTGATTTCGGGTTCGGTCAGATCTTTGACCGTCAGCTCAAAACCTGCGTTTTTGTTATTTTTATTCAATACAGCCAGCCTGAGCTTCTCGCCCTTCTTTAATGTAACTTTACGCTCTGTGTCTGTCAGTGCTTCAAACGCTCCGAGGTTGCCATCAGCGCCAATTCTTGCTACCTGTATAGAGCCAATGTTAACCTTGTCGCTTTCACTGTCAAGCACTGCATGATAGGTAACTCCTGTCTCGGATGCTCCTTCTGTAAATTCATAGTACGCCTTTTCGTATGCATCCAAAGTGCGCGATACGGGTGTATCTGCATTGACTGGTGTGTATTCAATCTTCTTGACAGTCACTTTGAAGCCTGTATTCTTTGTGCCTGTATTCTTTACTTTGAGTACGAGCTTCTCATCTTTATTTAAGTTATATTCCGCATTGCCAGTAATCTGTTCATTCGAGAGCTCAGCGCCATCTTTGTCTAAGTACTTTATATTGGATTGAACTTCTGTTCCGCTGATGTAAACCTGATAGCCTGTAAGTTCTGCTTCTGTTGATGTAAACTGGTAATATACTGTCTGATTCTTTTCAAGTGTTCCCTCTGCTGTCACGCCTGAGGTCAGTGCTGTCGGATTCAGCTTTGTCACTGTCAGCTGATAGATGCCTGCCTTGTTCCATGTGTTATTCTGTATTGTGAATGTATGCTTCTCATCCTTTTTGAGTTCAATCTCCTTGCCGTCGCTATAAGAATCAAGCGTACAGTTTGAACCTTCAAAGCGGATGATGTAGGTGCCATCCTCTGTGGGCGTAAATGTATAGCTTACTGTTTCCCTACTGTCCAGTGTACCTGCTTTTGTCTCATTCACTCCGATTGTCGAATCAGCTCTTCTGACGATCAGCCTGAATTGTGCCTCTTCATACTTCTCAGGATTTTTGTTATCCTTTGGCATATTACTTGTCAAGGTGAAGGTCACAGTCTCATCCTTTTTACGAGAATACATATCTGGCTGATTTCTTGCGGTATCTGTCTGCGGAGTACTCCATGTTTCATCAAAAACAGATATACTATTGTTAATGGGTTGTACTGCAATATAATAGTCGCCGTCTGCCGGAATTGTATATCGTACATACGCCTTTTCTGTAGTAAATCCATAGTATCCGTCAGCTGCTGTCACGTCAAAAGGTTTCTCTTCTGTGTTTCCGCCATCGAGAGATACGGTATTTACCATTTCAATTTTCAGGGTGTATGCCTTTTCTGTTCCTTTTGCAACAGTCACAACAACTCTGTCGCCGGCATTCAGTTTTTCATAAGCTGTACCTGTTATATTCTGCTTTAACGTACTGTTCTCGTCCTTCATAAAAGGCTCCACAGAATATGTAACAGCCGGTTCACCGATGGCTGTAATTGCATACAAGCCTTCCTTGTCTGCGCGGAACTCATAGTAGCTGTCGTCTTTTGTATTTCCGATGCCGCTGACTTCCTTGCCTAATACCAGCGTGTCCGCAGTGCTCACTTCATCAATGCGGAGTGATACGGAAGCCTTGCCGGACTGTTGTGCCGTAACCTTGATTGTCACAACGTCATCCTGATTTAAGAAGGTTGTGTTTTTGCTGTCACTTGCCGTAAATGACAGAATGCCGTTTTCAAGAATTGAATCTTTACCAAGCTTGGCACTCACGTCAAAACTGCCACGGATTGCCGTTGCTGAAATCTTGTAGATTCCGCCGCGCGGAACAACAAACTTCACTTCCTGCACTTCATCCTTATACTCAAAATCAAGTACCTGAACTCCTGTCTGTGTCACTGCCTTGGATGCTGTATACTGGAGTGTATAGGTCTTGTCGCAGTTTACATTGATATAGAGCTTTGAGCCTGCCTTCATGTATTGCTCGGTCAGCCTCTTTCCTTTGGTGTCATCTGTAATATGATAATACCATTTCATTACAGGTGCCGTTTCACTGTTGTCAATCGTATTTCCATATGCATCTGTCAGTGCAAACTGATATGTCGCATCTTCTGCGGCATTGAACTGATACCATCTTGACGGATTGTCCTTCTCGCCGATTGTTACCGGCTCGAGCTTCACGGTCTTTGTAGTCTCGTTTTCGGGTATCGTCTCTGCGTCGATATTCACTGGTTGAACAGGTGCGACTGTTACCGTCACGGTCTGCGTATCCTTTGCCTTCTTGTCTGTGTCTGCCGGCTTATATGACAGCGTACCGATCAGTTTATCGCCTTTGTTCAGAATGATTTCTTTCCAGTTGCCTGCCTCGTCCACTATCGAGGCTGTCTCGCCATTACCATTAATTCTCTTTACGGAAAGATTCAGTTTCAGATCCTTGTCGTCATTGTTTCTGCTGATGAGATATCTGTTGTCCTCTGTCGCGAGATAGCTGAACTTTCTGATCTCATTTTTGCCGAGCGTGACTGGGTCCGCAGTCAGCGGCTGTGTCTCGGATACGGTAAACTCTACGCTGACTTTTGTCTCCTTGATACCGTCATTTCTGATGGTGAGTATCTTCTTACCATTCAGCTCCTTATCAATGATGTAGCCATCCGCTGTTTTATACTGACTGAAATCTGAGCTGCCATCCAGCTTGATCCACAGATCTTCTCCCTTGCTGGTGTCTGTGATTTTGATACAATAATCACTCTTCTTAAATGATTTCAGTTCAAAGTATATCTTTTCGCCTGCGCCAAGCGCTACGTCTTTGGCTTTCGGCTCCTCCTTGCCCGGTTCCAGCACAACAGGTTCGATTTCCTTTATTGTGACTGTAAGCGTTACGGCAGTGCTGCCTTCGTTTGTTATCGTGTAATCGCAGGATGCTCCTACGCTAAATGAATTACACTCATAGAAGCTGCTGCCAATCTCTGGTGTACCATTATTAACCTTCAGTACAAGCTGTGCATCAGGCTGGTTTACACTAAAGCTGTAATAGCCTGCCTCCAATGCACGATAAGTCATTGTCACAGACGCGCCTGCATCGATTGTGACTGCATTGTCACCCAGCTTCAACGCTGTGTTTTCTGTGATGTCCAGACTGCATGACACACCCTTTTTCGCACTGGGTGATGTTACCTTTAGAATCATGCTGCTGTTCTTTGGCAATGTGTATGATCTGTCTTCTGATAATGTATCCCAATTATTCGCTGTCTTACCAGTTACATACTTGATCTCGGGGATTGCCGTGCCATTTGTTAAATCTGTAACCTCAAAGCTGTACTTCTTTGCCTCAGTGGTACTCAGCTCATAATACTTTGTCTCACCTGCCTTCAGCTCGAGCTTATTCTTGCCTGCATTGAACGAAGTTGTACTGATCAATGACGGTTTGTACAATTTCACATTTGCTGTTATGCCTTCATCAGTTCCTTCAACTTCTACTGTCAGTTCTGTGTTCTTTTTGTAGTAATTGCCATTTTTCGCTGTATCTTCTCCATAGTTCCATGTAACAGAAGCGATCTCCTCGTCATATTCTGCCTTGAACTCATAGCGTCCTGATTCAGGAATGATGTACTTAAATGTCTTTGTTGTATCATATGTTACCTTGATCTCTTCAACATCTTTATCCAGCGGTTTTGCAAGGGAGGTAACTGTAATTGTTCCCTTGGTTTCACGTACTTCACCTTCTGACTTGAAGGACAGCCTGAAGTACTTTGTCTCACCTTTTTCAAACTCTACAGTGTCATTTGGTGTCGAAACCGTTGTGTCACTACCGAGCACTTTTACTGAGGGAAGCTCATATGACAGACCACTCTGCTCATTCTTCTCACAAACTGTGGTAACTTCATACTCTCCCTTCACCGGAGCGGTAAACTTGACTACCTTTTCAGCGTCTTTGCCGCCCTTGTATTCCAGATGGAACGGATAAGACTGCCCTGCTGTCAATGTATCTGCATTCAGATTTTCCGCCTTTACAGTGAGTGTACCGTTTACAGGATTGTCACTCTCAGGGTCTTGTATTTCAACCTTGATGTAACGGACGTCACCTACCTTTAAGTCCACGGATGCTGTCTGACCATCAGATGCCTGATCGGATACCTGTTCTATGGAAGTGAGCATTGTCACCTTCGCATTATCGGTCTTACTGTCCGACGGCTCCCATACTTTTTCATATGTAGCCCCCACAGCTGCCGTAAATGAATAGTAGCGCGCTTCTTCGCTCTTTGCTGGAAGCTCTACGTGCTCACCCTTGTTTACAGACAACGGCTTCACGTCAAGTGCCTTCACGGATACGGTCACATCGGATTTCACGGGTTCTTCTGTGCCGTCTTCCTTTGTGATATCTGGCAGTTTGTTGTCAGACTTGAGTTGAAGTGCAATGGTCTGTCCAGCCTTCATACTCAGGATCTTTGTCCCGTCCGCGCTAACTGGCTCGGAAAACAGAATTGAATCAAACAATTCCTTGTAAAAACGAATTGCTACATCATGTACCGGTGTCTTATCGTTTTCAGCCCCTGCAGCCACCGTCACGCCAAACTCATAGAATCCTGCCTTGGGTGCTGTAAAGGTGTACCACTGCTGTGTCTGGTTGTCAATGCTGATCGTTGATGTGTCCGCAAGCGTTGTGACTGGCACCTGTACAACTGTCAGTACAGCGTCTTTTGCCTTGTCGTCGCCTGCCTTGCCTGCGCCTGCTTCTATCTCGATATAGATGCTGTCGCCTGCCTTCAACTTAGCATCAGAAGCCTTCGATACTGTCAACGTATTTGCACTCACATTCCTAATAATATTATAGTCCTGATCATAATACTCCGAAATCTCTGTACCTTCCTCACCTGTCACAGCAAAGATAAACTGTGCTTTTTCCGTGGTGAATGCGGGTATAACGTACTCGACTATTTCTGTATTTCCTTTCGGAATCGTAATGGTAGAATTTTCTACTTTTCTGCGCTCTTCTGCCTCGACTGAAACTGTGATGCTAAATTCTTTTTTTGCATCTGTGATTTCAGATTCCGCCTCGATAAGCAGACAAATTGTCTCGCCTTCCTTGAGCGTTATAAAGCGGGTTTCTTTCGAGTCTGTATCTGCTGCCTGTGCAGCTTCTGATGATCTCATTGAACCCTTAATGCTAACACGAGTTCCCTTAACCTTGTCATATGTCAGCTTATATGCGCCGGCAACTTTGGCTGTAAAGCTGATATATTCCTTTTGGTTGTCCTTGTCAAGTTTCACGGTGCGCGCTGATGCACTTCCAAGCTCTATGGGTTCTGCTTCAGCGACAACATACATCTTGCCAGCCACTTCTGCCCGAATATATATTGTCTTACCTGCCTGCATAGAATAAGCATTATAATATTCGTGTTCTTTTCCATTAAAATAGACTGTATACCAGTTGTCCTCCCATGCTGTAAATGCTACATACCCAGCCTTTACTTCAAGCGGGGCTTCCTTGGTATGCTCTTTGGTCAGCCGTGCAAACTCTTCACCTTCTACTTTGACTGTCATTGCACCCTCTAACTTGAAATAAACTTTCTGGTTTGCCTCAAGGAAAATCGAACTGCCATCATCGCTATAAATTGTCCTGCCATTTCTGCTGTCATAAAATTCTGATATTGACAGTTCCTCCCAATATTCATCCTCTTCATTTTTTGCAAAATACGTGAAGGTGTACTCCCCGTAATGCGGTGCTGTAAAGGATATCCAAGTCCATCCGTCCTGAATCGTTAGTGGTACACTCTCAGTCAATACTTCAAGTTTTCCCTCATAATATGGATCATACAACGCAAGGATGTTCTCATAGAAGCCATCATCCCATGTCGGCTCATAATCTCCGCCGTAGCTGCTGCCGTCTTTGACTGCGGATACGGATACTGCCCATCTCGCTATGACCTTCTTCGTCACCTTCGAGGTCACAGTGATCGTGGTCTTGCCCTTGCTGACTGCCTTGAGCGTTGCTGTATAGGTACCTGCGTTTGCCTTGATTGTGGCAGTCTTTGGATTGCTGCTCTTCCATGTCAGGGTATCGGAAACTCTGTCCCGCGGCAGCTCGCCAAAAGAATCCTGCAGTTTCAGGGTATAGGTATTTCCAGAGATAAATCTGTATTTATTTGCAAATGCATCTTTTTGATCTGATTCTTCAGATTCCTGATTTGCCCCCTTTGTTACCTGATTCTTTTTCGATGTAATATCAATTCCATTTCCGCCACGCCGGTCTATAGAATCCTGCCCTGTAAGGTCAACGTTCTCACGGCTTGCCGGAATATTGGTGGTATTCGCCTTAGCTGTTGCTGCCTTTGCCGCCTGCTGGTTCTCATACAGCGGTGTCAGCGAAAGTGTGTAAGAAGAAAGCCTTACCAGCTTGCTGTTGTGATAGGTGTATGCAAAAGTCTTTGTTTTGGTCTTTTCGCCAGTATAGTAGTTAAAGGTATTTGTATACTGTTTATCGAGTTCTTCCTGTGTAAGTTTTGGGTCAGAATCATCAATATTAAACTGTAAATACTTCCTGCCATTTGTATCAGTTACATCTGTATCATACTGAATCCATGACTGTGCATTTTTCAGTTCTTTGGCGTTAATCCCGTCAATGTCAAAAATACGGTTTGGATTGCTGATGATTACCTTATCAACCACATTCCCTCTCGCATCCTTCACTTCGAGCGCATACTCATACACTCTGCCGTCGTCGTCGTCATTCATATTGCTTGGATGGGTAAAGTTGATGGTGATATACTGGTCGTCCACATAGGTCACTTTCATTCCCTTTACCGGATCTATCTGTGCCGAAGCCAGCTTGACCGTTGTCTCCATCGGTTTGCCTTCCGCGTCATAATCTGTCACGATCAGGTCAAATGGTGTCTTGTTCGGTGCTGTCGCAGTGATTCTCCAGTCATGAATCTTATCACCCGCATCGTCGTTATCTTCAATCTCATAACCGCTGGCTTCTGCCATTGCGATCATTTCCTTCGAAATCGTCACGCCACAGGAACGGTAATTTGGGAGTTTCTTTTTCTTCTCATCCTTATACTCAAGATAATCTGACAGTTTGATCTGCTGTCCAACCTTCATCTTGACCTTTTTGCCTGCAAAAGATGCCGGCTTTGCGGTAATCGTGAGAGAAATCGAAGCGTCAGAATCATAATCAAACTTACTCTCATGCTGTAAATTGTCTCTCACATAAATATAAACGGTCTTTATACCATTCAGGTCTACGCCCTTTAAGGTAACCAGTCCTTTATTGCTGACTGCCGCGTACTTTGACGGTGTCTGCCCGCTCTTAAACGGCTCATCTACCCATTCATCATACACAGCAAACGCAAGTTTGGGAAGCTGGTAATTTTTCAGTGCCGCCTTCTCTTCCTTCACTGTTGGAATCAGCGAATATCTCCGTCTGTCTTGATCCTCTGCCGAGTCATTGCCGCCTGCCTTGTCTGAGAACAGTCCATATACATTCAGCTGTGCTTTCTTGGCAGAAAGCTCTACTGTGTAACGACTCATATCAACGGTGCCATCTGGATTTACAGGATGGGTCACGGTGTTCTTCTTGTCGTTCTCATCAGTCTTTACCGTAAAGCCAAGCTCCAGATCCTTAGCCATGGGCTTTGTCATCTTAAAGCTCTTAACGCTGCCGTTTGCCGAGAGCGCTACCACTGAGCCATCATCGAGCGCTCTTGCCGCACTGACATTTCTGACATACACGGTGTACTCATGTCCTGCTTCCAGCCCATACACTGTGACGATATGTGCTTTTAGTTTCTTGTCGTATACTTTGTCCTGTTCAAGCTTATCCAGCTTTTCATTTTTTGCAGTGGAATACTGTACTTTAGCAAATCCAGCGGCTTTCCACTTGCCATTTTGGATACCGGCAATCGCCTCATTAAAGTCTGCTGGTTTCCATTTCTTTCTGTCTGCATACGCTGTGCCCTTTGTGACATCCACCACATAGATCTCTCTGCGGTATCCGTCCTCTGGCACTGTAAAATAAATCTTTGCCGTATCGTCCTGCGCTGTGATCTTTTTCACTGCGGAGGCTGTCACTTCTGTGACGGTAATTTTCGCCGAGGCAGCTTTTGCCTCTTTGCCCTTCTTATCCAGTACGGGCACAAAGTTTCCTTTCGCATCCTTATAGACAGGATATGCCTCCACGACATTTGCTGTCTTGCCCGCCTTGAGTGCGGTCACAATACCAGTCTCCGGGTCGATGCTGATAAATTCGTTCTTTGTCTCCCCGCCCTTTAAACGGTATCTGATATTGATGACATCGCCTAACTGCGCCTTGGTGATCTTGAGATCAAGCTGCTGTGTCTCACCCACTGCCATCTTGCCCGCCACGCCGTTAAATGCGATGGATTTGGGCGCAACTGCTTTGCGGAGATCCTCCTCGAGAGCGAGATCTGCAAGGGCAAAAGTCTCTGTGTAGTCCTCTTCCCATGTAATACTAAAAGAACGCTCTGTATCCTCTTTTGCCAGCGGGAACACGACATCAATGTAATAATCATCCTCTGATTCCTGCCACTCTGTACTGCCATAGAAATATCCGCCCGCGTTCCAGACTGCATTTTTGTAAACAAAATTCTCCTGCAATCCTGTATTGTGAAACTCTTTGGGTGCATAAATTCTAAAGCCTAATACATTTGTGTTCTTTAATACTTCGGTCTCGTCATCCCTGTTAAAGACTTCCAAGGAAGATTCTGAATCTTCATAGTAGAACTGAACAGCGCCACGCGGTCTGATTGTATAGATGCTGTCATTCAGTTCATAGCTGATGCCCTTAGCGGAAAGCTTATCATCAATCTCACCAATGTCAGCGCTTCCCCGCTGGGTAATCTGCACTGCTGCTGTACCGTACTGAACCTTATAGCTTTCTGCTAATGGCGATGCCAGCTCATTTTGGAGTTTGACAGTATAGGTACTGTTGGTTCTCAGATATACCTTTTCCGGGGATTCTATATCCCTTCCATCTGCCTGAATAATATAGTCTGCTTTTCCATTAAATGCAGGATAGCCTCCATTTTTGTCGATATTGTATTTATAGCGGAAACTCTCACGGTCGGTGCCGTCCTCATTTTTTCCATCAAAACAAGTATCGAAATTTCCGGCTGCGATTTCGGCGTACTCGAAAAACTTCTTATCCTTCTCGACAAGGTTCTGGACATCCATTCCTTCCGTCAGAAGATTCTCTGCCGTGTCACCTGCAAAGAGGGTCTCTGCCTTCATTGTCTTTGGCGTGATGGTAATCTCGCGCGGTGTAACGGTAAAGACGGAGGCATTTTCGAGCCAGCCATCGCCATTTAACGGTGCATACGTCTGTACTGGCGCATCCTCCTGCGCGGTCTCCGGCTTGTCTTCTACTGCGGACAGTTCGCCGCCCTCAAAGCGCAGTACAAGCCTGTAGGTACCGCCAAATACTGCATTGCGATTGGCATATGTCGCGATTACCTCATCACCCGCACCGATCTTCTCCCAGTAGATATTGATTTTCTTGGGGTTATAGGTGTCCGTCGTATTTACAATGCCTGCTGCCTGCTCCGCCGGAAGCCTGCTGCTCTCTGTCAGCGCCTCGTCGGTGTAGAATACCAGCGCCTCAGACACTTTCTTTAAGTCCACCGCTTCTCCATTGTACTCATGGCCAAGCGCACGGATCTTGTCTGTATCCACTTCGACAAAAATCTGCTGGTCATAGAAGTTTACTGCACTTACCGATTCATGGTGCTTCTTCTCGCCTGTCGCCCTGTATGTCTTTACATCAAGGGTCGTATAGTTATTGAAGTCATCACCGGCAATAAACTTCGGTCCATTATCTTCACCTTCCCAGTGTACTACCGCGCCGTAGGCAAGATTCGTACCAAAGTTTCCATATGAGGTATATGCGTCAATCCATTTTGCCGGGTCCAGATCTTCACCGGTCTCAGGATTCTTCTCTTTCCTCAGCAGATCCCAAGCCACGCCGTCCAGTGTCAAATCGGGCTTTCTGCCTTCCTTCTGCTCATATGCTGCGATCTCTTCTGCTGTTGGCAGCACATAGCCTTTCTTTGCCTCATCTGTAAGCTGGCTGAATGCCTCCATGCTGTTGTGCGGGAGTTTATAGATTGTGAAATCTTTGTTGATTTCATTTTTCTGTTCTGTATTCTCCTTCCAATCTGAAATCTTATCTCCGACTCTCACATACTGCTGGGATGGCACAATGACGATCTCCTGACGCTCTACCTTGAAGAAGATCTCCGCCGCCTCAGCACGGTACTCGTTCTTTGGGTCTTTGTAAGTGACTGTCAGACGGTACAGACCTGCCCCTTTGAAAGCATCCAGTGAGCCGTCATCAACATTTGTCATTCCCAAGTCATTTTTAATATAAAACTCGTTAAAATCTGCGTACTCTCTCTGCTCTTCGTCCCATTTCTCGAGATACGCCTCATAATTTTTCAGTGTCGTAAAACTCCACCTGTATTCCAGCGTATCATCTGTAGGTTCAATGGGCAATGCCGCGTCAAGTTCACCCTTTTCATTCAGCTTGTGAACTTTTGCTTTCTTGTAAGATGCGCGGTCTTTGAAGAGTGCATTTTTGTCAAAGATTTTTACAGCAGGCTGTTCCAGTGTACCCGGATGGAGCGCATGTGCAGCCTCTGGCGTGCTGTTATCTGGAATCTGTGGATCGAGCATTTCCTTGTTGTCCGCGATAAATGCATCCACGATGCCATCTGTGACAAGCTGTACCGTCTCTGTCTTCATCTTTTCGACAGGTACAGCGACCGCAGTCTGTTCAAGGGTCTCTTTGGTGACATCTGCGAGGTAATTTTTGTTTGCCGCGCTGGTTGTCACGTCTGTTACTGGCACACCAGTAATCATTGCTCCGCCGTTTTTATAAACGACTTTGTTTCCTGTAAAGTAAACTCTGAACTCGAACTCTATAGACTCAATCTTATCCCGTGACTGACCATATTTATACTCTATTGGTAGTTCGTCGTCAGAAATTTCATCAAAGCCGTCGTCCATCACAATACGAAGGTCTTCATTTCTAGGTACTGTATTCCAGTCTACGGCACGAGGTTCATGAGGGTCATCAGAATCAAGCGAGCCAATGTCCACTGTCAAGCCGCCTTTCTCTGTGATTCTTTTCACACGGCGCTGAAGCACAAACTCAGGCACAAAATACTGTGTCCTGTCTGTATTGGTCATCCCGTAGGATGTTCCAAAGAAATCCGGCGCGATGTCCAGGGCCTTATCACTTGTTTCAATAACACCTATTGTCTCATTTTTTACCTTTGGATAAACACCGTAAGAAACGGATGCGAGTGCGCTTTGAATATCCTCATAAGACATACCGTCACGGAAGTTTGCTGCCGCCACGCTCTCCCCGCTGGTTTTGATGACAACCGGCACCGGATCAATCGTAAATTTAAGCGGATCACTGTGCGCGCCGTCATATGCATTGTTATCTCCGGCATAACTCCATATGATAAAATACTCACCGGCGTCCTTGGGATTTGATGCCATTGGCTTGTAGACAAAATCATCATCTTCTATTTCGCCTAACTCTTTGTCAATCTTATAGCCTCCATCTGGCTGAATCCGTGTATACCACTTCGCCTCCGGCACTGCGCCTTCAAGGACAGTATTATACTTTCCGTCCTCACCCTTTATATATACGGCTGGTGCACCGCCGAGCTTTGTGACGGTATCCCCTTCTTTCACAGGCTCTGTGAAGAGATCCTTGGCCACATCCTCGATTTTCCATTCTTTCTCCGAGGCGTATTCTTCGATCAGCTCTCTGCCCGGATCTTTCAGCTCAAAGCGGACTTCTGTATCCTGGAGTCCGCCCACTTCGACCGGATAAACCTCCTTCACGGACAGGGTATAATTTTTGCCTGCCTGCTCTGTGAGTGCAATTTCGTCAATTGTCAGCACATAATCCTTTGCCCTCTCAAACAGGTCTGTCGCCTTCATCGGCTGGGGCTTGCCGCTCTCATCCATCACAAACAGATGGATGGGCAGCACACCGTTCTCGACAGCAAGGATTTCCCTGCTGACGGGATATGTATCATCTCCTTTATACTGGATGATATACTCCTCATTGATCTGATCAATCAAATCCTGCGCTGTTTTTACAGGATTTATATCATTGGAAAAAGACAGCTCAATCTCTGCCTTCTCGATCTCTAATGAGACCACCAGATCCTTTTCCGGCTTCTTGCAGAGTCCGTCAACGCCGTCGGTGTCCATCGAGATTACCAGCTCATATCTGCCTGCATCTGTGGGGACTGCATCCGTCAAAGTCTGGTCTGTCTCCCCTTCTGCTGCGGCTTTTCTAATCCACTTGTATGTCAGTCTGTCATGAAGCCCATCGATCCGCTCGCCGTCAACTTCCACATAAATTTTTCCAGCGATTTCTTCCTGAAATTTTCCGCATCCGCTTTTTTCCCGATAGGTTGTAAAAAAGTCCAGCCCCGCTTCACTGAGCCTGCGCGTAAAAGTATATTCAACTTTTTCGCCAGTACTGTCTTTAATATTTATCGGTTTATCAAAATCAGTATCTTCTGCAACAATTCTTGTAACGAGCGTCTCCGCTTCTGTCTGGGACGGGGTCTCGCCGTCAGCGGCAGCTTCAATCCCTGCTTCTGCCTCTGTCGTCTCGGATTCCGCAGTCTCGGACTTTACGGATTCGGATTCCACTGTTTCAGATTTTGCAGTTTCGGATTCCGCTGTTTCGGATTCTGCTGTTTCGGATTTTGCAGTACCGGATTCCGCTGGATCTGCATTCTGCGGCGCCGATTCTGTATCTGAACCAGTGCTCTCCTCCTTTTGTGCTGTGTCCGTCTCCGCCTGCGCCGATCCGCCAGTTTCCTGCGGTGTATCCCCGCTTTCTGTGCCAGACTTCTCCGCGCTGTCCGCTGAGTCCGCAGGCTCTGCATTCTGCACGCTGTCCTGCGCGTCATCCGGCACGGCAGTCTCATCTGACGCGGTACTTTCCACTGTCTGACTCTCTGCTGCCAGCGCCGTCGCCGGCATGGTCTCAAAGACCATCGCCACGCTCAGAATGATTGGCAGAGCCCGTTTAAACAATTTTCGTTTAAACATTTCCATAGTCTCCCTTCTTTGATAATGAATGAGCATGCATCAGTCATGCCCGTTAACAGTACAAACCAGCGCAAATAAATAAGGCTGGTCTTACGAGTTACATTATCTCAATATTTAGCCATTTTGATAACCCTTTTTAAGTGAATGAACATTTTCATTTCACTAAAGAATTTTACATTAATTTAATTTTTATTGTCATATCTGTTAAAATTTGGAATTTATTGTG
>OFFU01001140.1_pt1 | contig 20305 bp, 17 predicted proteins | sample 1521451 | NCBI WGS metagenome assembly OFFU01 (sample SAMEA3504106, study PRJEB24116) | mouse gut metagenome | biome: mouse gut; feature: mouse-associated habitat; material: faeces | place: Denmark | collected 2011 | reverse complement strand
GCTACTTTCTCTTTATCTGGACTAATTTCATTCTGTATAATGGTTATATGTTTTTTATTACTGTCCGCTAAACTTTTTTTGAGCGATTGAAAAAAGTTTAGCGGACAGTAATAATAAATAAGCATTGATATCATGACCGCTCCCCACCAATATTAAGCTTCAAGAACTGAGTGGTTTATAATGATTAGTCCTCCGGGGTATCTTTCGCAAGACCTCGGAGGACTAAATTATTTACACGAACCTGTTGTTCGTCGGATTATTTCGGAAGATTGAATGCCACGGTCATTTCACGCATCTGCTCGTCCGACATTCCATCAGGCTCGAAGCCCATGTTTTTGGCGGCGATGTATATGAGTGCTGACTTGTTGAGCACATCGATCTGATCGAATGCAGCCATCACGTCAGTGTCAACGGCAAACACCCCATGCTTTTCCCAAAGGGTCACATCGTAGTCGCCAAGCTCCTTGATTGTAGCCTCGGCAAGCTCGTTGGAGCTTGGAAGCTTGTAAGGGATGATGCCGAGTCCGCGTGGGCAGAATGCCTTGGTCTCGGGGATCATGCTCCAGAGCAGACGTGTGGCGACATCTTTCTCAAGGAACTTCTTGCAATGCGACATTGCCACAAGCTCGATGGGGTGAGTGTGGACCGAAGCCTTATAGTTGGAGCCCTTGCCGATAAGATAGCTGTGGACTGCAAGATGAGAGGGAAGCTCGGAAGTGGGAGCCACAGGATTGTCGGCGATGATCTCGTAATGAGCGCAATCGTCAAGAATACGTATCACAGAACCGTTCTCCATGGGCCAGCGGGCAAGATCGCGCATACGCTTGTTTGTGCCCTTGCAGAAGAAATAGCATCCCTTAAGATTGGGAAGCGTGAAACCGATGGGACGAGGCTCGGAGATCGCGGGCATAGCACGTATGGCATCGTCGATATGTTCTGTGATGTTGACAGTGATATTGCCGCCGTTACGTTCGGCCCATCCTTTCTGCCACAGGTATCCGGCTACCTCGGCTACCTGCTCCACCTCATGAGCGAGAGCAGGACGATTATCAAGAATAGATGACATTATAAGATTGGTTTATCAGTTAATGGAACGGAGAGTTATATTAATTGCGGAAGGAAACATGACACTATGAGCACCACGATACCAGTAAGGAGCACCATGATAGTCTTTGATGAGCATCCTTTCCACTCTTTCAGGATGATTCCCCACACATTGGAGAACACCACATTGAGTGCCATAAGTATGCAGAATGAGAGAGTCATGAGTGTGGGCGAGTCGGTAAGGAAACCCTTTCCGAGAGCAAGTCCGAAGAACTGGCTGTACCATAAGGCTCCTGCGAGGAAACAATAGAACATATTGTTGACCCACACAGCTCCGTTGGCATAATCACCCCAGGTGCGGTTACGGCTGTTCTGATAGAAGCAGTACACGGCATTGGTCACGAAGCCTCCGAGCGTCACAAGCAATGTAGCGGGAAGGGTGCGGAACATCGGATTGGTGAGCTCACCGAAATTGATGCCGCTACCGAACTCCAGTCCTACATTAAAGCATCCGCTCATAAAGCCTGCAAGCAGCGCGATGGTGATACCTTTAGGGAAATTGAAGTCCTTGACCGCAGCCCTCTTCTCCTCTTCGCTCAGCGATGACGCCTTCATAGAGCCTGCCACACCTATAATGGCTATGCCGACAAGGGTGACCACAACTCCGAGTATCACAGAGAATGTGAGCTGTGACAGGGGGTCATTCTCTGGGAAGAAGATGTTGAGAAGCACCGGACCCATTACGGTGCCGAGACCTGCACAGGTGCCGAGTGCTATGGACTGGCCGAGTGCCACGCCGAGATAACGCATGGAGAGTCCGAATGTGAGACCACCCACACCCCAGAGCGCACCGAAAAGCACTGTCATCCACAGATTGAATGACGGAGCTTCGGAAAACAGTTCACAGAGCGAGCGTCCGGCAGGTACAGCGAGCAGCGCGCCGAGCAACGGCAGCACAAGCCATGCAAACACACCCTGCACTATCCAGTAGCTCTCCCAACTCCAGGATTTGATCTTGTTGATGGGCACATAGCAGCTCGACTGGCAGAAAGCCCCGATGGCAATGATTAAAAGTCCGAGAAGAATCATATTATAAATTTTATGATCGACGCAAAAGATTCAAAAGGACAAAACAATATACGCATACTTTCTCAATAAAGAATGAATTTAACACATGTGTTTCTTCTGTCCTTTTGAAACTTTTATATCCCTTTTATCGTTTTGAGGTGACTTCTTTTTCATACTGCTCCACCGAAGCGATATAGCTCTCGCCCACCGGAACATTGTTCTTGAGGCAGAACATATCGTAGACAGCGTTCCAGGGGAGGTTCTTGCACTCCTCAAGGAGTCCGAGACGCTGGAACTTCTGATCGTTGAGCTCATATCTGCGGAGCGTGTCGGTCGGTTCGAGAAGAGCGCGGAGCATGCACTTCTGTGCGGCACGGCTACCTATCACATAAGCACCGATACGGTTGAGAGTTCCGTCGAAGTAATCAAGACCGTAATGTACACGGTTGAGAGCACCCGCACGCACAATCTCGCTGAAGAGGTCGAGTGTAGGATCGTCCATGATGGTCACATGGTCAGAGTCCCAACGTATAGGACGGCTCACATGAAGCATAAGTTCGGGCACGAAGAGAAGCATGGACGACACCTTGTCGGCAACGCTCTCTGTTGGGTGGAAGTGACCTGTATCGAGAGTGATCATCATGTCGCGCTTGGAGGCATAGGCTGTATAGAAATCGTTGGAGCCTACTGTATAGCTCTCAAGACCTATACCGAACACCTTTGACTCCACACAATCCTTCATCCAGTCATACTTCTTCTCAAAAATCTGGTCAAGAGAATCCTTGAGAAGCTCACGGTACATATAGCGGTTCACAGTGATGTCCTTTGATCCGTCATGCACCCAAGTGTTCATGATACAGGGATCCTGCTGAGCCTCGCCTATAGCCTGTGAGATGGCACGGCAACGCTTTGAATGCTCGATCCAGAAATCACGTATCCCCTTGTCGGGATTGGAAAGTGAAAGGTCGCCGCTCTTGGGATGAGAGAATGAGGTGGAGTTGAAGTCGAGCTTGATACCGTTAGCCTTACCCCAGTCAATCCAGCCCTGGAAATGCTCGATTGAGCACTCGTTACGGTCAACATACTTGCCGCCAAACTCTCCATAGATCTCATGGAGGTTAAGACGATGCTTGCCTGGGATGAGCGACATGGCATAAAGAATATCGGAACGGAGCTCATCGATATTACGTGCCTTGCCGGGGTAGTTGCCGTTGACCTGGATGCCACCGGTGAGACCGCCGTCGTGAGGCTCGAAACCTGCCACATCGTCAGCCTGCCAGCAATGCATGCTCAAATGGAAATCCTGCATCTGGTCGAGCACCTTGTCAGTATCGACACCGAGGGCGGCATAACGTTCGCGGGCTATCTCATAAGCCTTCTTGATTGATTCTTCTTTCATGGTCTTGTGTATTTTTAAATATTATTCTGGTTTTACAAATTAATCATACTCAGATAGAGTAATAAGCATCGATCCTGCGGATTACACCTGCGGAGTAAAAGTCGATGTCTCAGTGGAGTTTATAGCAATCCTGCGCATATCGGCGAGAGTTTCGGCGCGTCCGCATCCGCGAAGCTGCACAAGCACATTCCCAAGAGCAGTGCATTCGGCAGGACCAGCCACCACCGGTATGCCACAGTCATCAGCAAGCATCTGCATGAGATGACTGTTGCGGGAGCCGCCTCCGATCACATGGAGCCTTCTAACAGGAGCTGTAGAGAACTCCTTAAGCACATCAAGCATTTCGGCAACACGGTGAGCGAGACTGCGGTATATCACCCGCACATAGTCGGCTGTCGTGACCGGCACCTCTTCGCCATGATCCCTGCAATACGAATTTATAGCTTCGACCATCGATCGGGGGTTGGCAAACGATGGATCATCCGGATTGATTATCGACTGGCATACGGAGTCGTGACACGACGCGGCAAGCTTCGAGATGTCAGCATCCTGGAGTCCGAGTTCGGCACGCACACGCTCGAATATCCAAAGTCCGCATATGTTCTTAAGGAAACGGGTCGTGCCGTCAATGCCACCCTCATTGGTGAAATTGTATCCGAAACTCTTGTCATTTATTATAGCCTCGGGCGACTCTATGCCAAGAAGCGACCATGTGCCGCAGCTCAGATAGGCGTAGTCGGTATCAGGTGTCGGCACTCCGATCACAGCTGACGCTGTGTCATGGCCGGCAACAGCAATAACCGGGATTTCACCAAGCCCGGTGGCCTCCTGTACCTGAGGGAGAATAGCACCTATGATATGTCCGGGCTGAACTATCGGACCGAACTTCGAACGTGACAGGCCTACTGAGTCAAGGAGCTCCACATCAAGGTCGCCGGTAGCGGGATTAAGCATCTCGGAAGTAGATGCAACAGTGTATTCGGTAACAGCATTGCCTGTGAGCATATATGCCACCGCATCCGGCATCCACAATATCTTATCGGCAGAGTCAATCACCTTGGCTCCGTTACGGCGCAAGGTGTGAAGCTGAAACAGAGTGTTGAAATCCATGAACTGGATTCCGGTCTTGGCATACACTGTCTCGCGAGATATAACCTTGGAATACTCATCCACCGCACCCTCTGTATGAGTGTCACGATAGCAGTAGGGCAATCCTGCAAGAGAGCCGTCGGCATAGAAATAAGCCACGTCACACCCCCAAGTGTCAATACCTATTGACGACAGTTCAGAACCTGATTCAGAGAGTTTTTCAGCAGCGGCCTTCATTGCCTTTATCACTTCCTGGTATATAAGAGGGAGATTCCAGAACAGATGACCGCGTATAGTAAGCATCGGATAGTGGAAGCGGGTAAGCTCGCTCATCACTACATTATCGCCATCATAGCCGGCGAGTATTGACCTACCTGATGTCGCACCAAGGTCAATTGCAAGATGATAAGTTTTATCCATTTTAGGTAGTTAGAAATATGGTATTAATGCAAAGGTACAAAAATTATGTGACACGCTTACAAAAATTAGCTAAATTTGCATGTCAATTTAACAATATGGATAGCAAATCCTGTAAAAACAAATCCTGTGTCACACCGGTAGGAAGATACGCCCCCTCTCCTACCGGAAGGATGCATCTGGGCAATCTGTTCTCAGCTCTCCTGTCCTGGCTGTCGGTCCGTTCACGCAACGGCCGCTGGGTGCTACGCATTGAGGACCTTGATCCTCAGCGCAGTAAAGAGGAATATGCAAAACTGATCGAGGACGATCTCCATTGGCTTGGTCTCGACTGGAACGAAGGCGGACTTTCCGACCGCGGTCCTCACGGCCCATACCGGCAGAGCCTGCGAGGCGACATATACCGAATCTATCTCAACAAGATCCGCGCCACAGGATACAGTTACCCCTGCACATGCACGCGTGCCGACATAATAGCCACACAAGCCCCTCATCAGAGTGACGGACGAATCATATACGGCGGACATTGCCGTCCCACATCTTTGCCGTCATTCCTCCCCGAGCACCCGACAGCCAGACACTCCACACGCCTGTATGTACCCGACGAGGAGATACTGTTCACCGACACCGTATACGGAAACCAGAGGGTCAATCTCACGCATGAGTGTGGCGATTTCATACTCCAACGTGCCGACGGAGCCTGGGCATACCAGCTCGCAGTAGTAGTTGACGACGCCTTGATGGGGATAAATGAAGTGGTGCGCGGAAGCGATCTTCTCCTTTCAGCCGCCCAGCAGACCTATCTGTACCGTCTGCTCGGACTAACCCCTCCCGCCTATGCCCATGTGCCGCTCATATGCAATTCCGATGGGGTGCGCCTCTCCAAACGCGACCGTTCACTAAGCATGGATGAACTGAGAAAAAGACACACGCCACAAGAGATTACAGGCATCCTCGCCCATTTATCAGGCATCCTACCAAGCCCGGCACCGTGCACTCCTCACGAACTTATCACCGAATTCGCCTGGAACAAAATCCCCCCGAAAAAAGAAATACCCATCGACCAAACATCCATATAAAAATAGATCAAGATGCACCTTAATATGATTAAGGTGCATCTTGATCTATTTTTATAGCATTATATTTATCCTTATCTTATAGCTTCGAGCACTTGTGTGGCGATCTGCTTCATGCCTTTACGTGACGGATGACCCGAAAGCTTGTCTATGTCGTGAAGCTGGATATAAGCCACCTTGTAATGGTCACACACAGCCTTGATGGAGGATTCTATCTCAGGCTTAAGCCCATTGTTGATTATGAAATAAATGGCTGTGCCGGGGAAGCGGTTGACTGCCTCGGAAAGCAGCCGGCTCATGGCTGGACGGAATTTATAAAGATCCTCGCGTGCGACATCGCTATAGACGAACTCCCCTAAAGGTGATCCTGCCCAGCTGTCATTGGTCGCCCCGAAAATGAGCAGAATGTCGGGCGAGCCAAGACGCGGCAGACGTGTGATGAACGAACGGTCAGAGTAATCCTCGCCCTGGTAGCCTGTAAACGATATGGTGGCACCGCTGTAGGAATCATTTACTCCGAGTATATATCCGCCATCATTGATAAGCTGCCACCACCAGGTCTGCTTGACATCGTTGACATCGGTCTTTTTTGCCTGTATCTTATCTGTCAACGGCGTTGTGTCATACCAGCAGGCATAGCTGTCAGGTATATAGCCCTTGAATGTAGAATATGAGTCACCAAGGATAGAGACAACAGGCTTGGCCGAATGTGGTCCTTTCGCTTCGGCGGGTGACGATAGCACTAAAGAGAACAGTGCGACAAAAACAGAAACAAGAAATGTGTGGTTACGTAGCATTATTGTGAATATGATTAAAAAGTGTGATGTCTGCTTATCGCATCACGTATCACAAGTGATGCAAGGGTGATTCCGAATATTGAGGTGATGTGCATGAGCGAGCCGTTTGTCACAGCCTTGTTGAATGACATCGGTGCCATGCCGTCATCTGTAGCGACAGGCTCATATTCCTTAGAATTAGGCACAAGCTCGTCGGAATATACGCATTTGAACTTATGGGCGGGAAACTGTCCGGATTTTTTGAACTTACGTCGCAAGGCGGCTGCAAGCGGACATCCTTTCACCTTCCAGAACTCTGCCACCGCTATGCGGGAGGGATCGAGCTTGAGGGCGGCACCCATTGAAGAATAGAGCTGCATGCCTCTATGTCCGGTCATCGACTCGGAGGCATTAAGGATGAGAAGAGCCTTGTCGGAGAGGGAGTCAATGGCATCGATCACATAATCGTATTGTTCGAGATTGAATGAGGATGCCGTAGATGCATTATATAGAGTGTGAAGCGCAGTTACAGAGGCTTCAGGATTGATGTCGAGAAGATGTTGCCTGAGCACATCAACCTTGACCTGCCCTACGGTGGAGGCAAGGGCTGGAAGCTGACGGTTGATATTTGACGGAGCGACATTATCGGCATCGACAAGGGTGATATGCGTGACACCGGTACGCACAAGCGTTTCAGCAGCCCAGCTCCCCACGCCGCCTACACCAAATATTATTACATTTATGTCATCAAGACGTCTTAGCCCGTCATTGCCAAGCAAGCGGGCTGTACGATCAAATATCTGGGAGCGTTGCATATCGGTTAATTAAGAACCTCGGACCACAGCGGTCTTGATGCGCTGCCACACAGTGGGTCTTTCATCGTCGAGGCGCAGATGAATATTTACATCAGAGTTTTCCTTGTTCAAGAAAATAATAGAAGCCGGAAGGACTATCGCAATCACTATCTCGAATTCCACTATCTCATGGATGCGCTTGAGCTCGATAGTCGAGAACGGAGAGGAGGGCTCGATACTGCCGATATAAAGGTTTTCTTCATCGATGAATATACCGTGATTGTCCATGGTATAATCAAAGATGAGTCCCAAATTAAGTTCATCCGGTGACTTGGGAGGACGGTTGAACTGCTTGTAAAGCGTATTGATGACTTGTTTTGTTACCATTTTGGCCGATGTTAAGTTGATGAGCTATGTGACAATTAGGAGAGAATGATGTGCTCACGTTCTGTGTTCCTATTACTAAACGCCCAAATTATGCGCAAAGTTCGATGTATGTGTAAAATTCCTGACAAAAGAAAATAAGGTGCTGCACCGGCACACGATGCAACACCTTATTAATAATTTAGGCAAGGAAGCCGAGGAGAACACCCGCTGCAACCGCCGAACCGATGACGCCAGCCACATTCGGACCCATAGCGTGCATAAGCAGATAGTTGGAAGGATCGTACTCCAGACCCAAGTTATTGGAGATACGTGCTGACATAGGCACAGCCGATACGCCGGCATTGCCGATGAGCGGATTGATCTTCTTGTCCTTGGGGAGGAAGAGATTGAACAGCTTGACAAAGAGCACACCACTTGCGGAAGCGATGATGAACGCCATAAATCCGAGCAGGAAGATGCGGACAGTCTCCCATGTAAGGAACTCGGTAGCCTGAGTGGAAGCACCCACTGTCATGCCGAGAAGGATTGTGACAATATCGGTAAGAGCGTTGCTCGCAGTCTTGGCAAGACGGTTGGTCACGCCACACTCGCGCAGAAGGTTACCGAAGAAAAGCATACCAAGCAGAGGAATGCCGGAGGGCACCACGAAGCAGGTGAGGATCATACCTACAATCGGGAAGATAATCTTCTCGTTCTGCGACACGGCACGTGCAGGCTTCATCTTGATTACGCGCTCATGTTTTGTCGTGAACAGGCGCATCAGCGGCGGCTGTATCACAGGCACGAGTGCCATGTAGGAATAAGCCGATACCGCTATGGCTCCCATAAGATTGGGGGCAAGCTTGGATGAAAGGAAGATAGCTGTAGGACCGTCGGCTCCACCGATGATAGCTATGGCACCTGCCTGATCGGGAGCGAACCCGAGCAGCAGAGCCACCATATATGCACCGAAGATGCCAAACTGGGCTGCCGCACCGATAAGCATGAGCTTAGGGTTGGCTATCAGTGCCGAGAAGTCGGTCATAGCACCAATGCCGAGGAATATCAGCGGAGGATACCATCCTGCGCTCACACCATTATACAGGATATTGAGCACAGACCCCTCTTCGTATATACCTACCTCAAGTCCGGCAGTTGTGTTGAACGGGATGTTGCCGATAAGTATACCGAAGCCGATGGGAACGAGAAGCATGGGCTCGAAATTCTTCTTTATGGCAAGCCATATGAAGAAGAGTCCCACCACAAGCATCGCGATATGCTCCCATGTGGCATTGTAGAAACCTGTCAGGTGCCAGAACTCCTGAAGGTTTTGCATTATAAAATCTCCAAAACTCATAATAAAAGCAATTAAGAGATTATTCGAGAGTTATGAGAACTGCACCGTCGAGCACCGAGTCGCCCACGTTGACAGCGATGGAAGCCACCTTGCCGTCCTGTCCGGCGTGGATAGCGTTCTCCATCTTCATAGCCTCAAGCATAACTACGGTGTCGGATGCTTTTACATTGTCGCCAACCTTCACCTGAACGCTCATCACCACACCGGGGAGAGGAGCCTTGACCTGGAAACCTGAAGCCGAAACAGGGGCCTTGGTTATGACCTTAGCTCCGGTGTCAGTACGCGGTGCCGCCGATGGGCGGGGCTTGCTCACGATGGTGACAGGTTTTTCAGTCTTCTCAAGCTCCACTTTGTAGGGAACGCCGTTGACTTCTACCTTAGCGAGATTGTTGTCGATGTCGCCCACTTTCACCGTGTAGGGGTTGCCGTTGATGCGATACTTATATTCTTTCATGATTAAATTTACTGATTGAATGAGGGTGTTGATTAACGGCGCGGGAGCTCGCGCAACGAGTAGATTTTAGAACTCCAGGGTGAGTAAGCACGACGCACCTTATTGATTGTGAGCACTGTGCTCTCACGGTCGTGAGCGTCGAGATGGTCATGAAGTGCCATGGAGATGGCAGCGATGACCTCACCGGTATCATTGTCGGGACGGCCCTCCGATACCACTTCGGGAAGAGTGTCGGCAAGAGCTTTCTCCTTACGTTTGGTGGAGATACGCGCACCTATCTTGTTGATGATATTGAAGCACAATGCAAGCACGAGAAGAGCGGTGAACACGATGCACATAGCCATGATTGCCATGCCGAAACCGTTCTCGTCCTGCTCGGCGAACATATCCACCTTCAAATTGGTGCTCTTTATGACATTGTTGCTCGAAGGGGTGATGTACTTCTCTTCCGATCCGTCACGCACCTCCCAGGCATCAACATCGTTCACTCCGCCCTCGCCGTCAACCTTGCGTGCATAGGTCTGACCGGGCTTAAGATCACCAGGCACCGTGATCTCATCGATCAGCGATTTGCCGTCGGCATCATAGATGGCAATATAATTGTCCTTGCCCGGAACGAACACGAAATTAGTGTGGAATGTGCCTTTATTGGGCTGTCCGTCAGCCCAGAAAAGAATGTGCTGGCGCGGAGGGATCTCAGTGTTGACATCCCCGAGCGGCACGGGATAAAGCGTAGGCTTGGACGGATCATTGGTCAGGAACACACTTGAAATCTCAAGCGGACCGAAAGTGGAGTTGAAAAGCTCCACCCAGGCATTGTACCTGCCAAAGTCGTCGACCACGCTGGTGGAGTCGTTGGCTATCATCACCTCATTGATCCTGAGACCGCGACGTCCCTGGGCTGAGATGGCGATTACGCCTGCGAGTGCCACCACGAAGAGGGTTAATATTCTCTTTTTCATATCGGTTGCGTGGGGGATTATAGAGGTATGTTACCATGCTTCTTGGCGGGGTTGACCACCTTCTTGGTAGCGAGCTGCTGGAGAGCGCGGATAACACGGAATCGTGTGTTGCGCGGCTCGATGACGTCATCGATATATCCGTAACGTGCTGCATTGTAGGGGTTGCAGAAGAGTTTGTTGTACTCTGCCTCCTTCTCCTGAAGCACCTTGGCGGGATCGTCGGAAGCCTTCGCCTCCTTGGCATAAAGCACCTCAACGGCTCCTGCGCCACCCATAACCGCAATCTCGGCTGTAGGCCAGGCATAGTTCATATCGCCGCGGAGCTGCTTGCACCTCATCACGATATGGCTGCCGCCGTAGCTCTTGCGGAGTGTCACCGTCACCTTGGGCACGGTAGCCTCGCCATAGGCATAGAGCAGTTTCGCACCGTGGAGGATGACACCATTGTATTCCTGGCCTGTGCCGGGGAGGAAGCCCGGAACGTCGACGAGCGATACCAACGGGATGTTGAACGCGTCGCAGAAACGTACAAAGCGTGCAGCCTTGCGCGAAGCGTTGCTGTCGAGCACACCGGCAAGGAATTTGGGCTGGTTGGCAACGATGCCGACCGACTGGCCGTTGAAACGGGCGAAACCGATGATGATGTTCTTGGCAAAATCACGCTGGATTTCCAGGAACTCGCCATTGTCGACGATTGCTCCGATCACATTGTACATATCGTAGGCACGTGTGGGGCTGTCAGGCACGATTTCGTTGAGCGCATCCTCAACACGGTCGATGGGGTCGTTGCATTCAACCATGGGCGCATCCTCAAGATTGTTCTGGGGGATGTAGCTCATAAGCTTGCGCACAATCTTGATTGCATCCTCGCCATCTTCGGCCGCGAAATGAGCCACACCGCTCTTCTGAGAATGAACGGTGGCACCACCGAGGTCTTCCTGGCTTACATCTTCGCCGGTAACGGTCTTCACAACCTTCGGGCCGGTGAGGAACATGTAGCTTATGCCTTTGGCCATAACGGTGAAGTCGGTCAAGGCCGGGGAATAGACGGCACCGCCGGCACACGGGCCGAGGATTGCGGAAATCTGGGGGATTACACCCGATGCGAGGATGTTGCGCTGGAAAATCTCGGCATAACCTGCCAAGGCGTTTATACCTTCCTGGATACGTGCACCCCCCGAGTCGTTAAGACCGATGACAGGCGCGCCCATCTTCATGGCCATATCCATGATTTTGCATATCTTGAGTGCCATGGTTTCGGAAAGAGAGCCGCCGAATTCGGTGAAATCCTGGGCGAACACATAAACCAGACGGCCGTCGATTGTGCCGTAGCCGGTTACAACGCCGTCGCCAAGGTAGGTTTTCTTTTCCATGCCGAAGTTGTGGCAACGGTGGGTCATGAACATATCGATTTCCTCAAACGACCCTTCGTCGAGCAGCTGGGCGATACGCTCACGGGCTGTGTACTTGCCACGTTCGTGCTGTTTTTCGATGGCCTTTTCGCCACCACCGATGCGGGCTTTCTCACGCAATGCGATAAGCTCCTGTATTTTTTCGAGTTGATTGCTCATCTTGAAAATAATTGTTGTTTTGTTACTGATTTGACTGGATGGTGATGATTACCCGTCATGCATAAAGCGGGTCATCCCATATTCCTGATCTGGCCGGGCCAGGACTTACGCGTTAGGGTCTTCGCAAAGTTCCACCAGGGTACCGATAGTCGACTTCGGATGGAGGAATGCGATGTTCAGCCCTTCGGCACCCTTGCGGGGAGCCTTGTCGATGAGCTTGCACCCTTTTTCCTCTACTTCGGCCAAGGCGTTGGCCACCCCGTCGGCAACAGCGAAGGCAACGTGCTGGATGCCGCCGCGACCGCCGTTGTTGGCGATGAACTTCGAAATCGCGCTGTCGTCGGCAGTGCCTTCAAGCAGCTCGATTTTGGTTTGGCCGACTTTGAAGAAAGCAGTCTTTACTTTCTGATCGGCAACTTCTTCAACGGCAAAACATTTAAGGCCGAGAATCTTCTCGTAGAACGGGATAGCCTCCTCAAGCGAGGGAACGGCTATGCCGATGTGTTCGATATGGGAAATTTCCATAACTTTGAATTAAATTATTTATGGTTAACTCATTACATTTTAAAGCATTGAATCGGAGAATCAAGGCACTGGGAATCGCAGCAAAGCCCATTTTCACCATTACGCAACAAAATTAGCAAATAAAACCGAAAGATATGCAACTTTGTCATTCTTTTATGTCACCCGAATCTGCCAAATTTGTCATGTCGTGCACCACCCTGCCCGCCATCACCTTAAATAATAACGCCACCAACCTTTTTGGCACAACATTTGTTTTCTATTTGATTGCGGACGGATGAGGAAACCCGCGCGATGCCGCGTAAGCCTCCCGCCCGACAAATACTACGAATACAAAAACTAATAAATAAAACTTTTTGAACTATGGGAAAAATTATAGGTATCGACCTGGGAACCACCAATTCATGCGTTGCCGTATTGGAAGGTAAAGACCCCGTTGTAATCCCCAACAGCGAGGGACGCAACACCACACCTTCCGTTGTCGCTTTCGTAGACGGGGGCGAACGAAAGGTAGGAGACCCGGCCAAGCGCCAGGCCATCACCAACCCGGGACGTACCATCTACTCCATCAAACGTTTCATGGGCGAAAACTGCCAGCAGGTGGCAAAAGAGATAGAACGCGTGCCTTACAAAGTGGTATGCGGAGCCAATGACACGCCGCGCGTCGACATCGACGGCCGCCAGTACACCCCTCAGGAAATCTCGGCAATGATTCTTCAGAAAATGAAGAAAACCGCCGAGGACTACCTCGGACAGGAAGTGAAGGAAGCCGTAATCACCGTGCCGGCCTACTTCAACGACTCACAGCGCCAGGCAACCAAGGAAGCCGGTGAAATCGCCGGTCTGACAGTGCGCCGCATCGTCAACGAACCGACCGCCGCAGCCCTGGCCTACGGCCTCGACAAGAGCAACAAGGATCAGAAAATCGCAGTGTTCGACCTCGGTGGCGGCACATTCGATATTTCAATCCTCGAATTGGGCGACGGCGTTTTCGAAGTGAAATCGACCAACGGTGACACCCACCTCGGCGGTGACGACTTCGACCACGTAATCATCGACTGGCTTGCCGACGAATTCCAAAGAGAGGAAGGTGTCGACCTGCGTCAGGACCCGATGGCCCTCCAGCGTCTGAAAGAGGCTGCCGAGAAAGCCAAAATCGAACTTTCATCAACCACCTCGACCGAAATAAACCTGCCCTACATCATGCCGGTCAACGGTGTGCCCAAGCACTTGGTGAAAACACTGACCCGTGCAAAATTCGAGCAGCTCGCCGACCGCCTTATCAACGCCACCATCGCACCGTGCGAACAGGCGCTCAAAGATGCCGGTCTTACAGCACGCGACATTGACGAAGTAATCCTCGTGGGCGGGTCCACACGTATCCCCGCCATCCAGGCCGTGGTTGAAAAATTCTTCGGCAAGGCGCCGTCGAAAGGTGTGAATCCCGACGAAGTCGTAGCCGTAGGTGCCGCAATCCAGGGCGGCGTGCTTTCAGGCGATGTAAAGGATGTGCTGCTGCTCGACGTAGTGCCCCTCTCGGTCGGCATCGAGACCCTCGGCGGCGTAATGACAAAGCTTATCGAAGCCAACACCACCATACCTACCCGCAAGAGCGAGACCTTCTCAACTGCTGCCGACAACCAGCCGTCAGTCGAAATCCACGTCCTCCAAGGTGAACGCCCGATGGCAAAGGACGACAAGACCCTCGGGAAATTCCACCTCGACGGAATCGCTCCCGCACCGCGCGGCATCCCCCAAATCGAAGTGACTTTCGAAATCGACGCCAACGGCATCCTCAACGTATCTGCCAAGGATAAAGCCACAGGCAAAGAACAGAGCATCCGCATCGAAGCTTCATCAGGCCTCACCGATGCCGAAATCAAGCGTATGAAGGATGAGGCAGCTGCCAACGCCGCAGCCGACGCCAAGGAAAAAGAGCGCATCGACAAGCTCAACCAGGCCGATGCAATCGTGTTCCAGACCGAAAAACAACTTTCGGAACTCGGCGACAAGATTCCCGCCGACAAGAAAGCCGCAATCGAAGCTGCTGTCGCAAAACTCAAGGAAGCCCACAAAGCCCAGGATATCACCGCAATCGACGCCGCAATCAAAGAAATCGAAACAACCTTCGGCGCAGCCCAGCAGGATATTCTCAACGCCCAAGCCCAGGCACAAGGCGGGGCGCAGCCCGGAGCCAACCCCGGTGGCGCCCCCTTCCAAGGCGGTAACCCCGGAGCATCCCAAAGCGGCGGCAACGTCACCGACGTCGACTTCGAGGAAGTGAAGTAATCTTTAATATCACAATAGACAAATGCGTGCAATTTAACGAGTTGCACGCATTTGTTGTATATTGATGCAGACTGGTCGGGAGATGTCCATCTATGCCTTTTCCCTCAGTAAATGTATTTTTGCATAACTATGTCGACACATGTCAAGCAAATAAAAGCAATGCCAAGGCTTACTCAATTCATAAGGAAAGCACCAAATCCGCTAAAAGGACTGCAGTTTCCGGCTCACGTTTTGGTGCATCTTTAGGTTTCCATGCCACAACAAACCGCACGGATGCAGACTTCACATTATAACCTCGTACTTCCCACTCTGATAAAGTTTTCTGCATTTTTGATGACAACTTTGCAATAGGTCTATCAGTAAGTTGACTATATAAGAAGTAATCCCCATAAGTCAACGAATCTCCCCCTCTCAAAGCCAAGACCTCTTTTTTCCGGTCTTTAAAGAACCCTAAATTGACATCTTTATGAGAAAGCTGCAATATGACTTCTTCAGGCATGTCATATTGGTGCTGGTCAATCATATAACGGTCAGCATTCAAATTATTGAAGCAGTCCCCGTTTGTATGTATAAATAGGTTATGTTTTGCACGTGTTATCCCTACATAATACCGACGCATCAGCTGGGCATCTTTGACATAAAGGTCGGATATGAGCATATACACATTATCAAATTCCCGGCCTTTGGCTTTATGAATAGTCGATACCACAACATCGGCTCCGGATATATCACAGAAATCTTCCACTGATGACTCAAATACAAATTCATTGAAGTCGTTAAGGTATTTTACATTATTAGTTTGTTCAAACTGCTCTATACAACGCTTCACATACATCAGGCTCAGACTACTGTCATAAATGGAAAAGGTAGCGTGTTTGGCTTCCTCCCATAATCCGTCTGTTATTAAGGGGGTCTTTATCCGCTTGTTTATATAGTTCAAGAAATACCGCATTTCGGCTATATTCCAAAAGCGTAAGCCATCCATCGACTGTATCAGTTTACTGTTTATGCCATTCTTTCGCAAAAGAGCCATCAGGATAACAGCCTCTTCATTTGTCTGGGTCAGGACACATGAGGTACCATTATCCCTATGTCGAAGCAAATTTTCTACAAGTGGCCGATACATGCAATCTGAGTGATGGCGTATCACTTCCACCCTCCCCTCCTCGTTGCTCATTGAAATAATCGGCGTATGTTTCAACCTGTTATCGATTACTTGCAAAAATCCATTGGCAAAATTCACCGGATGGCGCGCACTGCGATAGTTTTCAGTCATTTCGACAAAGGAACTTCCGCGTTCTTGTGCCAACTGACACATATAATTTGAATCGGAGCCGCGGAATTCATAGATGTTTTGGTCATCATCGCCCACCGCAATCACACGCATTTCATCATTGCAGGTCATAAGAGCCTTGACGAGTGCATATTCCGCAGACCCCATATCCTGGGCCTCATCTATAACCAGCACAGTCTTGCCGATTCTATTTGGCTCTACCTCCCCCTGGCATATCATCTCGGCAGCCTTTGCCACTACATTTTTTGAATCTTCAAGGTTTCCTATCCGCCCAAGAAGATCGAAGCAATAGGAATGGAATGTTTTTATTTCAACAAAATGGGCTGCATTCCCAATCAAATCTATAAGCCTTTGTTTGAATTCTGTAGCCGCCGCCCTCGAAAACGTCAGCATCAGGAGCTGTTCGTGCTTCACATCTTCAAGCAGAAGGAGTGATGCCAGTTTATGAACCAATACCCGTGTTTTACCACTACCAGGCCCGGCTGCAACCACAATACAACGCGAAGCCTTATCGGAAATAATCTCCATCTGTCGACTGGATAACTGTCCAAACAATTGCTTATACTTATTCGGCGTCAGGTTACGTTGGATTTCGCTCACCCTGTCTCCTCTAAAATATTTTGAAACGAACTTCCTGTAGTCCATTTGGAAATAGTCCTGAACATATTGCAAGGCGGCATGATAATCCCTCACCATGAGGTTGGCATATTCGCCCACAATATGCACTTGCTGGATTTTCAACTTGTAAAATTCATTCAGCATACGGTAGTCATCCTGCCTATATCTTGACTTTGAATCCTTTATCCTTCGGATATTCATAGCATTATAAAGCACCAGGAAGCCTCCTTCAAGTTTTAATGCACCGATTTTCGACAAATACAGAAGCGCCTCTTCAATGTCTTCCAACTGAATATCATCAACACCTCCGAAAATGGATTGATTACTTGATTTTATCCGGTTTAGGAGCTCTATCACAGAAAACTGTATGGCTCTACCGGGTGTATTGTCATTTTCAGCTTCTGAAGCCAACCTGTATAACCATTCCACAGCGAAACGACTTATTTCCAATCGTTTCTCAAAGCGCCTTATGGTCAACTCCAAATCAGCCTGACGGCTTATTTCCATATTACGAAGGGCATCTTCTTTCTTACGGGTATATCCCTTTATGGTGAGGAAATATAGCAGAGTGCGGATGTCTTTTTCTTTAGATGTATGGATTCCGTCGTTTACTGCATTTTCATTCAGCTGCTTGCATGAGATTCTTAAAGATTCTTCGGGAATATGTTTTAGGATGTATCGTTCAAGTTTGGCAAACCGTTCGAGCAGCATCTGTGACTTACGTTCCGAATCGCCAGCATCGAGCAAATAGGCCGATATATCCTTGCTGTCTGCCAATATGCCTTCCTGCCGCATGCGTTCCACAACGGATATCACCTCTCTTTTGCTTAGTCCCAATATATCTGCCAAATAGTCAATACGCGATTCCGCTTCTGAATCCTGGGCTTTGGCGATATATTTCTGGGATATCAATGACTTTATGATACGGACTGCATTTTCGATGTCATCACTGCCAAAAAGCAATGATGCAGACAGACGTTTTCTTGCTTCATCCATATTTTTCACCGTGATGCCGGTGGCATATACATGAGGGACGTTATTCCCCCTTATCAGATATCCGTTTTGCTCTAAAGCCGCCAATGCGGTGCGTACACGGGTCTCAATGTCAGAAACTGAATCATCCCATCCTGCCTGACGGGCAATTTCCAAAGCCGAACAATTCACTCTCATGCGCTGTTTGGTCAGGTTTTTGACGGCTTTCCAAACTTGCTGTATTTCACTTATGCTAAGTTTTGTCTGGTTTAGCAATATGAAATGTTTATCCAAGTCATTGTCAGAATAAAGCACATAACAATTTGCACTGATGCCTGGATCCCGACCAGCCCTGCCGGCTTCTTGAACGTAGTTCTCCAACGAATCGGAAATATCATAATGTATGACAAGACCTACATCCTTTTTGTCAACCCCCATACCAAAAGCTGATGTAGCCACTATTATGCGTACCTGGTCATTCATGAAAGCATCCTGATTGGCAATCTTTGCCTCGGCTTCCATTTTTCCATTGAAAGGAAGTGCCTTGTAACCATCGCGAGTCAGTTTTGCAGCCAGTTCCTTTGTCCTTCTGGTACGTGATACGTATATAATTGTCGGGCAATCAGATTCTGCAACAAGTTCTCTCAGTTTTACATATTTGTCATTATCATTATCTACATGTATAACCGAATAGTGCAGGTTAGTCCTTGAGGCGGTTGATGCGAATAGCTCCAAGCTCAAATCCAAAGTCTGCTTGAAATAATCGCATATATCCTGTATCACTTTCTGTTTTGCCGTAGCTGTAAAGCAGGATACCGGTATCGGGGTCTTGCATTTTTTCTTTTCATGATATTGACGGATAAATTTGCCAATATAAAGATAGTCAACCCTGAAATCCTGCCCCCATGAAGAAAAGCAATGTGCCTCGTCTATTACAAATCTTACAACATGCCTCGCCAGCAAGATTCTCTCAATTGTTTTTGAGCGAAGCATTTCAGGAGATATATACAATAATGAGGCATCCCCGTCCTGAACCCTCTGTATGGATAGAGACCTTGTGATTGGATCCAGCATCCCGTTTATGGTTACGGCATCCGTAATTCCTTTGTCAGCAAGGTTATCTATCTGGTCTTTCATCAATGACTGCAAAGGTGATATAACAACAGTAAGCCCATGCACCGAACGCCCCGCCATAAGTGCCGGTAATTGGAATGTCAGTGATTTGCCACCACCGGTAGGAAATATCGCCAGCAACGATTTGCCTCTCACCGCAGCCTGTGCCGCCCGTTCTTGTAATGGCTCGCCTTCGAATGTCCGAAAGCGCTTATATCCGAAAAATGATTTCAGATTATGAAGCACATCCAATTGCGTATTGCAATAGTCGCAACCTTCACGGCAAGTCGTATGACGTAAGGTCTTTATGATAAATTCCACCTCCGGGTAATTGCACAGTACCCATCCGGGGGTAATGGAACGATAATCGGTGGTGTCAATCAAAGCCAACGCATATGCCAAACCGCATGGATATTGTTCTATGAGCATGTCAAGGTCAGCATGTTGGCAAATCTTTCCCAAATAAAGGTTTTTGATAAGTTCAGACATGCCTTCATGGATATATTTCGCTCCTACCATGCTGAGAAATCCATCAAATTCCTTCTTGCCCTTCAGCAACGATGCGAACAGCATACGCTTTTCATTCGACAATGCATTCCAGCATTCTATTTCATCCAATAACAACTCTTTTGCCTTTCTGCAATCATTGACCGGATTGTTCATCTGCTCGCTTATCAGTTTGTAGTCTTTCACAAGCCTATGGTAGGGGCGCTCCGGGAACAATAAAGGCGAAATGTAAAGGGTATCAACTAAAATCCAGCGACATGTTTTGTCTGTGAACAAATATTTGGCATCATGGTGAATGATATTGTGCCCGCAGATGTAATCAATATCGTCTAAAAAACGAAACAACTCTTCTTTTGAAGTTTTATGAAATATGGTATCATCATGTTTGAGCGCCCCTATATCATGGATTTTATGGTCTTTCAAGCAGACTTCAACATCTACTACTGCATAATTATGGGCACTGCATTGTGCAGAGGCTGTAGCGTTACCAACGCGATTGCTTTTATCCTCTGTTTTCTTCATCCCTATGAGTTTACTCCATATTGACATATATTCAACACAATAAGAGGTTGTTTAAAAACGATTGTTAACGGAAGTGAGTTTTCGGAGAGTAATGA
>OFFU01001122.1_pt1 | contig 20583 bp, 21 predicted proteins | sample 1521451 | NCBI WGS metagenome assembly OFFU01 (sample SAMEA3504106, study PRJEB24116) | mouse gut metagenome | biome: mouse gut; feature: mouse-associated habitat; material: faeces | place: Denmark | collected 2011 | reverse complement strand
CTCAGTTAGCGGCTTAGCCTAGGATGAACAACCTAAAATTTTACCGAATCATTGTGTATGGGTAGGTGAAAATTGAACTAAGAGGCTAAAGGAAAATGGTTCTTGTGATATAATATTCCTGATATATGCCTTCTTTGATTGCAGATCATAAGATAATTTATTGGCCAAATTTGCTAAATCGTAACCGGATAGCATGATTTGACCATAGTGTATGGTTCCATATATGACAATATAGATAATATTTTCAATAGTAGTGTCATTTATTTTTTCGTTAGATCGAGATTTATTGAGACATTGAAGGAATAAGGCGTGAGAATATTGATTATCAATATCCTTACCAATGAATTCTTTAATGTCTTCTCTTCTTTTTATTATTAATTCGTTAAATTGTTGGTCTGATATCTCTGACGATTCCAATACTCCATTGAAATATCTTTTTGTGTAGTTCGGATTGGAAAATCTCTTGGTTAAATCGTTGACTCTACCTGTATTGGGTAATAGCCTGTTCAGAATATGCACCAAATCTTTCATTTTATGGTCATCGTATCCAAACTGGTTTTTACAATATTCCCTGATGTCGTATAGATTTCGTTGATTGAGATATTGCAAGAAATCATCATCTCTTGACACAGCTTTACTTGTATCCCACAACTGGTAGTTGGTTGTATATCTTTCTGTATAAAGCACCCTCTTGAAATCTTTAGAAAGTAATGTATAGACTTCTGGAAATAGTAAATAGAGCATTTCGAGGTCTGCAAGATCCTCAATCTTGCATTCTCCCTTTAATATTTCGTACCGTGCATGAATCCCATTAATCCATCGATATATTGACCTCAAGTTGGTTAATGGATAGAAAACTGGAAGTTCTCCTGAAAGGAATTTGTCAGTTGTAACATATGACGTAAAACACTCTCGGTCGTTTTCATCTTCTATCCATGTCAAATTATTGAGGATAACATCATGAAGTTTTTCAGCTCTAAGTTCTGGCAGCGCAAACTCAGATTCAAAAAACTTCTCGATATAATGCTCATTATAAGCTGGATTTGAATTTCTAAGTGCAGACTGGACATAATGCTTATCAAAAGCACTCAAAAAAATAAAGTTCGGAAAATTAGCACTTCCTCGAATGATTCTAAACACCTCTTCTATCTCCGAAGCTGAAAGTCTGTCAATGTCATCAAATATAATTAGCACCTTAATGTTTAATTCTATCAACTTTTGAGAAATCGATCTTGTCATGGAAGCTAAGTCTGTTACTTTTACAGATTTTGCCAACCACCCTAATTCGATTGCCTCAAGTACAGATGCATATTCTTTTATCTTCTTTGCAATTGAGTAATTAATACTCCCCAAATTTTTTATAATCTCTTGGAAGAAAAATGTCGTGATACTTTTACCGGGATTGATACACCAAGGTGTAATGGATATTATTACAATTTGGCTCTCTAATTGTTCTTTTACAAAGTTTAGGAATGTAGTTTTCCCATTACCCCATGCAGACGTGATGGCAAGTGACCTTGAACAAGTTTCAGTATCTAATGACATAATTTCGCGAGCCAAGTTCTTAACCAATGATTCACGAAAAAGGCAATCTTCATTCAACTTTAATTTAGGAGCATCATGTATATATGTCTTATTTTGCCCCGATGAATCTGATTTATGCGATTTATTGTTGTATTTAAACAATGCAATGATGGATAGTATTATAATCAGTCCAATAAAAACATCAATATAAGATACCGGAGAATTATATATAGAATAGAAGCTAATTGTATCGTTGCAAAATCTTTCGTAGCTCCACCATGAAAGTAATGCCAAATCAACAATCAGTAATTTTTGTAAGAAAGGCTTATCAATGCGATGTTTTTTGAACGAGGCAAACCATATGGTACTGAGAATTAATAGTATGGTAATAAGTATGTCGATACAAATCCTAACTTGAGTTTTAGTGTCAAATAACGCATATGAGAATTTACTCGTATGTTCAATCATTGATTCCGTTATTGGCAGAAGAAGCCAAACAATAATTAGAACAATGCAGCAGGTTGCGATAGATTTTATACAATATTGCATATATTCAATAGTACGGTATTATATAATTCCTACGTTGTCTTTTCCCAATTAGTTGTTTATCCAATTACTCCTTATTTGACGGAATGTGCCGAATACATTATCTCGATGGTGGCGGAGGAATTGTGGATGAGGTCGGAAATACTCAATTTGAGGAATGGTGATTTTTGCCCCATTGTATTCGTTGATATATGAATCCGTCCGTAAAACATCGGGGTGGATTATAATCGTATAATCATCTTCAATTGTGAAGAACCCCTTGTCAAAAACGCAGTGCATATCCCGGCTCATGGCGATACCATTGCATGGGAGGAATGACCCGTTGTGGGCTTGAGGCATAATGTGCGCCGCTTCAAGATTGTCAAACCCGTTGCATGAAATGACACGCTTAGTGACCGCGCATTTGCCACCGTACGCATTCATGACAAAATCGTGGAAAGTACGGGCATTGAAAAGGTCTGCTCCCATGGCCTGAGCCATGTCATTTGCAGGATTCATTGAATCAAGTGCTTGCTGCTGTTGCTTTTCGATGGCTTCCTCAACTTTCTTATCTCCAATTATATTTGCAGACTTGTTTGGCAAAGTGAATTGTCTGTCGAATGTTGGAGCTTCATCGCCCTCCCATACAGCATAGGTCTTGCCATTAAGTTTGGCATTCCAAAAAGAATAATAGGGTGATAGCGCATCGAAGATATGCAGAACATAAAAAGGGATACCATTATCGCGACAGCGCATCATGACAACAATGTCATTTGGCAAGAACAAGGTTTTGTCGTTGTCGAGCTTGCTGTTAAGATAAATACGACTTTCGTCACGTGGTTGCCCTTCTACATGAGCTGTGTCTACATGTTTTGAATTATGATAGACATACTGGGCATAAATAATCTCATCCGAGTGGTCTGTCAAAAAAGGGAGAGCGGTACTGTCGTTTAAAACAGTGGTCGAAAGGTGAGGAAAGAAATCGTAGAATTCCTTTGAAATTAGCATATAACGACCACGGCTAAATTTTAGAGAGCCGTCACTACGCCTAACAGGAGATCCCATTTCCTGTCGACCAAGTTTTTTAATGAAAAATTCTGCCATGGTTATAATTAGATGTGAAAAGTTTGTATAGAGCTTCTGCAATTATGGCGGCAAAATCAACTGGGACAGCATTCCCTATCATTTTGAATTGAGCCATGGTCGCACCAAAAAATTCAAAGTCATCTGGGAAAGTTTGTAGTCGAGCAGCCTCCCGAGGGGTAATGGAACGCGCTTGTTCAGGGTCAGGATGAATATGTCTCATACCATCTTTATAAAGATGTGCGGGTATGGTGTTACTTGGCTCATCTTCTCGTAAAACATAGTATTTATGAATATTGCTATGTTTCCCTGTGACTTTTGTATATAATTCTTTCAGTTTCTCAATGCTGACATATTCGCACTTTCCGCTCATAATGTCATTGGCAAGAAAACGGAAAACACCTATATCACGCTTGCTATGGAAGCGAGGCGTATGGTTCATACAAAACCGCTCTTCTTGCTGAATGTGGGAAATCTTAGTGGCGCCTCTTTTTGTTGGTTCCGCTAATGGGTAAATAGGCGGCAAGTCGCCAATAGCATCTTTAACCGTTCGAGGCTTTCCTTTCAATGATGGGAATATGATTTTATAAAAATCATTCAGCATGATATCGCATTTATCTCCAAATATTTCTTCGGAGATACCGAGAATTATAACACGTTTACGATGTTGCGGGATACCATATTCTGCTACATCGAATAGCGCATTTCGGAAATTTGGGGTAACATGATACCCAGCTTCGCGAAATGCCGAATATATCTTTTCTGTAATCGGTGTGCCATCTGGAGCGGCACTTAAAAGTCCTACAACATTTTCAAACACAAAGAATTTCGGCTTAAAATATTTGACTATTTCTATATATCTTTCAAATAGATAATTGCGATAGTCGTTCTTCATGCCGTGCTCATCCCGAATACGTCCGGCCAATGAATATGCCTGACATGGAGGACCTCCAATAATCACGTCAATCTTTTGTTCTCCAATTAGACTTTGTAACCCTTGATGGATACCATATTCTGCATCATCAAAGCCATTGATGAGTTCATCTGTTCGTTGAATATCAAATCGAATTACTGCGTTTTCTGCCTCAGAATGTCCCCATTTTGTAATCAGCCGGTGCTTGATGGTTTCATATGGAGCTTTCTCCCACTCAACTGCACCAACAGTGTGATAATGACCAGACTGAAGAAATCCCTCTGTGAGACCTCCACACCCTGCAAATAAATCAAGTGTATTTAGCGTTTGATTTGTCATTACAGATATTTAAGAAGTTGAGTTGCTAAGGCTTTTGCCATTAGTACAGGTACGGCATTTCCGACTTGTTTGTTCTGTTGACCTCTGTTGCCGAGGAAAACAAAGTCGTCGGGGAAAGTTTGAATACGCGCACTCTCTCTGACTGTCGGGCATCGGTTCCATTTATAATGGAAAAGATTACGATGACCAGTGTCAACAGTTCGAGCAGGTTTCTTGCTGTTAAGACGCGTCCAAGCCATATGAAAGACTCTACTTTCACCCACTCCCGGCGGCAAATCTTTATAATTGCCCCCATCGGGGACTAAAGCAATTACTTCCTTAACAAATGGCTTGTGGTTAATTGCGGTATGATTATGAAGCGTAGTTGACGAAGAACGCATAAGTCTTTGAAATTTGTTTTGGGGTTCGCATTCATATACAGAAATTTCTTCGCCAAGAGTAGTTTCAAGTGAAGGCAAATCACTTATGGCTTGTTCACATGTGATATAGTCATTCTCAGACAAATACGGCTCGGGGAATACATACTTGTCTTTTTCAGAATGTATACCTACAAAAACAAGGCGCTTTCTAATTTGAGGCACGCCATAGTCTGCGGCACATACAATCTTGTATGTGACGTTATATCCTATTTCGGAAAAGCGACGAATAATTTCATCGCGGACAGCACCCTTATATAGGTTTGCCATACCAGGAACATTCTCAATAAGAAACGCTTTTGGCCTGTAGCGCCGAACAGTTTCAATCATTGCAAGATATAGTTTGTTCCTTTCGTCATCAAACTTGCGTGGTCCTGTCAAACTGAAGCCCTGGCAAGGAGGTCCTCCTATTATTACATCTAGTTTACGTCCTGCTAAAAGAGTGTCAATTTCGTCAAAGGATTCAGGTTTGGATAAATCCAGACGTACACCCCTTGCAGTCTTATGATTATGATTAAATGTATTTAGGGCACTTTGCTCGAAGTCTATACCTATCAATATGTTGTAGCCGGCTTCTTCAAATCCCTTTGAGAGGCCACCACATCCACAGAACAAGTCAAGGACATTCAAGCTCGGTCGTGTCATGATAAAATGCAAAAAACTTCCGAGTAGAGCTGACGGGCGACCAAACCCTTTTGCGGCCACAAGGAAGTTCATTAATATGATGTATATAAGTTGTTACTTACATAGATTGGTCTTTGTCAGCGCAAGCGCAGTTTAGATTGCAAAGTTACGAATTTTCTTCGAGACTTCAGCTATCAGCGACAAAGTTAATGAACAACATGGGCAAAAATCAGACACACCAAGGTTAAGAATGGTTGTTATTGCCGTAAGACTGCTCTGATTCAGGCTCAGCAGCTATTGATGGTTTGTCTATGTCAGTCTCCATAAGGTATGATTGAGTCGGATTGACAATGCGGTCATAAAGGTGTTTGAGATATTCCTCTCGCTGTGCTACGGTCTTGATTTCACACTCCCATACCCGGATAATGCGCCATCCAAGGGCTTTCAGTTCAGCTTCGTTACGGACATCACGGGCAACATTACGCTCTATCTTCTCTTTCCAGAACTCGACATTGGACTTTGGCAAGCGGAAATACCTGCAATCCTCATGCCCGTGCCAGAAGCATCCGTTGACGAAAATGACGGTCTTGTACTTCGGCAGGACAATATCAGGATTTCCCAGCAGCTTCCTGACCTGAACACGGAAACGCAGACCGCGAGAGAAAAGATACTTCCGCACAATCAGTTCCGGGTTGGTATCCTTTCCCTTTATAGCCGCCATACAGCGGCTACGCTGCTCCGTTGTCATAACATCTGCCATAATGTAATAACAAAGTTACAATCTGATTGTATGCAATCCAAGAATTATATACGAAATTTTACGAAGACACCCCGACAAGAGGAGTATCTTGTTGGGGTGTCGGTCAGGGGATTATGGGAACATTAGCAGGAGTGGGTCAGAGGCGGCAACAGGCTATGCGACAGCCGGGGACTTGGTCGGTGGCGAGTGGACCGTGGTTCTCGTCGGCGAAATGGATGAATCCGTTGATTTTCGCGGTCTGCTGAAGCCAGTGGACAAAGGCGGCCATTTCTGAGCGAGCCGTTTCCTTGATGCCTCGAACGCTGATGTTGATGACGATGAGGGTCATGTCGGGGATTCCGATGTGGCCTTCAGACCGTTCCCACAGACGAAACTGGATGTTTCGGCGGTTGTCGAAATAGTGGATACACGCACCGACCGCGTTCCAGTCGAGTGACACATCGTCGGGGTTGCCGCCGAACACATAGGCGACATAGGCACGCACATCGAGGTAAATGTCCATGATGGCGTTACGGGTTGAAAATTGGAGTGATTGCATTGTGGTTTGAGATTGAAGTTTGTGAGTTACCAAAAGAGATTGCCGGATTCGGGAGTCCAAGAGTCGGAGGGCCGGAAATAGACGTGGGTACGCTCGGCGTGTTTGCGGCGTTCAAGCTGGATTGTCATAGTCTTGATGCTGTCCTGTTCCTGCCTGTCGCCGGCCATTATCGCCTCTTCGCGGAGCATCATGTTGCGGATGCCTTCCGCGTCATAGCTGATGCGCTCGTAACGATAGAGCCATTCGACTTTGTGAAGGTGGGTGTTCTCCTGATTGAGATTGTAGCACCAGATTCCAAGCCCGACGGCAATGCCGAGAATGGCTATGACTACGGCATACGCCCACTTGGGGATTGCCGCCCATACAGCACCGTTGACGATGCTATACATCCGTTCCCGGAGTCTTTCCGCCGCTTCCTTCAAGCCCTCGGTCTGACGGCTGAACTCGCGGTTGATTCCTTCATAGAGCACGTTCTTGACATTTTGGTCAAGTCCATCCTTGAACATTGTTACAAAAGCATCAGCCAGATCTTTCGAGAAATCCGAGAAGTCGAGCTTCTGGGCAATGTCCTTTTTCTGCTGCTTTAATGCCGCCTCCACCGTTGTCTTTACTGATTCGTTGGTGGCCACATTACTCGGCAGCTCAACCTGAATCTTCTGAGGTGCGGAGGAAACAGGTGTTGCCGTTTGCATCGGAGATGGGGCTGATACCAGCCGGGTATCAATCCCCACAAGCATATCCTTATTCTCTTTCGCGATTTTGAGAAGGCCGTCAATCTTCTCATCTTGTTTCTTGACGATGGAATACATATCTGCCATTACTGTGATATTCCTTTCTTCTTTTTGGGTTTTCTTTTCATTCTACGTTCAAAGTCTGCTTCATCGGAATTATAGCCGGGACCGACTTGGAACAGCCTGCCAATAGCCTGACATCCGGTCTCGATTACATTCTCGACTACATTCGCAATCTGGGACTCTTTGACCTTTGCGGTGACTGAAATCGGAGTCGGCTGCTGTGGTTGCGCATCTCTGATTCCTGCGTTCTTGGCAAAGAATTTGTCAAGACGACCGTAAGAAAATGCACGGTCAATCTTCGAGCCGTTGAAGGTGAATTCTCCGTCTGAGAATCGTATGCCCTGCGGCTTGCCGGTGTCGCGGTCGTTGTAAAACTGCACGGTTATTCCTGCCGGAGCAAGGCGACGCTTGAACTCGTTCCACGATTTGCAGCGGTACATCGCTGCCTGAATCCTGGGCTTCATCTCGGCGATTGCATCTTCAATAGTTCGGTAAAATTTGCATATTCAATTGAATATCAATAAGATGCAATAACAATCCAATATCAATGCAAACTATTGTGTATCAGTGCGATACAGCTATGCCTGCTCAAAAATTACCGAACTGTTGATCTTCATACAGCTTCTTTTTCGGCGAAAAAGTAAGCCCATATTTTAGTTTTATGGCCTTGGTCGCCTTATGGCTCTTGTCGAAATTGTTGCTTTCGTCAATGGCCTTGCCGTGAAGATTCACGCGGTTATAGACGATATGGAAGTGAGGAGATGAAGTTTCGAGGTGACGCACAATTAAATATTGTGTGTCCTTGATGCCCATTCGTTCCATATATTCTTTTGCCAGAAGTACCATGAAATCATCGGTCAGACGTGGCAAATCAGACTTGTCGAAACTCACCGAAATGTGTCCGATGGGCTTGCTTATGTTCTTGTTCAGACTCGCCCCGATGTCGAAACTGTTCACAATTCTGCGGTAGTCGTTGCCGAGAATCCCATCGGAATCTATCACGCGCCATGTGTCGGCGGTGTACTTTTCCTTGTCATGGAACTCTCGCATAACGTAGCCTGCGATGTCGGCAGCGGAGCCCTTTGCGAGTATTTTTGCTATCATAATAATGTGGAATTTTGAGTTTTCAACTTACCAAGAATTGCTAAAATCCCGTCGAGACAAGCCTCGGCTTTACGCTTTGTCGAGGGCCAGGCGTTAGCCTGACAAGCCTTGACCTGGTCGTTGAGATTCTTCCCTTGGTACATTAGTTCTTGTATCGCCTCACGCTCGAAGTCGGTGAGACGCTCAACAATCGAGAGTCTGAAAGCACTGATGCGCAACAACTCGGCAATGCTGATGCCGGCTGCTGATGCTTTTGCTTTCACGTCGCGTTTCTCGTCCTCCGTGAAATTCACTGAGACTTTACGGCCGCGCTTATCACTCGATTCTTTCTTTGGACGCCCACGGAGTTTTACGCCGGGTGCGTCAGAATTGTACTTCCTCATGTTGCTTGTTGGGGATGGTGACCGCAGGGAACAGAGAGCGTCCCGGCGGGGATGCGAGGAGTTTCGGGACGGGAATTTTTTACCTCCCGAAACATACCCTTACATCCCCAACTAATCCACTGTCGTTTCTTAGTTGTGCGCTGACGATAACCGCTCCCTGCGGTCGGGTTAATACTTACGTTATATGGTACTGAAAGAGGTACCAAAGTACCAAAGTACCTTAGGTCGAAAGACCGAACTACCTGACGGTCGAAGGGTCAAACGGACATTCGACTTATGTGATGTCGGGACTAAAATCTTCATAGCTTACGCCAGATTTCGATGTCGTCGGCATAGAGATTCAGATGCTCCGAGAGGATAGCATTGATGTAGCTGCCTACGGTGGTGTCGCGGTCGCCGAGGATACGGGCGATGCGTTCGAGCTTCGCCCACACGCTGTCCTCGATATTGACCGGGTGACGTTTCATCAGCTTTGACGGAGCGAGATAGGCCGCCTTGAAATCGGCGTAATCCGATTTGCGCTGCTGCTTGCCGACGCGCAGATGCTTCGGCGGCTCGGCTGTGTCGGCAGGAGGGGTGCTGTTGACAGCGTTGTCGCTGCTTACTGCATTGGTGGAGTTGATTGAGTTATCTGATTTCATAGAGTTATCAGGATTAAGGGTTGATACTATTGTTTGGGGTACATCAGTCAACTGAGTTGACTTGGATGCGGTTGTTGACGGAGTTTTCTTCGCTGTCATTGTTTTTCGGTTTTTGAGGGTTTGTGAATTGCATAAGTATCCGGGTTGTACCGTTCAACTGACACAAGAGTGAGTTGTAGTTCATCGATGAGCGTCTGTAAAATCGGATTACGGCGTATCATTGATTGCAGTATTGCTTGGTCGGGCTCGATTTGCAGCAGATAATCCGCTATGTCAAGTCCTGCTGTTCGCTCGTCATCGGTGGCAACCTCTTCAAGGAAGTTGAAGATGCTTGCCTCAATACCGAGACTACGGAGCAATCTCAGTTTCTGCCGCCACTGGTCGGTCGCGCCAATGTCGGGATACAGGATAACCTGATGACCTTTGAGAACACGGAGTGCGTCGGCATTGAAGCAACCGTTTTTACCACCTGTCGTCAGCCACACATATTCCGGCAGGTAATACGTCGCCACAAGAGCGGTCTTCTCGCTCTCGACAATGGCAACCGGTTTGTCTCGGTTCATCGGCAAGAGGTGTTCGCCGAAAAAGCACTGACGCAGATTGAAGTCGGGCATCTTTAACAGCGAGTGAACCCATGTCACATGATTGAATGGCTCCTTGACACGCTTGCCGTTGTCAGCATTGTAGAGCATGACTTTTCCTGTGCGGGTATCGCCGTTTACATCGGTTTGCCAGAACACGCATGACCCCGGCCAGTGCTTCGATGTGCCTACTCGGTAGTCCTTCATCAGACGGAGTGCGTCCTCGGCTCCGAACTTGGAGCGGAGGAACAGATAGAGATTGTTCTTCTCATATCCGTGCAGAGTCTGTGAAACAGTCTCTGTGGCAACAAAGGATGTCAGCTTTCGCTGCTCGGTCGGTTTGGCTCGCCATGCTGACGAAGTAGCGAAATCACAGTGCAAGGGCTTCGCCTGTGGATTACGCTCGAAATATTCCTTCGGCGAAAGATGATAGCCGCAACTCTGTTCGTGGTCACACCTGCCGACATCATCAGGAAACGAAATTTGTTTCTCGGTGTCGATATACCGGCTAAAACAACGTTTCTTGTGACAGGCAGGGCAACAGTGACGGCTTCCAACCCCTTTATAGGGCTGGAGAATGAATCTATGATTACTCATTGTCGAATTATGGGATTAAGATGGTGCTGTTCTTGCAGTTTCCGCAGTTTGCTGATTGAAACTGCATAAACTGCGGATAATGCACGGTGTCAAAGTTTGATGTATTTGCCATGCGAGGACTTCTGGAACAGTTTACCGAGATTGTTTTTCAGAAATTCCATAAAGGTTCGTTCTGCCATTCCGTTCTCCATAGCCACGGCGATACCTCCCCCTGTCTCAAATTCTTGGGGCAATGCGGTGACAATGGCCAACTGTTGGGCTGTGAGCGACAACTCTTTTAGAATTGTCTGTACCTTTACGGCTGATTCCTTGAAATACTCGGCAAGAGAAATGGCACGTTCTACCGATATGAGGTCAATCATATCTTTGCCGGCATCATTGCACGCCCAGCGTGCCATCTGAATTATCAGACAGAATCGTATGGCGTAGATCTGTAGTTTGCAGTATATACCGACAAGGGTCTCGTTAGGCTCGCAGTCGCAGATGTCCGACAGCTTATGTTGCCACTCGAACAACCGGGTCATGGCTTCATCCGTGAACGGTATGGAGACAGGCAGAATATCGTTATTCTGGTCAACTGCGCATTCCAGCTCCATAAGTCGGGAGAGTATGCGCTGCCATTCGGCGGCCACATCGAATGTCGGTTGCTTCATCGACCACCGGGTAGATTTTTCGTGGCGGAGCAGGACAAACAGAATGCGGTCAATAAAACCGTTGGCGGAGCGTTCCCCTTTGGCATGTTCGGAAAGAATGCGTTTCTGCATTGTGCCGATTACCGATATAAACGGACGCTTGATGAAGATAGAGCTGCGAGAACTTTTGCGGTCGGACATGGTGGGCTTTGCACTGAACACCGACAACCAGAATTGTTCCTCAGAGCCGTTGTTGTAACGGTTGAAGTTCTTGACCCATGCCGACAATTCGTCGGACAGGAGACACAGACCACGGCGATTCTGCGAATGAACGAAGCTCAGACCTTCTGGAGTAATATCAGACACAAGAAAACGGCGGCGGACAGGTTCACGGGGGCAGACCTCAATACCTTTTTCTGCACGTTCCTTCCGGCTCATTTCAAGTTGCTCCAGATATTCCAGATACTGTTTCTCGTAAATCCGGTTCTGTTCGTAGTCGTGTTCCACAAACGGACGCATTGCAAAACTCAACGGATGGCTCTTGTTGGCGCCAGGTCTTCCGATGAGAGCCATATATAGAATGGCGCTCTCGTCCCAGCCTTCTTTCATCCGCGCGAGATGCGTGTTGCCTATCGCTACCGACACCGCCGCCAGCATTGCCGCCGCCACATAATCGACAGGAAATCCATGGCAGTCGTTCACCTCCCTGATGATACGTTGTATTTTGGAGGGATAGAGGCTAATGGGAAAACCGCCGCCTGTGATTGCGGTGCAATGGTCAATGGCCTTGTCGAGCACGAGCTGAGGAGTAATCTTATCGCTCATAGGCTAACGGCTCAAACAGTTTCGTCCGCCTGGGCGCAGACCTTTGTTCATCTCGGCAACCATTTCATCATACTTCTCCTGCTGAGATTTGGGCTTGCCGGATGCCATGTATTCGAGAAGCTCGCTCTTAATGAACCTCCACGACTTGCCACCGGGATTCTTGTATGCCGGTATGATTCCGGCGCGAGCCTTTTCATAGAGAGTGTTCTTGCACTCTCCGAGTAGTTGACAGGCCTCCTTTGTGGTGATGAAAGGAGAACTGTCTTTTGATGGTGGAGCAAGCGCGTTGCGCAGCTCTCGTAGCTCATCTTGCAAGGCTGAGACTCGCTCGATGAGATAGACAACCGCTTCGGGCAGTCTGTCGAAAGTCACGGGTGTTGTGAACATGATGCAACCGAAACCTTAGGAAACCGTCATGCCAACGCGGCACGTCCGGGCTAAGATTTCGGTTGCAAATGTATAAGGAGGAAAAACAGAGAACAATGAGGTCTAATCCCTCTCAAAACGTTCTCCAAAACGTCTCCAAAGCCTCTCCTACTGGAGATATATGATTCTCCAATAGGAGATTGAAGTTTTATCCGGCAATAAGGTCGCCACAGTCTAGACTTCTTGAATCCTTACCACGTTCCATAGAGCGTTGAACGAACTCTGCCCACTCTTCGTCATTCATAGGCTCATCGTTGTCATTATCCATATCTCTATCCTCATCGTAGTCGTTAAGATCATCGTAATCGTCGCGTTCTTCATCTGCTGGTTCTTGGGCTTCCTCTGATTCGGCAATTTTCGATTTTTCTTCGGTAGAGATTGGTGGATCGGGTTTATAAGATATGGGAGCAGCCGTTTTAGGGATTGTTTCCTTAACGACCTTTTCAGTGGCAGGCTCAATATTTGATGCTTCTGTATTTGCGGAAGTGGTTGTATCCTCCTCGATATTATAATCCGCTATTGTTAGACCTTTGTCAAAACGTTCCTCAATTTTGATTACGCCTTGAAGAGGATTTTGCTTGAGCTTCTTTGGTAGTTGATTATCTGAAAGACCATCAAGGTGGTAATGGAACGTGGTCTTTAGAAAATGGTTAATAAAATTATTAGGTTTGCTAAATAGTCTTCCCATGTTCCAGCCAAAATGCAATAATGCCCACTTCTCTATCGGTGATGCGACCTCGATTCTTGCAGCCGGTATATTAGCCTCGATTTCCTCCGGAGTACGTGAATCCCAGTTTGGAGACGATGCTCTTTGAAACAATCCCAAACGGAAAAACAGCTTTTCCAAATCACAAGGTTTGACATATGGACCTAGTTTCTCGGCGGTGTATTCGCAGGCAAACCGATATTTGGCGTCTTCCTGCGACTGTACCAGAGATGCGGCTGATTCCTTCATGTCATTTATGTTGAAGGATACGACTCCGGTCTCATCATGTTTCTTTAATGATGCTTCCGGCGGGATTGCCGTTTCTTGCCGCAATTTAGTTACAACATTAAGCATCATATCCTCAAAATCGCCACGAGATAAGGGCCTTTCTTTGGACTGTGGAGTGGATGAATTGATGTCAATAACCGGTTGCGATACAGGAATCTGCTGTACAATCTTCGCTTCCTTTTCTTCTGTTTCGCCGATTAGCGGCATATCTTTGCCTGAAAGAAATTCGACGAGCAAAGCATATAGTGCAAGTCCGGCAACAATGACAATTAAAAAGAAAACGTTAGCATTGAACTCTGATTCTCCTTTTGATAAAATAGAGTGGCGGATGGTCAGTGCTGAAAAAATATCAACAGCAATCACCAACACAAGCAACCATGGATGATGGCCTTTGAATAGGTCTTTCATTCGCGTAATTGTTTAATCGTATAGCCTTAAAAAATGATGAGTTATGCAAACAAGGTTAAAACACGGTAACACTTTCGATTGTTCATCAGCTTTCACAATATGAATTTCAATCGGGAGAGCAACTTTCTTCTGATGGATTTGTTTGTGTTATATATTTGTTTTATCTTTGCAAACAAAATGATAGCACTATGGAAGCAGCAATTCAGAAAAAGGCAACAATGTTCCGTCTGAGCGTCGACCTAATAGAACGTCTCAAAGAGATGGCAAAGAAAGAGCATCGCAGTCTTAATAATTTTGTTGAGTGTGTGCTGCTTGATGTAGCGTATAATGAACCCAACGAAGTTACTAAAGCAGCCATTGAAGAGGCTCGTAGCGGAAAACTCCGTGACGTGCCGCCGGTTGATACATCCTCAGTAGAAGCCATGTTTAAGTCTATGGGATTATGAAGAAACTACACCCTTCGACTCAATATAAAAAGGACTTAAAGAGGATTCGAAATAACCCAAAGAAAGCAGAAGCATTACTTGAAGTTTTACGACTGCTGGAAAATGAATTGCCAATTCCAACGATTTACAAACCGCATATGCTGACAAGTGATTATGCGGGCTGCATGGAATGCCACATTCAAGGAGATTTTCTGCTAATTTGGATTGATCAGACTACCAATGATATTGATTTGGTGCGACTTGGCTCTCATTCAGAATTATTTGGCAAAGGAGATAAAAGATAGAAAATAATAGACCGAGACAATGCTGATAAGGCAATCATCTCGGTCTATCTTATTATTATTATTATTATTATTTCATAGTGATGGCGTTGGATGCCTCGCGCTTTTTCTCGCTGACTACGTCGGCGTAGATCATAGTGGTTTTTACGCTACGATGTGTAAGTATCTTTGATACTACATATACGTCGATACCCAGCGAGATAAGGAGCGTAGCAAACGAATGGCGAAGACAGTGGAACGAGAGCTTTTTCTCAATGCCTGCTGCCTTGACCCATTTCTTGAATGGCTGTTGTGCCATTGAGCGGCGGAAGCCTTTGAAGATAAGTCCTTCACCACGCTCTCCGCAATATTTCAGAGCCTCTTCACTTACCGGTAAAGTGGCCTCTGTTTCGGTTTTCTCGGTGCATAGACGTATGCAGTGACCACCGTCAGGACTTCGCTCAATATTATCCCATCGGAGCTGCAACAAATCACTTAGCCTAAGTCCGGTAAACAGACCGAATATAGATGCTTGTTTGAGGATAGGCACCTCACATTCGGTAGCATCGAGAATTTTCATCTCGTCGAGCGTCAGGTACTCCTTTTTCACCTCCTGCCATTTGATTCCTTCAAGGAAGTCATTAACGTTTTCGTTGATAAACTTCTCTTTATATGCCATTTTCAGCAGACAGCGGAATGTTGACCAATAGCCTGAAGCAGAGTTGTTGGATAACGGTATCTTTTTGTCAGGATGGCGCAGATTATGTGCGTAGAGCAGATACTCCCTGAAGTCTTCGCATAGTTCCGTTGTAATATCACCGAATGTGCATCGACCTCCGCAGAATTTTTTGAAATGGAGATAGACGCTCATCCATTTGTCATATTTGCTTTTCGCCTTCTTCTCGAAGTAGGCAAGAAAGTCCATCTTCTGTTTAGTCTTGTCAAGGAATCCGAACTGTTCGTTTACGAGGCTCTGATAACGGATGCAACGGATGGCCTCGGCTTTCTCCTCCATTTCCTGATTGAAACGGCGTTGTATCTCGTTGGCTGGTTCGGCAAAGATGACTATGCCGAGAGTTTCGCGGCGGGTCATCTTGTTTGTGTGGGGATTGCGTATCGCGGGATAATAATCGAGATAGAGCGATACCTTACCTCCGGCATACGGGCGACGACGGAGGAACACTTTGGTGCAGGTGTTTGTCATTGCTTTATGGGGTTTGAGGGTTTGAAAATCAGATACAAAAGTAGCGGGAGAAGCATGAGAGAACAATGAGTTCTCCAGCAGTCCCAAGGCTTCTCCAAAGTCTCTCTGGAGATTAAATCTCCGGAGAACCGAGGAGAGAATCAAGTTCCGAGCAGAGTATGAGAGTGTATTTTCCTTTCTTCACACGAGTGATGTTGTGGTATTTCAGATAGTGGAGGAGTTGGTCGCGTGTCAGCCCATACTTCTCCATTGCCTCTGGATAGGTGTAATATTCCGGCTCCTTTGGCGCGGTCGTACCCTTCGCCAAATCGAAGTGATACTTTGAATACATCACATAGTTGCCATGCTTTTTTTTCGGGATTCCCTCCTTTGATACGAGAGTATAGATTGCCGATAGCGTCATTCCATAGGCGGCTTGAATATCAGCCGCGGTGTACCACTCGTTGATTTCCTCCTTCGGCTGCTGATTGGCAAAGTAGCGGTCAACATGGCTTCGGCTCCAAAGAGTCTTTCCTCGGCTCTGAGTCTTCGGCCAGCCCTCACGTTCCGCAATCTTATACATCCCGGAGTTTGACACTCCGAATTTTTCCTGCACCTCCTTCGATGTGTAGAACTCAGTGATGGGCTCCCGTACCGGCTTCTCTCGTTTGAGATACTTATGACCTTTCTCAAATAATAGGTCAATATCCTGCCGCCGTACCAGTGTCTTGCCTTTGAACTGCACGGTTGCGATAGCGTTGTCGGCAAAGTATCGGTATGCAGTAGCCCGGCTGACTCCAAGCAATCGGCATACCTGAGTGGGGGAAAGGAACTCAAGTTTCTCAATTTCTATCTTACCTTCAATCTGGGTTGAGTATTCCGCCTTGAACTCGCTGAGTTTCGCTTGCCGTTTTCTCTCCTTATAGGCGAGCCCGGAACATCTGTGGCTACAGTATTCCGTGTAGTCTTTCGTGCGACAAATTCTTTGCCACACCACTTACATTTTTTGATGATTTCAATATTACTGCTCATATTCGCTTTTATTGGTGGTTATTTCGCCAGTTATTTCGCTGAAAGTGTCTCATCGCGTCTCACTGCGTCTCATGGTGTCTCAAAAGTCCACGACCTTGCGACACGATGTGACGGGATTGACCGACTTGCTACAAATCGGGTACAAAAACACAGGTAAAAAGGGGTGAAAAGCGGTTATATTGCAGTATGAAGACGAAAAAAGCCGCTCGATAACGAGCGACTTTTCAATATTTTACACCAAATGGCACCAGTTGTCACCAATAGGCTACTTGCCGATGCACTATCCTTATAGTATTGATAGCGTGCTACTTTAGCTTTTATTATACAAGGGTCGGTCTCACTTCTGATTTTTGATGATTTGGGGTTTCCCAGCTGACTTCATCTAAGGAAACAGACCTCTCTTTCGTACATTTTGCACAAGTGCAAAGTTAATGATTTTCCACGACATAGAGTGTTAAAATACGAGAACATAATTTTAAGTAACTGTAAATTTTTCAGCCACCGAATTTGTACCGCAAAAAGTAAGCCTGACAGAAGTCTCAATCATTGGGCTGCAATGGCTATGATGGCTTGAATATTAGTAGTTTAGCGGATATTGGAGTATGTCTGTTACTTTCCTGCATCAGAAAGTGAAGAAGATGCGGCTGAGGATGTCGGAGACTGAATGATTCGACCGGGTCGGGCAAGTGTATCGGATAGTGAAACCGGGTATGAAGACAGACCTCCGGGGAGGCCTGTATCTACTCGTTTTCTTCATCGAAAATGCGGTTGAAAATCTCTTCAAGTCTCTTCTTGTCGGTGAGCAGGACATGGAGCTTTTTCAGGTTCTTTGCGTTGTCGCTCCACGGTACCCATACTTTCAGATAACCCTTCGGTCCGTACTTCTCGTTGAGGTGTTCGATTGTCCGTTGATAGTGTCCGGCTCGGTTGAGTTGGGGATAATTTGCAAGACCGTATTGAATGGTTCTTCGGATTATCGTGTCTGCCTCGATGAAGCGGTCGGCTTCGGCAACAATCATTCCGTAACCGTTGCGGGGCTTCTTCTGATTCGATGCACGGTGGTCTTCAACGGCACGACCCATAGTCACAATCTGCTTGCGGGTGAAGTGCGACTTCACAAACTCGTCCGCTTCGAGTATCGTGCAGGAGTCCTTGTGATGATTTTCCCTGCCATTGATAAGACCGTGGTCATGAAACGCCGCTATGATATAGACCATATCGGAATTCATAGCCGGTGTATGTTCGGCGAGTTTTATGCTCTGTTCAATGACCATGAGGACATGGCTCTCCTGATGTGCCTTGTCGAAGGCGGCATAGCGGGGGATTATCTCATTCTCAACATAGTCTATGACCTCCTGCGACACCGGCTTCAATTTCAGTTCGGGAATTTCGCCACGCTCCCGCTTTTCTTTCAGTATCTGACGGCGGTGGGCACGTTCCTCCGCCATACACATCTTGCAGATATGTCGAGCGTGACCTTTGCCCGAGAATTTCTCATTGGAGAGATACTGACCGCACTTCCAGCAATAATGTCCCACGGTTTATTTCAGATTATTTCCTATAATGCTTTCCATGAGTAGGTAAACACGCGAGCCAACGTTTTGAGGCCACCTGTCGGCAGGATTTTCATCAAGCTCGCGTGCTATGGACATTGCTTTCGGCGCGTGTGGCAGAAGGCGTACTGCGTCATAGCTCGATTCAGAATAGGAACCCAGCAGGTCTCGCATACGTTTCTTCAACCAAGTCACCCCGGCTTTATTCTTCTTGTTCAGGGCAAGTTCATTTGAAGTCACTTCGTCGTACTCCCTTATATCTTCAAGGTGTAGCAGTAGCCACAACTCAAAGCAGGGATTGCTCATGCAGAAATTCAGATGTGGATTCTGCGCACATAGCTGAGCCACCTGCGAGAGCATACGCTCATGCCAGCGGTCACGATCTATGACAAGCCATAGTTCATCATCATCCTCTATGTTATATTGTCGCATGAAGTCGGCTATCTGGGCGTGAACGCTCTCGGGCGATGACTCATTGGAATCTCGGGCCAATATCTCGACATGAACATTCGGAGCACGGAGCCGGTCTTTCACAGCCGAAAAATATATCGACTCTGTGCAGCGACCCTCGCTGGCAATCACGACAAGGCGTGCGGAACGCACACCTTCGAGACGTACAAAATCCTTACGCTTTCTCATGTTTCTGCCAATTTAGGGTTTCAATCGGTGCGAAGAATGGGATTGCGCTGTATCTGCCCTGCAAATATCCTTTCTGCACATTCTCGCGGGGCTTATACTCTGCAAGAGACACAAGGCGGGATGCTCCGTCCTTGTCTTTCTCTACAAACCATACCTCGTCGGAGCGAATCATGTCAAGATTGAGCAGATTGCATTCGTGGGTGGATATGATGAGCTGCGTATCTCTTACTGAGGAAAGTTCATGCAGGTAGCACTCGATGAGTTTTTGCGACAGCAGAGGGTGCATACTGCGGTCAAGCTCGTCAATCATATAATCCACTTCATTTTGTCCCAAGTCAATCAGCATTGGGATGAAATCAAGAAGCCTGATTGAGCCGTCGGATTTCTCATCCATTTCAAAAACGACCTCATCGTCGGCATCATTGCGGTGTACCGCTTTCTGCTTGAATATAGAGTATGTTCCGTCCTCTTTGAAATCAAAGAAGAAACACTCGTTGCTTTCCGGAGCCGCCACAAGAGCCGTGCGTCCCGGAGTTGAACTGCTTATTATTTTGTCAAGCAGACGGTCGGGTAGGTTGGTTTCCTCTTTTGACCGAACCGGGAAACGACGAATATCAACAATGCCGGTGTTGAAATATTGAAGAAGTCGGCGCGTGGCTTCATGGAAATCCTCGTCCTGTTGCGCATTGAACGAAATTCCACGGAAACGTGTGCCGGGGAATATTATGCGCAGACCCGAGGCAAACCATGAATAGGCAGTCTTAATCGCGCACATTCCTTTTCCGTTGCGCTCGATGTATTCCGAAAGGAAACTCTTTTTAGCGGGAGTGCCTTCCCCAAGGAATTTTACAAACTGGGCTACTGATGAATCGCCATGAATGTCGCCGAACTCAAACTCGTTTCCATCCTCATTGTATTTGCGAGTGAAGATAAGTTTGTCGCTACGACTGTTGATCTCATAGAGCCATTCCTCCTTGATGCCGTTTATGGAAAACTCCATACCATAGGCGAAATATCGTCCACCTGTCTTGAATTCAATTTCAATCTTCGAGACTGGATTTATCGGTTTTACAAGTTTGAAAGGCTCGAAGTCTCCGGCAGGAAATCTACCGGTAGCAATCTGTTGGAGCAGGGCAATAGCTTTGATTACATTGCTCTTGCCAGAGGCATTTGCACCGTAAATAACACCGATCTTCAATGCCGATATATCATCTCGTCTTTGCGCCCTGCTGACATGAGCAGGGTGAATAGTTCCTTTTCCGGCAACGAAACTGATTGAGGTCTCTTCCTTGAAAGAGTATATGTTTTTATTACTGTCCGCTAAACCATAAAATAGTGAGTCCAACTTCTTGAACGGCAGAAG
>OFFU01001109.1_pt1 | contig 20897 bp, 17 predicted proteins | sample 1521451 | NCBI WGS metagenome assembly OFFU01 (sample SAMEA3504106, study PRJEB24116) | mouse gut metagenome | biome: mouse gut; feature: mouse-associated habitat; material: faeces | place: Denmark | collected 2011 | reverse complement strand
TATAACCGTTGTTTATAAAAATACGCAAATATGAAAGTGTCAGAAAAAGTATACTTTTACTGACACAAAAAACTCAATTTGTTTATTTTTATAATATATAATTAAAAAAATCTATTAATATTGGAGGTAAAAATGAAAAAAAGATTATTTTTGATTATAGCTGTAATTATGATTGCAATTACATCATGTGCTATGCTTGTTGCCTGCAAAGATGATAATGGAGGAGAGGATAGTAATACTAAAACTAACATTGCGGAATCGCCAACAGCTTTTATTGAGCAATGGAATGCGCTTGAGAGCAACAAATATTTTAAAGATTATACCGATGTTGTACTAGGTGCTTCAGGAAATATCGTTATTAACGATGCAGGTAATTTTAAAATATATTTTGAAGTTCCTGAAAAAGATAAGCTAAATGTTTATACTTTAAGAAGCGGTGCTTGGACAAGAGAAAGCTATGATAATTTTGAAGATATTTACTATAAATACAAATATCAATTATCCGGTTTAACCGAACTAAAAAATGTTTCGCCATTTATTAATACCGCTGCAGAATATGCTGAAATGTTAGGTTTGGACCAATTTGAAAAAAATTGCACAAAAGCTGACAATGTATATACAGGTAATGCGGGTACAGTATTTGAAAAAGTTAAAATAACAATTACTGAAAAAGATTTAACAGTAGTGGTACCATCAAACTTTGATTTGGAAGATTATGACCCTAATGAAGAAGATGTAAGAATGCTTGAGTTTAAGTTCGGTATCGGTTATAATGCTATTACTATACCTGAAGAAGCAAAGAATGCTCCGGATGTAACTAATAGAAGAGTTATTGAAAAGGCAATTTTAAAATATTTAAACAGTGAAAATATATACGTAAAAGACAGGTTTAATAATTACTATTTTAATAACAACATTATTAAAATTGAAAATGAAAATGTAACTGCTTATATTGAAATGCAAAATAACGAATATATTTTATATACAAGCCAAAAAAATAGTGAAAATATAGTTTGGAATGCTGAATCTTTAGATAAGGAAACCTTAGCGGAAAAAGTTGGGGATATCATTGGTTCAGGTATTAATCCTTATAATTTTGATAATATAGAAGAGTTTTTTGAAGAAATAAGTAGAAACGGACTAACTAATTGTGATGGAATTGATATGCACTATGAATTGGTAGCCGATGGAGTTTATAAATCTATAGATGATGAAAGTGAGAAAATAGAAATAAAAGAAACAAAAATTGTATATAGCTACTATGACGAAATTCAAGCGGAAGTTGGTAATTGCGACGCATTTACAATCCCTCAAGCAGCTAAAGATGCATTGGCTCAATAATTATTAAAATCATTGCATTTATAAAAATATTTTGCATATAAAAAAATCCACCGAATTTTCGGTGGATTTTGGTTATTGTTTTCACTATGCTTGTAAAAGACGAAAAAAATACCCACCATAGAGGTGGGTATCGATTTTTTATGTTTAATCCGAAAATATAAATTCGAATATGTATTTGCAAACAGTAGGTAAGTGGTACCTTTTTGCAAATGACTGCACCGATTATCTCTTGCTGAATTGAGGTGCTTTTCTTGCTTTCTTAAGACCGTATTTCTTACGTTCTTTAGCTCTTGGGTCACGAGTCAAGAAACCTGCAGCTTTAAGAGCTGCTTTGTATTCCTCTGCATTTGCAACAACCATAGCTCTTGCAATACCGTGACGAATAGCACCTGCTTGACCTGTAAACCCGCCGCCTTTAACATTAACTATAATGTCAAATTGCTCGGTTGCACCCGTAAGTACAAGTGGTTGACGAACGATAAGTTTTAAAGTTTCTAAGTCGAAATACTCATCGATAGTACGCTTGTTGATAGTAATGCTACCATTGCCACCTGGGATAAGACGAACTCTAGCAATAGCTTTCTTTCTTCTGCCGGTACCCCAATATTGGACTTTCTTTTTAGCTTTAGCCATAATTTGTATTCCTCCTTATTAGAATTTTAATTCAACAGGTTGTTGAGCTTGATGATTGTGCTCTGCACCTTTGAATACTTTTAATTTAGTAATCATATCACGACCTAAAGAGTTTTTAGGCAACATACCTTTAACGGCTCTTGTAAGTGCTTTGTCCGAATCCTCAGCCATGCGCTTTTTAAATTGAATCTCTTTAAGACCACCGATGTAGCCTGTGTGATAACGATAATATTTTTGCTCTAATTTTTTACCTGTAAGAACGATTTTGTCAGTGTTGATAGCAATAACATAGTCGCCGCAATCTACGTTAGGAGTGTAGCAAGGCTTGTTTTTACCTCTAAGTACACTTGCGATTTGGCTGGCAACTCTACCAAGGACTAAACCTTCGCAGTCAACAACATACCATTTTCTTTCGATTTCTTCAGGCTTTGCCATATATGTTTTCATGGTAAAAAACCTCCGATTAATTTTATAATTTTAAAATGCTAATTCTCGGGGGGCTAATCCTTAAATCAAACATTTATTATGCTTTTTTCATACGCTTAATTATTTTAATATATAAACTATATTATGTCAAGTAAAAAAGTGACTATTTTTAATTTTTTGATAAATTTTTCTGATTTTGTTAAAATGAGTGTTTTTTAGAAAAATACGGTCTAAAAAATACGCCTTACAAGAACATTATTTAAACTATCTATAACATATAAATAACCTATTAAAAATTAGTAATATATTGTCAATAGAAAACTTCTTCCAAAGTTAATGGCTCGGGTGGGGCAGTGTGACCGCCTAAATTCCTGTCGCCGCTCTCAAACATTTTGTCCAAGCTTGTAATATCTATTTTTCCCCTTGCAATGTCAAGGGCAGTGCCTACTATTATGCGTACCATATTGTACAAAAAACCGTTAGCGGTAATTTTTATTGTAAAGCAGTCATTTGCTGTTTTAATAAGCTCAATATCATAAATTTCCCTTTCAAAATTGGATATATCCGACCCGCTTGACATAAATGCCTTAAAGTTATGTTTGCCTTTAATTTTTAAAAGTGCTGCATTTAACAAATCCAAATCTATATTATAAGGGTATTGATAATGTTTTTTATAAAGCGGACGATTGATTTTTGTGATGCAAATTTGATAACTGTAGGTTTTTGCTTTGGCACTAAACCTTGCATGAAACTCATCATTTACCTTTGCACAAGATATAATTGCAATATCATTGGGTAAAAAACTTTTTAAGGCAAAAGGTATTTTATCTTCCGCAATTTCCGTATCGCTGTCAAAATGTATGACTTGTCCGCGTGCGGAAACACCACTATCCGTGCGGCCGCTTGCAGTTATTTTGGTCGCTACTCCAAACAAATCGGACAAGGCTTTTTCCGTACATTCCTGCACGGTTAATGCGTTGGGTTGAATTTGAAACCCTGCGTAATTTTCCCCGTCATATTCCATTATACATTTGTATCTTGCCATTATCCTATCCAACTTTTAAATAAATTTACAATATAATAATCTGTGCCGAAAAACAAGCTATCACTTGGAGCTTTTGTCAAATAGCAGTCTAGCATAATCAAAACTATAAGTACCGCAAGTATTAAAAAAGCTATTAAATCCCTATAACTGAACTTAAGTTTTTTCATTTTAGTTCTGTTTTTGGTTGCGTTGTAGCATCTTGCATCCAAAGCATCGGCAAGTTCGTCAGCACGCCTAAAACTGCTGACAAACAGCGGTATCAATACAGGTACTAAAGATTTGACACGCTCATGCACTTTGCCCGTATCAAAAGCAGCACCCCTTGCTTTTTGTGCGGCGATTATTTTGTCCGTTTCGTCCATTAGGGTAGGGATAAATCTTAAAGCAATGCTCATGGTTATTGCTAGGTCGTGAACAGGCACTTTAATGTACTTTAATGGTTTTAACAAACTTTCTATTGCGTCGGTAAGTTCCATTGGTGTGGTAGTAAGCGAAAGCATATTTGTGCCTATTACCAATAGTGCCAATCTCAATGCAAGTTTAATCGTGAAATCTATACCTTTATCGGTTATGGTAAATATCCACCAAGATGCAAGCAATCGTCCCTCATCATACAAAAACAAATTTATAAGACCTGTAAAAATTAATAGAAAAAGTATAAGCTTTAAACTTTTAAGTACGATTTTCGGTGGGATTTTTGCCACAACCGTCACTATAGTCAAAAATATGAATACATATAAAAATGCAGTGTATGACTTTGCAAAAAATATAAAAATCATAAACAAAAGGCTGAATATAAGTTTTGCCCTAGGGTCAAGCCTGTGTATAGGGGAGCCCGTTGGATAATATTGACCGAATGCCACGTCTCTCATAGTTTACCCCCGTTGTTTTTATATTTTACTATTGCGGAAATTAGGTCTTGCGGAGTTATAATATCTCCCTCAAGTTTTATTCCGTTAGCTTTTAAATGGTTGTTTACTTTTACTGCAAGCGGAATGTCAAGTCCCATTGCAAGCAGTTCTTCCGAATGATTAAACAGCTCGTTTACAGGCAAGTCAAAAGCGACTTTTGCATTATTAAATACAACCAATCTTGTACAATATTGCGTAATCTCGTTTATGTCGTGGGAGATAACAACTATTGTAGGAGTAATGGTATTTTTCAAACTTTTAATCAAGTTTAAAATCTGTTTTTTGCCTATAGGGTCAAGGCCTGCCGTTGGCTCGTCCAAAATCAAAACCTTTGGCATCATAGCAAGTACGCCTGCTATTGCAACCCTGCGTTTTTGTCCGCCCGACAAGTCAAAAGGAGAGCGGTCTTTATAATAATCGTAGTCCAATCCTACCGCTTGCATGGCGTGTCTTACACGAGTGTTTATTTCCTCCTTAGAAAGCTTTAAATTTTTAGGACCGAATGCGATATCTTTTTCCACAGTATCCGCAAAAAGTTGATATTCCGGATATTGAAAAACCATGCCTACTTCTTGCCTTAGTTTCCTAAAATCCGGCTTAGGCTTTTTTTGAGTAAGGTTTATGTCAAATACTTTAACTTCGCCTTGCTGAGGTTTGATAAGTCCGTTTAAATGCTGAATGAAAGTACTTTTGCCACTGCCTGTATGACCGATTATGCCTAAAAAATCCCCTTCGTTTATTGTCAAAGTAACATCTTTTAAAGCAACTTTTTCGTAAGGAGTTTTTTTGCTGTATACATGTGTAAGATTTTTTATTTCAATATTTTGCATACTTCCTCCTTAAGTGCGTTTTCGGTTAAAATTTCCCCTTGCAAATCTATCCCTTGGGCTTTCAAGCTGTTTGAAATTGATAGAGGAAGAGGCAAGTCAAGCCCGCAACTTTCTATAAGCTCGGTACGTTTAAAAATATTTTGAGGTGTATCTATTGCAACTATTCTTGCATCGTTCATTATGGCGATTCTGTCGCAATCGACAGCCTCGTCCATATAGTGAGTTATCCAAATTATTGTTATATTTTCCTCTTTGTTAAGTTGTTTTGCTACTTCCAAGACTTCTTTTCTTCCTTGAGGGTCAAGCATAGCGGTACTTTCGTCAAAAACGATAATACGAGGTTTGATTGCAAGAATACCTGCTATTGCAATGCGTTGTTTTTGTCCGCCCGACATTTTAAACGGAGTAGAAGTCCTGTGCTCACTCATGCCTACTTTTTCAAGTGCCCAATCGACCCTTTTTATTATTTCTTCACGCGGGATGCCCAAATTTTCGGGACCGAAAGCTATATCGTCTTCCACAATGCTTGCAATCATTTGATTGTCGGGATTTTGGAACACCATGCCTATGTTGCTCCTTATTTCGAAAATTTTGGAAATGTCTTTTGTGTTTACTCCAAAAATTTCTACCTCTCCAAGTCTTGGTATAAGCAGTCCGTTTAATATTTTGGCAAGAGTGGATTTACCACTGCCGTTATGTCCTAGCAATGCAATAAATTCACCCTCTTCCACATCAAGGCTTACATTGTTTAGTGCACGAACGATTCCGCCCGTTTGAGTTTTATATTCAAGTGTCGCACCGCTTATATGAATTGCTTTCATTACGTCTCCGATTTATTTAATATTTCCACTAAACTATAACATATAAATAAATAAAAGTAAAGTTTATAATAGTGATAAACTTAAAATACTTTTTGCTGTCCAACCGTTTTAGATTGCTTTTTATATATTTTAAATTAAAAAAAGACATTTTTTGGCTATTGACATTAAGGGGTATTTATGGTACAATTTCAATAATAAAAAGTGATTTTGGGGAGAATAATTATGGATAAAAATTTTGACGAACAATTAATAAAACCGGTGCCTAATGAACGTCAGACGACAATCTTCGAGATGGGGTATTACAACTTTATACATTTTGGTATTAATACCTTTACTCATAAGGAATGGGGCAGTGGACATGAGCCGTTAACTAAATTTAAATTGAAAACTTTGGATACGGACAAATGGGTACAAGACCTTATGGCAACAGGCAGCAAAGGGGTTATTCTGACTGCCAAACACCATGATGGTTTTTGTTTGTTTCCAAGCAAATATACCGACTATTGCATAAAAAATACTCCATTTATGGATGGAAAAGGAGATGTGGTGGGCAGTCTTGCCGCATCTTGTAAAAAATACAACTTTAAATTCGGATTTTATTTGTCGCCTTGGGATAGGCACGAGCCTACTTATGGTACGGAAGCTTATAACGATTATTTTTGCAATCAATTAGAAGAGTTATGCACAAATTACGGCGAAATATTTTGTGTTTGGTTTGATGGTGCTTGCGGGGAGGGCGCAAACGGCAAAAAACAGAGGTATGATTGGGAAAGATATTACCAAACCATACATAAATATCAACCTAACTGCGTAATATCCAACTGTGCTTACGATATAAGGTGGATTGGAAACGAGGGTGGCAGATGCCGTGAGGCGGAGTGGTCGGTTGTTCCAAAAAGGTTACAATGCTTTGACGAAGTTATGAGAGCGTCTCAGCAAAAAGAGGGCACTTTTGCAATGGCTAAAATAGATAATACCGATGACGATTTAGGGGAAAGACATACCATTATCGAGGGCGAGGAAATGGTTTTTTGGCCGTCGGAGATGGATATTTCCGCGACTTACGCAGGTTGGTTTTATAGGAAATGGTTTGAAATTTTCCTTGCTAGAAGTGTAAATAATTTGGTAGCTTGTTATATGCGTTCGGTAGGTAACAATGCAACTTTGCTTGTAAATGTAGCACCTAATCCAAAAGGGGAATTGCCTGCTAAATTTATACGCAGGATGAAAAAAGCGAAAGAGAAAGTGCAAATAATCTTTAAAGAACAAGTGGAGTGTAAGTTGGAAAAAATGAGTGATTTTGAATATCATATCACTTTCCCTAAAGGCAAAGTCTCTAAAGTGGTTTTGGGAGAGGATTTATCCAAAAGTCAAAGGGTGGAATCTTTCGAACTTTATGCAAATGGTAAAAAGATTTTTAAAAGCAAAACAATCGGCTTTAAAAAGTTTTGTATTTTTGGAAAAATTGATACAGATAAAATCATAGTGAAAGTAACGGATAGTAGATGCGAGCCATATTTGGGTTACGCGAAAGTTTATAGGTAAATTGTAAAATCTTTGGCAAATAAAAATTTTCTTACGATATATTTGCAAAATTATTACCTATAGTGTATAATAATTTCGTAATATAAAATTTTTTGATATTGCATATATTATCTGATAACGGAGTTTATATATATTGTATGAAGAAAAAAAACAATAAAAATTTTGAAGAAAAAAATATACTCCCAAGCAACGAAAATATCGAAGTCGGCACAGACAGCGGCTTTGATGATTTGATGTACGATAATTTGGAGAGCGATTATCAATATTTTGACGGCAACAACTTTGACGATGAAAAGGTTGAAAAGCCTGTATCCGAAGAACTTATGCTTGTCGAGACAGGAGATAACATCATTTTGCCTAAAAATGAGGATGCCGAAATTGTAGCCGTTGCGGAAGATAAACCTATAAAAGTTCGTGAAATTGCAGTACAGTCGGATAGTACAAAAGTAAATGCTTTTGACTTGTTTTTCTTAAGACTTTGGGCGGGCATGGTTTCATTGCTTGGATATACAGCAAACGGAATAAACTTTGTTATTAATGCAATTTTTAAAAAGAAATTGCCTGTAAAATATATAAAAGCCTTTTTGGTAGTAGTTTTAATAATTTTATTTCTTGTTATTATACTTGTACCTGCCTCGGCAAATAGTCAGCCGAAAAATAGCGGTAGCGATGACCTTGTTATTTTTGTAAGCAATATGGTACCCGTTCAAGTCAGAGTTGATGATGGTAGCGGAGAGCCTGTTTACAAATGGGGTTATTTGGATAAAAACAAAGCAGCATCCGGTACGGGTAAAGATTCGCTTGCAATCCCCGCTAAATATGAGGAAGCATTGCCGTTTAACAGATTCGGAATTGCTTGGGGAAGAGTTCGTGACGATAAAGGACATTATTGGGAATTAATCAATAAAAAGGGCAAAAGAGTAGGCGAACGTACTTATGCGGTAAGTACCTCGTTGCCTGTGGGTACAAGACCTTTTGGAGATTTTACCGACAGCAAACTTGCTTGGGTAAATGAAAACGGCAAGTTCGGATATATTGATATTTACGGCAATGTTAAAATAGCATGTGACTTGGACGTTGCGGGAGATTTTATCGACGGAATTGCAAGAGTAGGCAGAGGTAACTATCAATGGTATATCAATAAAAAAGGCGGAGTTGTAGGACGTTCGTACGATTATATCGAAGTGCTTGACTTTTCTTGCGGTTTGGGTGCTGTTAACAAAGGCGGAAGATGGGGATTTGTCAACAAAAAAGGCAAGGAAGTTATCGAGTTGAAATACGATGCGGTAAGCCAATTTGTCGACGGATATGCAATGGTAAAAATGGGCAAGACATTTGGACTTATTGATACTGACGGCAATTTGGTTATAAATACTCAATGGTATTATGATATTGTTATCAACAACAGTGTTTTTGAAGAGTTTATAGAAAATCACAAATAAAAAATAAATAACTTGAATTGAATAAAATAGTCGTTGCAAAAAAGTGACGGCTATTTTGTTTGTTTAGCTTACAAAAAGCTTTAAAAGTCGTGTAAATTTATATAAAAAATAAAAAACTATTGAAATAATAATATATATATGCTAAAATATTTAATATGGAAGAAAATTATGAAGAGTATTCAAGATTATTTGTCAATAATTGATAATGTTATTGAAAAAGGAAAATTTAAAGATAATTGGGAAAGTTTGTCTGAGTTTAAAATGCCTTCTTGGTATAGAAAAGGAAGATTTGGACTTTTTGTGCATTGGGGTGTTTATTCTGTGCCTGATTTCGGTAATGAGTGGTATCCAAGACGTATGTATTTAAAGTTTGACCCTTGCTATAAGCACAGAGTGGAAACTTACGGTAAAGATTGCGACTACCGACAAATTGTGGAAAAATTTAATCCGACCGAATTTAATGCGGAGGAGTGGGCAAAAACTTTTAAGGCCAGCGGCGCGCAATTTGTTATGCATGTATGCGAGCATCACGACGGCGTAAAAATGTACGAAAGCGAACTTAATAAATGGAATACAAAAGAGCTTTTAGGCAAAGATTTTATGCTTGAGCTTAAGTACAGTATTGAGGGGAATGGTATGAAGTTTTTCGCATCCAATCATAGGGCGGAACATTACTTTTTCCTAAACGGTGCGCGAGCAAATTGTCCTGAATCCGAAGTCACAAAAAATTTGTATACCGATTTGTATGGACCTGCTGCTTTGCCTGATAACGGCAATCCTTACGCAGATACCTCGCTTAAAGTTACAAAAGAGTGGTGTGAAGATTGGCTTGCCTCAAGCTGTGAAATGATAGATAGGCTTGAGCCTTATGCAGTGTACTTTGATTGGTGGATTTATATGTCCGAATTTAAGCCGTATATCAAAAAGTTTTTGGCATACTACTATAATCGTGCTTTAGAGTGGAAAAAAGAAGTCGGCGTATTTTACAAATGGGGTTCTATTATGCCGGGCTGTGCTATTTACGATGTGGAAAGAGGCCAAATAGACGGCATTGCAACCGAGCTTTGGCAAAATGATACCGCTATTGCAAAAAACAGTTGGGGGTATACAGAAAACAATTCGTTTAAAAAACCGCAAGACTTAATAAGAAATTTGGTGGATGTCGTATCCAAAAACGGTTGTTTTATGTTAAATGTGGGGCCTAAAGCAAGCGGCGTAATATGCGAGCAAGAAAAACAAGTGTTGTTAAAAATAGGCAAATGGTTAGAGGTAAACGGCGAGGCAATTTACGATGCAATGCCATTTACAGTTTACGGCGAGGGTAAAAAGTTTAAAAACAAAGCTTTTGCGGAAAATTTGGTTTACGGCAAAAACGATTACAGGTTTACTTACAAAACAGGCTGTATTTATGTTGTGCCAATGTGTGATAAATTGCGAAAAAGCTATACAATCAAATCGCTTAAATTTGCAAATGAGGGCGGTATTCGCTTTGATATTAAAAAAGTGGAAATATTGGGCTTTGATAAGGTCAAAGTTCAATTTCAGCAAGATAAAAAATGTATGACAATAGATATTTTGGACGAAGTTAATAGTGATATGCCTATTTGTTTTAAAATTACAATAGATTAAGTACTTTAAGTCAAGGGACGGGAATTATGAAATTAGCACTAACTAAAAAATGGAAAATAATAATAAGCGTGACCGCATGTGTGCTTGCGGTAGTGATTGTTTTAAGCTCGGTGCTTGCAAATGTGCAGTTTGCAAAAACCAATTATGCTTTATTTAGTAAAGCACGAGACATTTTGGTGCAAAATTTCGATAGTGTTGACCTTGGCTCAAAAAAAGATGCAAAACGTGTTCGTGTTATAGATAATAAGAACCCGCTTAATTTAGTTAATTATTACGGGGATGAGGATATCTTACAGTTTTGGAATTCTATACCGGATAACCAAAAGAAATACACGGTTTTGTTGTTGATACCCGGACAAATTTTGCTTGCGGGATGTGAACAAAATTTGAATAACCTTGAAAAATGGGCAGATACTTGCGAGAACAATAAAATACCATATTGTATTCAAAGCGTAAACGGAGAAACTCATGCTGAGGCACGCCCTCCGATTAAATATTTGGAAAGCAGGTTTGCAAGTCGTCATCAATACTTTTACGGCCTTAATGCAACAGAACTTTATAATGGCGTGCAATGGCGTGGTGCTGCCGAAAACGATAATTCGTTGTATATCATAAATATGATAAAGTTGTGTGCAAAATACGGGGCTTACTTTATTTGGACGGACACAAATTTGAATTATAAAAATGGTATGATATTGGAATGGCTCGAGAATAACGAGAATTTTTATCAAACATTTAAAAATTATAGCGAGTATATTTGCATGCTTAATAAGGAAAGTGTGGCAGACCCTGCGACTTATGCTTTAATGCACGGGTTATGGCTTTGTGGGTTGATTGGTAATTGGGGTGTGTCAAGTGATTGGTGGCATTGGGAAATAGACGGATATAAATCGCTATTTAACGAAAACAACGAATATATCGGTAATGAATGGGAACAAATTTTTTGCTATCCCGAAAATATGTATGTGCAATCGATGATGTTGGTTATCAGCCGTGGCGGAACGTGTTTTTCGCAGGAGGCTCCTAACTTTTCAATAAGTTACAAAGGTAATCCGCTTGCAGGCTTTGAGTACGCAATAAGCCCGTTTTTGGATAGGATAATCGATGGAAAAATAAGTATACCTACGCAAGACGATTTATTTGGAGCAACGCCTTTTGCAATTTTAGGCAGACAAAATTATTTACTATCAAATTACAATATGAAAGAAAGTAACTTGTATCCGGCTCAAGGCAATTCGGGGATTGTACCGTTACTTCCTAAAAATTTGAGGACTGCAGAGCGTAAAGCACTTACCGAAAGAGGAGTATTATTAGTAGATTATAAAGTAAAAGGCTCGGAATTTATGCGTGTTTACGGCGAAAATGATGCAAACACTTACCTTACTAATGTAGGTCAAAATTGGTACTTTATAAATAATTTGGAGAATAAGCAAGGCAATAAATATGGCAAGTTTACACCTAATTACGCATCGGCGGAAAGCTTTTATATCCAAGCGGACGAACATACATCCGCAATAATAAAAGATAGTAAAAGCGGTTTTAACATTTATTTGAGCAATTACCGTACCGATAAGTCGGATATGATAAAACAAGATTCAACCAAGATATTTGAAACAGGCAAATGGATTGATTATGTCGGTAAATACTTGTCATTGGATAGAAATGGTAATCCTGTAGGCGCAAGCGATAAAACATTAAGAAAAACCATAATTGAAATAAAAGGAAGTTATGACGGAGGAGAGCCTTTGGTCGTATGGAACAATAGTAATGACGGCAGAGGTAAAAATAATAGGCCTTATAAAGTAAAAAGCAATTATGATACAAATACTCAAGTATTAAGGCTTGAGATAGAACATAACGGTATAGTCGATTTTGATGTTACTTTGGATGACAGCGGTAAGGAATACGATGTTTTAAGACGTGGTGCAGTGGACGATATTTACAGTGAAACAAATGCGGACATTACAAAACTACAACAGTTAACCGAACAAAAAGTAGAGGACAGCCATAATTACACTTATTTTAGCTATCTTGAATATGACAAACAATTCGAGCGAGCAAAGGTTATGATACAGGAAAATACCTACACCCAAAAGCAAGTTGACAGTCAAGCTAAGCAGCTTGAAAAAGCAAAATTTAATTTGATAAGTGTAGAAAAGGAAGTACAGTTGCTAAACAAAGTGTTAAACGGTAATTATCAAGCGGCGGCAATGACGGCATTTGACAGCCTGATTAGGGAAATGCTATCCTGTCAAAAATATGTTAACGGCAGAAGCAATACGCTAAAGTATTCAAGTATTTACAGAAACAAATCGATTGAATGTACATTTAGCGGCAAAAGAAAATCAATACAAAAGGCATATAACAATTTGATGTTATATTTATAAAGGTAATTATGTGCGGCAAATTAGTAAGGGACAATATTCCGAAAATTTATGAGAGCGAAGGTAAAGTTTGCGTAACCGAAAGATTGGAAATGGAGGAGTACGCAGAACGCTTGCTTGAAGTTTTGGACGGAAAAATGCAGGATTTTAAAAGCGCATTTGAAATGCAAGACGATGAGAATGCCGTAAAGGAAATTGCAGAAGTAGTAGAAGTGCTTTATGCAGTGCTTAATTTGATTGGGGTTGAAAAAGAGTCATTTGAGAAAATTCGACTTGCGAAATGCCAAAAGTTCGGTGGATATGATAACAGAGTTTTGTTAAAAGAAGTATTGGAAAAGCAAGATTAGTAAATTTACGGATAAAAACAAGTAAGTTGTTTGATAGGTGTGATATGAAAGACGGTTTTGAGCCTGTTTTTGACAGCAATAGCACAATTTTGATTTTGGGGAGTTTTCCAAGTGTACTTTCATTTAAGCAAGGTTTTTATTACGGCAACCCGCGAAATAGGTTTTGGAAACTTATGCAAGAAATTTTCGGCGGACAAATTGACAGTATACCCAATAAAAAGCAGTTAATATTAAATAACAAAATTGCACTTTGGGACATTGTTTTAAACGGCGAAAATATGAATAACGGCAAGGAAAGCAGTAGCGACAGCAATTTAAAATGCGAAATTGTGGCAGATATACCATGGATAATCAAAAACAGCAAAATCAAAAAGGTTATTTGTAACGGCAAAAAAGCGTATGAGTTGTATTGTAAATATTATCCCGAGCTTGTTGATATAGCAGTGTGTTTGCCGTCTACAAGTCCTGCAAACGTAAGGTTTGATAAGGATAGTTGGGTAAATGAACTATCAAAATAAACAAAAAAATATCCCTACTTTTAATAGGGATATTTTTATATTATAAATTATTTATTATTTGTTAAAATCCGCGTCGGACATCATATCTGCATTCGGTGCCCATTTGCCTACGCTTGCAATACCGTTTTTACACGATGCTTTGCTTGCATAACCTTCCTCCGAAATGCAAAGTATATTGCCGTTGTTTGCACGCAAGCGGTAGCGGAACTTGCCTTGTTTATCTTTGTAAATTTCAAATTTAGGATTTGTCAAAGTCTCGTATTTCGAAAGAGTTTGGTCCTCGATTTTATCTATACCGCCGAATTTGCGTACAGAATCGATTCCGCTTTTGCAACTGCTCAATGTAGTGTAAATACCTTCGCTGACTGCAATAGTCTCCTTATTAGAAGCTTTTAATCTAAAATTAAAGTTGCCCTTTGGTGTTTTGGAATAAACAAAATATCCTTTTAGTTCATTTGCCATAAATTTCCTCCCTAGTATATTATAAAAACATATTATCGTAATTAATATAAGTTTAACATAAAAATCATAGTTTTTCAAGGGGTATAGCAAATAAATAAAAAATTTTTTAACAATGTTGAATAAAAGTTCGCAAAAGGGCAATAATGAACATTGCGGAGGCGTTGTATGAAAAAATTAATAGTTTTGGCAGTTGCATTGGTAATTGCAATAAGCACATTTTGTTTATTAAATCATAAGGAGAATGATTACTTAAGGATACATATAAGAGCAAACAGTAATAGTGAGTATGACCAACAAATCAAATATCAAGTGAAAGATGCGGTGGTTGAAGCACTTAAACCTATAGCAAACAATATAAAAAACAAAGAGCAGATGATTGAAGTACTAAATGAAAACGTACATCTTTTAACTGCCGTTGTGGATAATAAGCTTAGGGAGCTTGGACAAAACTATACTTCAACAGTTAAAATTTGCGAGGAAAAATTTCCCACCCGCTCGTATGAGGAGTTGACTTTGGGTGCAGGAGTATACGATGCGATTATCATAGAGCTAGGCAGCGGGCAAGGGGATAATTGGTGGTGTGTGGCATACCCTCCTTTGTGTTTTGTGACTGCAGACGGCGACGGCGATAGCATACAATACAAATCTATTTTTTCAAAATGGTTTGGTAATCAATAAAATAATTAGTCATTTATGTTTTTGCATAGATGATTTTTTATTTGCATTATACAAAATTTTCATTTTAAGTTTAAAAGTTTTTAAAATGTGGAAAAATTAATATAAAATCTAAAAAAGGAAGAGAAGTTATGAAAAAAATGGATAAATATCAATTTGTAAGTTTTTTAAATAAAAACAAATTGTGTATTTGCATAGTTTGTGCTTTTATTGCGCTTGCTTCTTTAACTACTGCTATAGTTTATCCTTTTACTTATAGTAATGCGATTGTTGCCGACGGTACGTTGGAGGTCGCTGCAATAAGGCGTGGCGATAGCGGTAGCAAAGTAAAGGAAATTCAACGAAAACTCAATGAATACGGCTTTAGCGTAGGGGCAGTTGACGGTATTTTTGGTAGCAAAACTTTGCAAGCGGTTAAAAATTTTCAAAAATCACGCGGTTTGGTCGTTGACGGAATTGTAGGAAATGCGACAGCCAAAGCTTTGGGTATTTCTTTAAGCAATGGTAGCGGCGGTAACAGCAACTACGGTGGCGGAGATGTGTATCTACTTGCCAAAACCATACACGCAGAAGCAAGGGGAGAACCTTATATCGGTCAAGTTGCAGTAGGGGCGGTTGTCTTAAACAGGGTAAAAAGCTCTAGCTTCCCAAACACTATTTCCGGTGTGGTGTATCAACCTTGGGCTTTCACCGCTGTGCATGACGGACAAATCAATTTAGAGCCTAATGACAGTGCAATGAGAGCAGCAAAAGATGCAATGAACGGTTGGGACCCAACAAACGGGTGCTTGTATTACTTCAATCCTGCTACCGCTACAAGCAGTTGGATATGGTCAAGACAGGTTAAATTGACTATCGGTAAACACAAATTTGCAATTTAAGGAGAGATTATGGAACTGACAAATAAAAGAAAAACTATAATAATAAGCATAATAATTTTTATGCTACTTGCGGCTGTAATAACCTTAAGTGTGTTTGTGGGATTGTACGCAAAAGACAGGCGTGATAAGGATAGAGATATAGAGGGCTTCTACCAATCCGCGTATTACGGCTTAGTTGGCAATTTTGTGGATATAGAGAATGACCTTGCAAAAGCAAGAGTAATTACGGATAACAAATTATTAAGACAAAACCTTATGAAAATCGATGTTAACTGCAATTTGGCTAGTCAAAACTTGCAAGTTTTTTATGCAAATAACGAGGGAATGTCAAATTTGATGAACTTTATAAATCAACTTGGCGATTATTGCGGTTATTTAATAAAGGAGTTGGAAAAAGGTAAAAGTTTAACAATTTCTCAAACAGAAAATTTAAATAAAATGTGGGGCGTTTCCAAAGAGTATGGTAAGCTTTTAAATAGTTTGCAAGACTATGCAAAGGACGGCATTACTTTGGCAAGATTGCTTGGAACAAGTAATGAGCAGTTTGAAGATATTTTGAGCAATATCGGCAATGGCAGTATTGAATATCCGTCCCTAATATATGACGGACCATTTAGTGACGGTATATTAAACAGAGAGGCAAAAGGTATCGTAGGAGAGGAAATATCCGCTGACCAAGGCAAAGTTTTGGTGGAAAAATATCTTGTCGGCTATGATATTGAAAACATTGAGTACGCTCAAGACAGCGTAAACAGGATTGACAGTTATTTGTATGCGGTAAAACTTAAAGGCGGTAGACAATGTTCGGTGCAAATTGCAAAAAAAGGCGGATTATTGTTGCTTATGGACTTATTTCACGAAGTTGTAGAGCCAAGTTTGACTATTGAACAGTGTCAAAAGGTAGCAGAACAATATTGCGATTCAATAGGGCTTAAAAATATGAAAGCTGTTTGGATAAACAATAATCAAAGCAATGTTTATATTAATATGTGTTATGAACAGGACGGCATTGTAAACTATGCAGATATGGTTAAGATAAAAATAAGTTTGGATACAGGCGAGGTTATCGGTTATGAGGGGTTGAACTATGCTTTTAACCATGTAACAAGAGTATACGATACTCCTACAGTAAGTGAAGAACAAGCCGTATTGAATGTTTCCGCTATTTTAGACAATATAGAGTGCAGATTGGTCACAATCCCTTGGAATGTCACTGCCGAAAAGGTTGCTTATGAAATCGTGGGCGAGCTTGACGGCGAAAAATATTTCGTTTATATCGATGCTTATAACGGCGACGAATTAAATGTATTGAGAATGATTGATAGTAATCAAGGCGATTTGCTAATGTAAAACACTAAACAATAGCCAATATTTGACTAGATTGTGAATGCGACAACATTAAAATAATATAAAAATACACCCCGAAACATTTAGTTTTGGGGTGTTGCTTTTTGTGTAAAGTTTAAAGTTGGCAAAAAGTGCCGTTCACTGCAATAATCCTATCAAAAATCGGGACTATTGGGGGTAAAAAATTGCCGTTAATGTAAAGTTTGGGTACATGGAATAAGTATATCTATGTACATTTTATATATATATTATAGGGTCAAAAGTAAACTTTTGTCAACGTTTAAATAAACATTTTGTAATAGCTTTACAAAAAAGCTACAAAAACTTTAAAAAACTTTCCCGATAATATGGCAAACACTTTGCAAACAACTGCGGATAAAAGTTATAATGTCAGTGGAGAAAATACATGGAAAGCAGCTATTGATTATGCGGTAGCTAATCCTAAGTCCAATGTTCTAATAAAATTAACAGCTAGTTTTAATGCTCAACCCCATCAAGGATTTGTACAATCATTCAATATAAATACGTATGGAGAAGGTTTTAGCAACGGAAGACTGCGTATCCCACCGAATACAAATATTATTTTAGATTTAAACGGATGTAAAATAAATAGAAACTTTCCGTTATTTAATCCATCAAGTGGCGATAATGATAATGGAAGTGTTTTTATAGTTGAGGGCACGCTACGATTATTTGATAGTAAATTTGATTCCAAAACAATTTATGATTTGGACGAAACTAATTCAATAAAAAACCGTACTATTGGAAGAATAATAAATGGCGGCTCTAATTTAGGTGGTGGCCTTTATGTGAAGGGTGGTAAAGTATATATGTACGGCGGTGCTATTGTCGGTAATAACGCTCGAGATGGCGGTGCGATATTTTGCACTTCTGGAGGAGAAGTTAATATTTATGATGGAATAATTGCTGAAAATAATGCACAAAATGGCGGAGCTATTGGGTGTGTGGGAGAATCAAAAATAAATATATATGGTGGACACATATTTAAAAATACTGCTTTAAACCAGGGTGGTGGTATTCATTGCTATGATATTAACCTTAATATCAATGGAGGAAAATTTACGTATAATCAAGCTGTAAATGGTGGAGCAATATATCTAATGAGCTACGCTTCAAGTAATACTACAGTAATTAAAAACGCTATATTACATTATAATACTGCAAGATTTATCGGTGGGGCAATTTTTGCATCGTCATTAATTACATTTGATGGAATAGATATTCGATATAATCAAGCAGAACAAGGCTCAGCAATAGGCGAAATTTATGGAAAAATTACTTTAAGGAATTCCACTATAATTGACAATCGTACTACTGAAGATAGTTATGCATTACAGTTGAGTTCTAGTTTTAGCAACGGTTTATATTTGTCTATTGGCGAACATGTTATAATTACTAACAATAAAAACTCTGATAATAAAGAAAAAAAATTGTATCTAGAGGATTCTAAATATTATCTTGGGTTGTTTGAAAGGGCATTAAACTGCCGTATTGGTCTTACTGTTTCGGGCAAGGAGATTCTAATGAATTATAACTATCCAACAGACTATCACGAAGATAAAGCTATAGGTTCAATATTTTATAAGGATGAAGATGGAAGTGTTAAAGGCAGTGCAATACGTTATAATTTAGGAAACTATGAGTTTTCTGAAAAACAACCGACAGTTATTTCGGGTGCAAAATGGGAACATAATGGTTATACAACTGTGGATGAATCTGGGTATGTCGAAGTTCCTTACAGGAGTGATGGATATAGTGTATTGTACTCATCTAGTTCTGGAACAAATTTAGGGTACAACTTGTCTACAGGTTTTACTGATTATAATAATTCAATAGCCCACTGTCAGGCAGCAGGTATATATGTTATTTCTGCAGGTGCGACAGTTATAGGCTTTAACATAACTAGAATAAGTACTATAATATTTAGGATACTTCCAAAGGAATTAACGGTAGAGTGGGGTGCAAATAGTTTAGTGTATAATACTGCTGTACAAAAAGTTGATTTTACAATTTCAGGTCTTGAAAGTGGGGAAACTTGTACTCCAATACTTCAAACTATTTTTGGTGGAAAAAATGTAGGAACAGGAGTTTGTTTTGCTAATGAAATACCTATGGATAATTATGGCAATAAAAACTATCAATTACCGTTGTGGGATAGAGTTAAGGTATTTAATGTAACTCCAAGATATTTGGATAGACCGGAAATTATAAATAATACACCTGTTTTTGCAAATGTAGAACAATGTATCATATTATCAAATTATGATAAAAAATATTTAAGTGCACTAGAATATCAAACAAATGTAGGAAAATATACACAAACAATCTCAATAAAATCCCCAGGCAACTGCTATTGGAAAACTACATCTGGTAGTTCAAGTGGAACGGATACAAGTACGTTAACATTTGATTGGGAAATTAAACGAAAATCACTAGCAAAACCTACAGGTGCGGATGTAAATACCTTAATATTTAACAATGCAGAGCAAACATATTTGCCAAGTGGTTTTGATAATGCAACAATGGTAATTGAGAATAACGTAAATAGTGCTGTAGGAGAATATACGGCAAAGGTTACGCCTAATTCCAACCATCAATGGAGTGATGGCACAACAACAGCAATAGAGTTTAAATATAGAATATTACCACCAGGGATTGTTGTAAAGGACGGTGTAAACTACGATTATCTATATATAGATAGTAACAATATTCGTCAATCTTACGGCAATAGCTATATGCACAAGTTGAATGACGAAAACTTAAATATAGTAAATGGCGTATCTAAATATGTATTGGGCAATATCCCTGTAAATACAAGTATAGAAGTATTCCTAAATAATTTGCAAAGTGATAGAAACTTAATAAAGATATACGCAAAGGAAAGTGATATAACACCAATATATGACGGCTTGACAGGTACAAGGAATAATTTAAGCAAAACTTTAGCAACGGGTTCTAAGGTAGAGCTTTACTCAAATAGTACGGATACCACTCCGTTTGACACAATCTACTTATCCGTATTAGGGGATGTAACAGGAGATGGTAGGATTACAGCAAGTGACGTTGCGTACCTAAGACAAGTAGCAAATGACAGTCAAGCCTTGGAGAGCATGTCAATAGAAAAGAGACTAGCAGGTATGATAAACAACAAGGGCGGAATAACCGAAATAGATAGTGAGATATTGAGGAATTATATTGATAAACAAATTGATATAAATAAATTCTTGGAGAGCGAAACAGAAAGTACAAATACGGGCTACACATATTTAACCTTAGACAGGGACAATATGTTACGTAAAGTGAGTGAAAGCAAAACCAATGTAATAGGTAATATATCTGTAAATACAAGTGTAGAAATGCTAAAGACAAAACTAGCAGAAATGGGAATAAATATATCTTCACTAACAATCTATAACAGGAAAGGCTATGAAGTATCCGACAATACAGCAATAGTAGGAACAGGCTGGAGGATAGAGGTAGGTGGAGAGGTAACATACCTATCGGTACTAGGCGACTTAACAGGAGATGGAAGAATAACCGCAGCAGATATATCCTACTTAAGAGCAATAGCAGCAAGTGATACAACAAATGTACAAGACTGCATATTACTATCTGCAATACTACTAAACAAAGGTGGAA
>OFFU01001106.1_pt1 | contig 20948 bp, 15 predicted proteins | sample 1521451 | NCBI WGS metagenome assembly OFFU01 (sample SAMEA3504106, study PRJEB24116) | mouse gut metagenome | biome: mouse gut; feature: mouse-associated habitat; material: faeces | place: Denmark | collected 2011 | reverse complement strand
GCAATCGCCCCTGCTCACCGCCGATTGGGAGTACCGGCTGGGACAGGTGGAGCGAGGGGAGCTGTCCCCGGAGGACTTCATGGAGGGCATCGCCGCCATGGTGAAGGAGCTGGTGAACACCTATCAGCCTGTCCCCGGCGCGGATGTCCTGTTCCCTTCGGATCGGGAGGCCGTCGGCCCCTGCCCCCGGTGCGGCGGCGCTGTGGTGGAAAATAAAAAGGGCTTTTTCTGCGAGAACCGGGAGTGCCGCTTTGTCCTGTGGAAAGACAGCAAATTTTTCACAGCCAAGAAAAAGGCCCTCACCAAGACCATCGCCGCCGCTCTGTTGAACAAGGGCCGGGTAAAGCTCACCGGCTGTTTCTCGGAGAAAACCGGGAAAACCTATGACGCCACGGTGGTACTGGAGGACGATGGGGCCAGGGCCAATTATAAGCTGGTGTTCGACCATGGGTGAGCTGCCCCGCATGAACGAGGGACAGGCCCGCAGGGTGAAGCGGCTGATCCGCCGCCTGTGCGCCAATCACGACGGCGGTTTTTGCCTCCTGCTGGACGATGGCGATCCCTGCGTCTGCCCCCAATCCATCACCAACGCCCTGGTGTGCCGCTATTTCAAGGCTGCCGTCCTGCCTGCCGACCTGGAGCTGTATGGGGAGGTCATGGAGGGTCGGCTCTCCAAGAGCTGCCGTATCTGCGGCGCTCCCATCGCCGCGACCTGCAACGCGGTAAAATACTGCCCCAAATGTGCCCGTCAGGAGCGCCGGAGAAAAGACACGGCGAGAAAGCGCAGACGCGCCCTCAGTTTCCGCAAATAGAGGGCGCAGACCCGTTGCGGCGCAAGGCTTTCAAGGCGTGAAAACGAGTGGGGCCAGGGATTTACCCTCGGAGGGCAAAAAGCGGCTTCTATTTGCGGAAATCAGCCCGGAGCAGGGACCCCTGGCCCCCTGTTTCGGGCTATCAAATTGAAGGGAGGAAATCATCGTGGCTGAAAAAAAGCCCAGCAACCGGGAACAGGTCAAGCAGATCGTGGCGGGCATTGAGGGCAGCATACAGGAGTTGTTCCAAAGTGAGCGGTATGCGGAGTATTTGCGTACCATGTCCCGGTTCCACACCTATTCCGTCAACAACACCATCCTGATCCATATGCAGATGCCCAACGCCACCCATGTGGCGGGCTATAACAAGTGGAAAAACCAATTTGGGCGTCATGTGAAACAGGGGGAGAAGGGCCTGACCATCATCGCCCCCACGCCGTTCAAGAGGAAGATTGAGGAAATGAAGCTGGACCCGGACACCAAAGCGCCGGTGCTGGACGAAGATGGGAATGCTGTCACGGAGGAACGGGAAATTGAAATACCGCTATTCAAGCCGGTAAAGGTGTTTGACGTGAGCCAGACCGAGGGAGCGCCCCTTCCAAGCCTTGTTTCCAATCTGACCGGGGATGTGGAGCAGTACGAGGCGTTCATGGAGGCCCTGCGGCGCACCTCCCCCATGTCCATCAACGTGGAACCGCTGAGACCCGGTTTGGACGGCCTGTGCAATCATGACGATCAGATCATCTCCATCCAAGAGGGCATGAGCCAGGTGCAGACGGTGTGTGCCACCGTCCACGAGATCACCCATGCCGTACTCCACAGCCGGGAGAAGGACCGGCTGACCGCCGCCGCTGGGGATGTAACCAAGGAACCGCCCAAGCCCAAGGATAAAAATACGATGGAAGTGGAGGCGGAGAGCGTTTCCTATACGGTGTGCCAGTATTACGGCATTGAGACCGGGGCCAACAGCCTGGGCTATATCGCCACATGGTCCAAGAACAGGTCTTTGCCGGAGCTGAAAGCCAGCCTGGAAACCATTTGCAAGACCGCCAGCGCCCTGATCACCAGCATTGACCGCCATTTTGCGGACGTTTGCAAGGAGCGGGGCATCGGCCTGACCGCCCAGCAGACGGCGGCGGAGGCCCCGGAGCAGGAAACACCGTCCGCACCGGAGCTGCCGGACACGCCGGAGCGGTTTATGGACGATATGATGGACTTGATGGACCGTTTGTATGCGGCGGGTGCGATCAATCGTAATTTTCCCCCGGATGGGCGGGAAGAAATCAAAGCCGAACAGGTTCGCATCCTGCGGGTGAATCCCGCTTTGGCGCGGGCGGTCCTGGAGAAGTTCGTTCGGGAGGACACCGGCGCGGCGGAGGCCGGGGCGCTGCTGGAACGGTTGGACAAGCTGGTTCAGAAACAGGAACAAAAGTACAAATATGCCGTGGAATATGAGGACAGTATACATCAATTTGCGCTCTCTGCCTATCAAAAGGGCAGTAATTCCTATGGCATGGCGATATTTACAGGTGATGAAGCCACCTGCAACGGCCTGTTGGAAAAACTGGAGGCCGGGGTGCTGCGCTATGACGATTTTTTCCCTGTGCTGAAAGCAACCGTAAGTCATTACATCTCTAAAGACGGCGCGCAGTTAGTGGCATTTACAGACGAAAATGACGCGGTGTACCTGGGCAAGCGGGAGAATTACGACCATTGGGGTCATTACCTCAATAGCGATAACTCCCTGCTCCACATTTCAGATAACTGGAAGATGTTCAATTTCATCTCCGGGGGCGGCTATTCTGTCAGTCAGTCCAGCTTGGTGGCGCAGGGTGCTTTGAGCCAGGAGGACTTTGCCGAATTTGACGCCCTGCGGGTGGGCGTACTGGCGCAGTTTGAACAGGTGGAACCGCTGCTCTTTGCCGGGGAACCGTTCCAGTTTGTCCAGACGGAACAGGAACAGCCCGCGCCGGTCGCCGCAGCCATTTCTCCGCCGGACGAATTGCCGGATACCACGCTGGACGAGTATCCTGTGCCGGACGATTCCCTGACATTGGACGGACTGACCGAGGACAGCGACCTGCTGCCCCTGTTCAGGGAACAGGCGGTGATCCTGCTGGAGCGGGACATGACGGTTTACATGGTGGAGGCCGGGAAAGACCCCGCCATGGTTTTTGAGCCGGATGACATCATGGAGCTGCCGGAGGGGATGATGCTTGCCGTCCCCCGCGAGGAATGGGAGCAAAGCCCGGAGTTTCGGCGGGAGGTGCTGGACAGGATGCAGCACCAGGAGGAACGGGAGCGGGCGTTTCTGGATCATAGCGCGGACTGTTTTGCCATCTATCAGGTCAAGGACGATGATGCCCTGCGGGATATCCGCTTTGAATCCCTGGACTGGCTGAGATCCAAGGGCCGAACGGTAGAGCGCGGCAATTATGATTTGGTTTACACGGCCCCCTTGCCCGCCGCCGACAGCGTGGAGGCTGCGCTGGATCAGCTTTGGTATCAGTTCAACAACGAACACCCGGCAGATTTTCAACACCCTTCTATGTCGGTCAGCGACATCATTGCGCTGAACCGGGGTGGTGTGGTAACGTGTCATTACTGTGACAGCTTTGGTTTTGCACAGTTGACGGATTTTCTCACCCCAAAGCCCACGGTGGCGGAGCTGGAAGCCCAGGTCAAGGCGGGACAGACCATTTCCCTGACGGATCTGGCCGGTGCCGTACATAGGGAAAAGGGGCAGAAAAAATCTGTTGTTGCCCAGCTCAAAAACCAACCCCAGCCGGGGCGGAACAAGACAGCGCCCAAAAAGAGCGCGGAAAAGGAGATTTGACATGGAAAACTTCACGTTTGAGGAAACCAACCTTCTGTGCATCTACAACGGCACCGGCACCCGCACGGGCGTGATCGCCGCGCTCACCGAAATGCGGGGCTACCTGGAGCCGGACGAGGACGAGCTGCGGGCGCTGACGGACAGCGCCCTGACCAAGCTGGGGCGCATGAGCGACGCGGAGTTCGCCGCCCTGGAGCTGTTCCCGGATTTTGAGACGGAGGCCCCTGCCTATGGCGAATAAGCTCCAAGCCTATGCACAGTTGGCCGACCATACCGCTGGGCAGATCACCGCCAGCCATCAGGCATGGACAGCGTTCCTCCGCACGGCGGGGCGGCTTTATAAGTACCCCTTCCCGGAGCAGCTCCTGATCTATGCCCAGCGGCCCGACGCCACCGCCTGCGCTGAGTACGATTTCTGGAATGAGAGGATGCGCCGGTATGTGCGCCGGGGTTCCACGGGTATTGCCATCATTGACAACAGCGGCGGCAAGCCGTTCCTGCGGTATGTTTTCGATGTGTCCGACACGGGCGGAGATGAAGAAACGCGGCCCCGGCTGTGGCAGTACCAGGAGGAACACCGGGAGGCGGTGTCTGCGGCATTGGCACAGCGTTTTGATGCGCCTGCCGGGGACGGCAGTTTGCCGGAGCAGTTGGAGAAAATCGCCGTCCAGTTTATGGCGGACTATTGGTATGAACACAAGCAGGACATTCTCGACATCGTTGACGGCAGCTTTTTAGCGGAGTATGATGCGTATAACATCGGAGTGCAGTTCAAAAGCGCCGCCGCCGTCAGCATGACCTACGTTCTCTTGTCCCGATGCGGGCTGGAAGCGGAAAGCTACTTCCACCATGAGGATTTTCTGAATGTGTTCGACTTCAACACCCCGGACACCCTCACCGAGCTGGGCACGGCGGTGAGCCAGGGCAGCGAGGCGGTTTTGCGGCAGATCGAAGTGACCATCAAAAAATATGAGCGGGAAAAATCCGCGGAAAGGAGCGCCGAGCATGGAGAACAAGCTGACGTACACGCAGATGGGGGACGTTCTGATCCCCAACCTGACCCTGGGGGAGCAGCCGGACCGGGACCTGGGCAAGTACGGGAGGATGCGCCGGACGTATCTGAAGGAACACCGTCCGGGGCTGTTCAACCGCCTGACGCTGAAGGGGACGTTGTTCCAGCACCTGCTGGAGATCGAGGACACGGCCAACAGCCGGTTGGAGCAGATGATGCCGGGGCTGGCGGAAGCGGCGGGGGCGACGGAGCAGTTGAAGGCCAGCGACCCGATGAAGTGGGTGGGGCTGATGAACAACTGCAAGGCCCAGGCGGAGGAAATTATCCTGACGGAGCTGATCTACAGCTAAACGAACCGAATAGACCTGCCCAAGAGGGGCCGAGCGCGGAAGCGCCCGGTCCTTTTTCCGTTCCCCAGGCGGAAGCATTGGGACAGGAAGCTGACACCCCTGTTCATGTACCGGGCGGCGCACCTCCCATTCCGGCCACGATGCCGCCCAGGGAGATCACCCCGGCAGATATTGACGCCGCCCTCCAGAAGTGGAACGGCAATATGGACAGCAAGCGCCGGGTGCAGCAGTACATGGCCGACCATGCCCGTGACCGGGGGACGGCGGAATGGCTGAAAAACGAGTACGGCGATGATCTCCCGGCGTTCCCTGTCACCGTGGAGGGCGCGGCTGCCGACCTGCCCTGGACAAAGGTGCAGCGCCATCTTGCCCGCTTGGTGAAGGAGGACAGATTTTTCACCCAGGCCGAGCAGGACAATTTTGAGGACATTGACCCCGCCGCCATCCGGGAGCGGTTGGAGCGAGACGGGGACGCCCCCTCCCCCTTTGTAGAGCAGGTCATGGCCGACGTGGAGCGGCTGGCGGGACAGGAGGCGAAACAGGAGGCTTCCGACGCCGCGCCCACCGTCCGGGAGATTTACGAGAAATACAAGCCCATCATCAAAGATAAGGTGCTGGCAGATGAAGCCTATCAAAATGCCTGCAAAAATTCCGATAAAGAGACCGCTTTGATGGAGGGGGAGGAAGCCGTAAAACGGGCGGCGCTTTCCGTCATGTTCCCGGACGGAACAACGGCGGTAGTTGGCGCGGAGGATTTTACCCGGCTGTATTTCGACATGGCCGATTTCCGGCTGCGGCTGCACCGGGAAATCGTGGACGAAACCTATCCCATGCTGTCCCAGGCCCCCGATCTGTCCGGCCATTCCATCACCCGCGAGGGCGATACCCTCACCATCGGAAGCGGGGACGCCGCCCATGAGGTTGACATCACCGTTTCAGACGGGGAATGGCAGGAGATTCAAAACGCTGTCCCTGACAGCTTCGCCCAGCCCGCCCGCGACCCGCTGGCCCCGGCCTATCAGCCGGGAGATACCGTCTACCTGGACAAGACCGCCTATGAGATTTACGGCATCGGCCTGCTTGATGTGGATCTCCAGGACCCCGCCCAAGCCTATCCTATCCTCCGTTCTGAACCCATAGAGCGTTTTGAAACCCTGCTGTGGCAGGATTCCCGGAACAGCTATATCACGGAGTTTTTGCCCGCCAGGTTGGAGCGTCCCCATGACTACTTCCGGGAAGCCCTGACCTCCGGCCTGCTGGCAGACCGGGACAAAGAGCGGATCGCTTCCTGGCTGCGCTCCGGCCTGGGCAATACCCCAATCGGGAACCGTCTCGCGGAACAGTTCGCAGGCCGATCCGCAACGATACGGCTTGCCACCGGCGGGACGGTGGATTATTCCACCTCCACCACCGGCATGGAGATCAACGTACACAGCAGCATGGTCGCGTCAAGTCGGTATATGGGCTGGGCCTTGATTCCCTCCGTCCTCCGTGCCCTTTGGCAGCAGGAGTTGGACGGCTTTACCCACGAGCCGGTCCAGCGCCCCGCCGTCCACCTGGAGGGCAGGCCCGTCTATCAGGTGGGGGACAAGGTGACATTCCCCTATGGTGAGCGCGAAATCAGCGGCACCATCGGCTGGATCGGGGAGAACAGCGTCCGCGTTGACACCGGGTCATATTCTTCGAGCAATGAGATCATCAACCGGGATGTCTTTGAGGACGCGCTTCGCCAGGATGAACGCAATGCTGGGTTGTTTACCCCGGAAGCACCCCCTGCCCAGGAGTATACCACGGAAACGACTGCTGTCTATCCGGCGGAGCCGAACCATCTCCCCTATGAAATTGTGGTGGAGCGGCTGAAAGTTCCCGAACAAGTGCAGGATCAGCCGGATCAGGCCCCCACCGCCGGGAATTTCCGCATCACTGACGATGATTTGGGCGTTGGGACGCAGAAAGAGAAGTTCCGCCGCAACATGGAGGCCATCAACACCCTCCAAGGCATTGAGCTGGAGGGCCGCTCCGCCACCCCCGCCGAGCAGGAGATTTTGTCCCGTTATGTGGGCTGGGGCGGCCTGCCTGACGCCTTTGACCCGGATAAACCGGGCTGGACGGAGGAATTTTTGGAGCTGCAAGCGTCCCTTACCCCGGCGGAGTACGCTTCGGCGCGGGCATCCACCCTCAACGCACACTACACCCGGCCCGCCATTGTCAAGGCCATCTATGAGGCGGTGGAGAACATGGGCTTCAAGAGCGGCAATATTTTGGAGCCCTCCTGCGGCATCGGCAACTTCTTCGGCCTGCTGCCGGAGAGCATGGCCACGTCCAGCCTGTACGGCGTGGAACTGGACAGCATCACCGGGCGCATTGCCCAGCAGCTTTACCCCAACGCCAATATCTCCATCCAGGGCTTTGAGAAAAGCGAGTTCCCGGACGGTTTTTTTGATCTCGCTATCGGAAACGTCCCCTTCGGCGGCTACAAGCTGGTGGACCGGCGCTATGACAAGGAAAATCTGCTGATCCACGACTATTTCTTCGCCAAAACCATTGATAAGGTACGCTCCGGCGGCGTCATCGCCTTTGTCACCTCCAACGGTATCAGCGGCGGCACCATGGACAAGAAGGACCGCCATGCGCGGGAGTACATCGCCCGCCGCTGCCACCTGCTGGGGGCTATCCGCCTGCCCTGCAACGCCTCCCTCGCCTACGCCGGGACGGAGGCGGGCATGGACATCGTGTTCCTTCAGAAGCGGGACGTGCCCCTGACGCGGGATGAACCCCTGCCCGGATGGGTGGATGTGGACACGCTGGAAGAACACACTTATACCAGGGGCAGCGGCGAACAGGCGCACGGCTTCGTCACCATGAATCGGTATTTCCAGGCCCACCCCGAAATGGTGCTGGGCAGCCTGGAGATCACCTCCGGCCCCTTTGGGGCGCAGTTGGTGTGCCAGCCCATCCCCGGCGCGGATCTCGCCCAGCAGCTCCATGAGGCGGTGTCCCACATCCATGGGGAGTACCGGGAGGCCGAGGCCCCGGAGCTGGACGCGGACATCAGTGAGCCGGAGGTCGCTTCCATCCCCGCCGACCCCAATGTGAAAAACTACTCCTATGCCATCGTAGACGGGGACGTGTACTACCGCCAGAACTCCGTCATGGTGAAGCCCCACCTGACCACTTCTGCCAGGGAGCGTGTCAAGGGCATGGTGGAGCTGCGGGACTGTGTGCGGGAACTGATTGACCTGCAAATGGACGACTACACCCCGGACAGCGCCATCCAGGGGAAGCAGGCCGAGCTGAACCGGCTCTATGACCGTTTCGCCAAAAAATATGGCCTGATCAATGACCGGGCCAATCGTCTGGCGTTCTCCGCCGACAGCTCCTACTATCTGCTGTGCGCGTTGGAGGTGCTGGACGAGGACGGGCGGTTGGAGCGCAAGGCGGATATGTTCACCAAGCGCACCATCAAGCCCCACCGGGCCGTCACCAGCGCGGACACCGCCATGGACGCCCTGGCCGTGTCCATCGGAGAGCGGGCCGGTGTGGATCTGCCGTTCATGGCCCAGCTCACCGGCATGGATGAGGAAGCCCTGACCAAAGACCTGCGGGGGGTGATTTTCAAAGACCCAGCATCGGGCGGAAACTTCCTGCAAGGCTGGCAGACCGCCGACGAATATCTCTCCGGCAACGTGCGTCAGAAACTGCTGGAGGCAAAATCGGCGGCGGAGCGCGACCCGGCCTATCAGGTGAACGTGGACGCCCTCACCGCCGCCCAGCCCAAGGATTTGGACGCCTCCGAAATTGAGGTTCGACTGGGGGCCACCTGGATCGACAAGAAGTACATCCAGCAATTCATGTATGAAACGCTGAAAACGCCCTATTACCTCAAGGGCAAGATCAAGGTCAGCTATTCCCGCCATACCGCTGAATGGGCGGTCTCCAATAAGGGCAGCGTCGGTGAAAACGATGTCGCGGCCTACAGCACCTACGGCACCCACAGGGCCAACGCCTACCGCATCCTGGAGGATTCTTTGAACCTCCGGGATGTCCGCGTCTATGACACGGTGCTGGAGGCGGACGGCAGGGAGCGGCGGGTCCTCAACGCCAAGGAGACCACTCTGGCCGCGCAGAAGCAGCAGGCCCTCCGGGATGCGTTCCGGGAGTGGATCTTCAAGGAGCCCAGGCGGCGGCAGGCGCTGGTGCGGCAGTACAACGACGAGATGAACTGCATCCGGCCCCGCGAGTACGATGGGAGCCGGATTGTTTTTTCCGGCATCAACCCGGAGATCAAGCTGCTGCCGCATCAGGTCAACGCCATCGCCCATGTGCTGTACGGCGGCAATACCCTGCTGGCCCATGAGGTGGGCGCGGGCAAGACCTTTGAAATGATCGCCTCCGCCATGGAGAGCAAGCGGCTGGGGCTGTGCCACAAATCCATTTTCGTGGTGCCCAACCACCTGACGGAGCAGACGGCAGCGGAGTTTCTGCGCCTCTATCCCTCGGCCAATATCCTCGTCACCACCAAGCGGGATTTCGAGAAGCACCGCCGCAAAAAGTTCTGCGCCCGCATCGCCACCGGGGACTATGACGCGGTGATCATCGGCCATTCCCAATTCGAGAAGATCCCCATCAGCTACGCCCGCCAGGAGCGGCTGATCCAGGAGCAGATCTTTGAGATCACCCAGGGTATCCAGGAGCTGAAAGGGAACGGTGCGGAGAAGTTTTCCGTGAAGCAGTTGGAGCGGACCAAGCGGAACCTGGAGGCCCGCCTGGAAAAGCTGCAAGCCAACCACCGCAAGGATGACGTGGTGACGTTTGAGCAGTTGGGTGTGGACATGATGTTCGTGGACGAAAGTGACAACTATAAAAACCGTGCGAAACGTTGCGCTACAAGTCGTTGCTGACAACAACGGCGAAAAGCGCCATGTGGTTGCACTTGTAAATCAAGAAAAGACCATAGAGAACTCAAATCTCGAAATCAGGGGTGAAGTTCCCCTGCCGTACTGAATCAATGCCGAAGCGGTCCGTCATACCGCAGGCAGTACGCGGGCTGATACTCCACTGTGCGTTGTCCATCTGCAAATGGACGGGGTGCAAGAGCGTGGTGAAGTCGTAGCCTGAAAACCTAAACTTCTCGCAAGAGAGGCATGGATAATAATGGAGCGGGCCTCCGTAAGCCTATGGCTATCCGTAAGTGAAAGCTATGCAGCATCGTAAGACGTTGGCACTCGAAAGAGTGAAAATTGGAAAAGGTGTGTGCGGCTGGTTTTTCCGCATACGCCCGATGGAATGAAATATCCATCTGGAATCATGCAAAAACTGTGATTCAAAGCATGGTTGGATTTTCCCGGTGTAAGGTAGCGGCCTAAGGGCTTCAACGGTCAGAAATGACCACAAGGATAGAGATTTGGGAACGTTTGAGAGCCTATAATGGGAGCATTGCAGTGCGATGAACTTATAGGAAGTCAGCCGTACCATAGTAGTCTGAGATTGGGAAAGCCAATCACACGGGGCTGAAATGCCCCACGGCGAAGGGTACGAGTCAAGTTGATTTACAAATTTCACAAAACGAGAACCAAACAACTCCCTGAAAGATGGGTGACGAACTGCGAGGTGAGAGCCTTGTGCATTTGAACGTCAGGTTTTCAACAGAAACAGGATTAAAGGAGTTTCAAGACCTGCTGTATGAAAAATCAGGCCAGGGAATTCCTTTCTCGGGACTGTTGGAGGCAATGGTCAATGAAGCGACCATTGTCACCGCTGTTCATAACATCAAGTCGAACAAAGGCAGTAAAACCGCCGGAGTAGATGGTGTGTCAATGGACAGATACCTGCAAATGCCAAGAGATGAACTGATTACGTTGATTCAATCGACCGCAGCAAATTATAAGCCAAAACCAGCGCGGAGGGTTTATGTCCCCAAAAGCAACGGCAAGCGGAGACCGCTGGGAATCCCCACAGTGTTGGACCGAATTGTCCAGGAATGCGTAAGAATCATATTAGAGCCGATATGCGAGGCTAGATTTTATTCCCATAGCTACGGGTTTCGGCCCTATCGGGCACAAAAACACGCAATCCGGGATATTGTCAATGTTATCAATGCAGGCTGCAAATCACAAGACCAAGCTGTTTGGGCGGTAGAAGGTGACATCAAGGGGTGTTTCGACAACATCAATCACCGGGTACTGCTTCAAAAGCTGTGGCGCATAGGCATCCATGACAAAAGAGTTTTGAAGCTCATCAGCCAGATGCTGAAAGCCGGATATATTGAGAGCGACCTGTTTTACACGACGAAAGCAGGAACGCCGCAGGGCGGCATTTTATCACCCCTGCTGTCCAACGTGTACTTGAACGACTTTGACTGGTATGTGGGACGTACCTATATGGAACCGCACCGCCAATGCAAGCACAAATGCAACGATACCCGGCGCTTGAAGTGGGCCGGAGTCACCCCAAAGTATAATTTCCGCTTTGCGGATGATTGGGTGATCCTGACCTCTACACAGCGCGAGGCCCTTCGCCTGAAACGTGAATTGACAAAATATTTCCGATACAAGATGAAGCTGGAACTGTCCCAAGAGAAAACCCATGTCACCGACTTGCGTCAGGAAGGGATACACTTTCTTGGATTTGTTGTCAAAGCAGAGCGCAAACGCAAAACCCCGGACCCCAAAACTTGGACGCCGTTTCTGGTAGGCAAGCCGTTCCCGGATATGGAGCGCCTTGGAGGGAAAATCCGTAAACTAGCAAAAGAAGTGCGGAAAATCGGGATGTGCGAGAAAAACAACACCCAAGCGGCGCAAATTCAATATGTGAACTCGGTTATCATGGGAATCGCGCAGTATATCCAGCCTTCCATTTGTTCCAGCGCCTTTCACGCAATCGACCGCAGGGTAAATAATACGGCGTTGGCAGTCTGGAAAAAGATGTTTCCCAAGCAATACAACCAGATGCAGGTCCCGCTAAAAACACTTTGCAACCTCCCCCACCGGCATGAGGGGTATGACAGTACAACATTCGCGGTTGAAATTGAAGGGAAATGGTTTGGCATTACCTACGCTTTTATTTCCCATAGCAATTATGAAAGCCGGCCATTTGACCAGAAAATGACCCCTTACACAGCAGACGGGCGGAAACGGTATGTAAACTATCGTTCCAAGCACAAGCCTTTACCGTGTGACCGCCCATCCATCAATACCCCGGAAGATATTGCGCTGTCTGTGTATGCAAAAGGAAAGTACAATTTTGAGTATATTATGAACCGAGAGTATGCCTATAATCGGGATAAAGGCAAATGCAAGTGTTGCGGCAGAACCTTTTCGGAGGATGTTCCTAAGCGTTGTCATCACGTAAACAATAAACTTCCCATCGAACGAATCAACAAAGTTCCTAATTTGGCGTGGCTATGTGATTCATGCCACCGCATGGTACATGGCAGTCCCATTCCGTCTGGTATGGATGCCAAGACGGTACGCAAAATCGAGAATTACCGCAAGAAATTAAAAATGTGAAATTTGTAAGTGCGCTGTATTCCGCGAGGGTACGGCAGTATTGAAATCAGTAGAAAGTAAGTCAACTTGATGGTAGGCCGGGTGCGGTGAAAGCTGCACGCCCGGCGTGAGGTAGGGGAAAACGCGGAGATTACTTCAAAGTGTTACCTATTACCATTGTTCCTCTACACCAAAATGAGGAATGTGGCGGGGCTTACCACCACCGACGCCCAAAAATCCAGCGATATGTTTGCCAAATGCCGCTACCTGGATGAGATCACCCATGGGCGCGGCGTCGTGTTCGCCACCGGCACCCCCATCTCAAACTCCATGACGGAAATGTATACCATCCAGCGGTATCTTCAGTTTGACCGCCTCCAGGAGATGGGCATGGGGCACTTCGACTGCTGGGCCTCCCGGTTTGGCGAGACCGTCACCGCCCTGGAACTGGCCCCGGAGGGCACCGGCTACCGGCCACGGACCCGGTTCGCCCGGTTCTTCAACCTGCCGGAGCTGATGAACCTGTTCAAAGAGGTGGCCGACATCAAGACCGCCGACCAGCTCAACCTTCCCACCCCGGAGGTGGAGTACCACACCGTTGCCTCCAAGCCCACCGAGATCCAGCAGGAGATGGTGAAGGAGCTTTCCAAGCGGGCTACCATCGTCCATTCCGGCACCGTGGACCCCCGCGAGGACAATATGCTGAAAATTACCAGCGATGGGCGGAAGCTGGGGCTGGATCAGCGGATCATTGACCCCATGCTGCCCGACGAGGAAGGCACCAAGGTCAACCGCTGCGTGGAGAACATCCTGCAATGCTGGCGGGATGGGGACAGTCAGAAGCTGACCCAGCTTGTGTTCTGCGATATCAGCACACCCAAGGCCGCGCCCGCTGTAAGGGGAAAATGGGGCCCCCGCCGCAACCCAGCGGAGCGGTTGCGGTGGGGAGAGGGGGGGCAAAGGAGCGGAGCGCAGTTTTCGGCGGAGCCGGAAACGGAGTGCAGCGGATTTCGCCCCGACGAGGAACAGGAGAAGCCCTTCACCATCTATGAGGATATCCGGCAGAAGCTGATCGCTGGGGGTATGGCCCCGGAACAGGTGGCGTTCATCCACGAGGCCAACACCGATGTGCAGAAGAAGGAACTGTTTGCCAAGGTCCGCTCCGGGCAGGTGCGTGTCCTGCTGGGCAGCACCTTCAAGATGGGCGCTGGCACCAACGTCCAGGATCTGCTCTTTGCCCTCCATGACCTGGATTGTCCGTGGAGGCCCCGTGATTTGATCCAGCGTTTGGGCCGCATTAAGCGCCGGGGTAATCTGAATAAAATCGTCCGGGTGTACCGCTATGTCACCGAGGGCACATTTGACGCCTACCTGTGGCAGACGGTGGAGAACAAGCAGAAGTTCATCTCGCAGATTATGACCTCCAAATCCCCGGTGCGCTCCTGCGAGGATGTGGACGAGGCGGCGCTGTCCTACGCCGAGATCAAGGCCCTGTGCGCCGGGGACCCCCGCATCAAGGAGCGCATGGAGCTGGATGTGGATGTGTCCAAGCTGAAAATCATGAAGGCGGCCCACCAAAACAAGCAATATGAGCTGGAGGATAACCTGATAAAGCATTTTCCGGAGCAAATTAGGCAGTATCAGGGTTACATTGAAGGTCTGGAAACTGACATGAAAACGCTGGCCGAGCATCCCCATCCGACTATCATCAAAGAGATCCCCGCGCCCGCACCTGCGGCGGAGGGACAGGCCGAGGGGACAGAACCTGCTGCACCCGCCGCTGTTGCCAAAGAGGTTTCTCAGGGGTTTGCCGGAATGGTGATAAAAGGGACAGCCTATGAGGATCGGGAGACGGCGGGGGCCGCGCTGCTGGAAGCCTGCAAGGAGGTCAAGGACACGGAGCCGGTCATGATCGGCAGCTATCGCGGGTTCACCATGTCGGTGAGCGTCAGCCTGTTCAAGCACAAGCTGGCGCTGAAGGGCGAGATGACCCATGAGGCCGATTTGGGGCTTGATGTGCGGGGCAACCTGCTCCGCATCGACAACGCCCTGGAAAAGATGCCGGAGCGGTTGGCGATGATCAAGGCCCAGCTTGACAACCTGTTCGCCCAACAGGAAGCGGCAAAGGCGGAGGTGGGCAAGCCCTTCCCCCAGGAGGACGAGCTGCGGCAGAAGTCCGCCCGTCTTGCGGAGCTGGACGCCCTGCTCAACATCGACGGAGGGCACAGGCATGAGGAACAGGCCATTGCCAAGTGTGCCCGCCCTTCGGTGCTGGATGGACTGAAACGGCCTGCCCAGCCGGGATCGGACAAGAAAACGTCCAAGGCTGTGGGGCAGGAACTATAAAAGGGAAAGTCAGGCGGGGGTGTCTCCGCCTGACTTTGCTTTCCGCTTCTGCTTCTGCGCCGCCTTTTTCTGGCGCTTTTCATCCATCTCGTGAAGCCAGTCCTTCACCGGGGCTTTCCACGGTTCGCTTTTGCTGGGGATATTTTTGATCAGGCTGCGCGGATTGAGGCCCAGGCGCTTTGCCAGGGCAATATCCTCGTTATTCAACCGGCACTTCTTTTTTGCTTCCGCCCACATCGCGTCGCTGTACGCCATATTTCCGCCCCCAACTCTATATTTTTCGCATTATATCACAAAAAATCTTCAAATGGAATGGAGGAATACAAAATGGATACGATTCAGATGGATCAAAACCAGCTCAATGACGCGCTTTACGACAAGATGGACAAGGAGCAGCAGGAATACCGGGCATGGCTGACGGCCCAGCCGCCCGACGAGATATTGGATCATGCCGCCGAGTTTACGATCCGGGAGGACATTTTGGTGGAGATGGAAGTGGTGGAGCTTCCGGCGGAGCAGGCGGCGGCGCTGCTGGCTTCGCCCACCCCGCTGGCGGATCTGTACCGGGAGTGGAGTTCGGTGGAGACCCACCACATGGAGGACATCCGGGACGTGATTGAGGACTGCACCGAGAAACTGGCCGCAAAGGGCCGGGAGCGCCCCTCAGTGCTGGATGGGCTGAAACGCCCTGCCCAGCCGGGGCCGGACAAGGGAGCGCCGCCCAAGCACTTTGGCCCAGAGCTGTGACACGGCGGCAGTTTGTCCCTATTTCTATATATCCGCTTATTTTTCTCTTGAGAGATTTCAGATTTTGTCCTTCAACTGCCGTGCCGATGTGATCACAGTAACACCCCCATATACTGCTGTACCAGCTTCTCTACATGGAATGTCTTTGCGTAGTCCATGAGATTTTGCAGGTTTTTCCCTCGGTGCTTGGCGTACAGCTTCAGCGCGTCTTGAAAAACCTGCGTTTCCATTGAGTTCCTGCTGCGGATCACATCACAGACGGTACGCTCCATATCGTATACCCGTACCTGATGATTAAAAATGGTAGCTGCTGTTGAGATACCAATCGCATAGAGTTCTTTCTTCACCGTATAAACTTTTACTCCCTGAGAGGTCAGGTGCTTTGGATTATACCCCGTCTTTACCGTGACAGTGCTTTGAAGCGGTTCCCGGTCAGTCAGTTCATGGAAGAACAGGGCGCTGTCGTGGGAGAATACAATTTGCGGGCAACGTAGCTGTAGCAGATATGCCTCGTCTCTCCAAGCCTCCGGCGAAAGATAGATCCCAAGCGAAACCCGTTCAAAATGATTGCTTGCAACATAATTTGCCAATGCTGTTTTGGAGATACCTGCCGCAACTGCTGCTGCGGTGGTCAGGACACCGCCATCTGCCGCCGCAAGAGACGCCAGCTTTTGAGCATCCGTCATGCTGTTCACCCCCCTACGCTAATATTGTACTTGATATTAGCGTAAAAGTAAATAGCTTTTATAGCTGCAACACCGTAGATCGAACGAACAGCCAGGAGGTTTTCGGCCTCCTGGCTGATTTTATTCAAGGAGGATCGCAACATGGATAAGACCCCAATTTACCCACACCCCGCCGCCTATGCACGGGAAAACGGCGAACTGGAGCAGTACCGGGCGTCGCTGAAAGCTCTCACCGACTGTAAGTGCGCCATCGACAAGGCCATCAACGATAATTGGGATGGAATGAATTTTGCCAGGGATTCCGCCAAAAGCGTTTTGAAGCAGTTTGGCCCGGAAAAGGTGGCGTTCATTCTGGCCTATACCGTCCGTGAGAAAAATCTTGATAACCGCTTCTCCGGCCACAACGCAAGCTGGGCCAATACTGTTCCGATGTACGGAATGGCCGGGGGGCGGGATAGCTGTACCCTGGAAAGCCACCCCGCCAAGGTGGATCTGTTCATTGATGTGGTGCGTGAGGACATTCTGGAGCTGGCCCAGGAAAAGTCCGAGGCACGTTCCACAAAGCATAAAAGGGAGGGAATGAAGATGGACAAGACCCCGGTTTACACAGAATCTTTTCAATATGCCTACCAGCATGAGGAGGAAACACAGCACATCGCGTCCCATACCGCCAACATTGGCTGCAAAGAGGCGATTGAACAGGCCATCGCTGACCACTACAGCGACAACTGTCTCAATACAGCGGCGGCGGTCCAGGATGTGGTGAAGCGGTTCGGCTATGAGCGGATGCTCTATGTGCTGGCAAATACCGTGCAGGACATGGAACAGGATGGGCGCGTGTCCCGTGCCAACAAGGATTGGGCGCGGACGATCCCTGTCGCGTTTGAAAGCGGGCGGCGGGATACCTCCTACCTGATCACCCGCAGTCACCCCGGCCTTCTGAACCTGTTTGTGAGCGAGGCGCGGCATGGATATCTGCTGTCCCTGCCCCTCAAACGGGAGGACATCAAAGCGGAAGCGGCGCGGATTCTGGCGGAGTTCCAAAACGCCCCGGAGCCGAACAGCCCCAACAAAACCCACTACATGGCCCAAATCTCCCCGGACTTCCTGGCGCGGGCCAAGACGAAGGACCACGACCGGCTGATGGCTATGCTGCCCTTCCAGTCCTTGACCTTCTCCGCGCTGAACGGGCGGAAGGGCACCTATGCCCTGATCCGGCAGGACGAAAACCGTTTTCAGCCCCTGGTGCTGCGTCGGCCCTCGGTGCGGAAAAAACTCCAGGAGCAGCAGGACGCACCCAAGCCGCCCACCAAAGATCGGACCAAAGCTCAAGAACGGTAGGGTATTATTTTGAGAAAGCGTTACAGAAAACCGAGGGTACATCTGGAGCAATATTACAATGGATATTTTATGCTTGAAAGGACGAAAAGCTGGGTAGCAAAAGATGATTTTGGTAACTATGTAACAAGTGCAAGGACGAGAAAAGAATGCGAGGACAAATGCAGACGTTTGGGATATTGTCCAGAGCGGGATGTCGTGTCTTTGCCAAAGCCTTCCGTCCTGAAAAAGCTACAAGAGACAACCGTATCGTCCAAGGTGTCCAGCCCTTCCAGGGATAAAGAGCAGGAGGAGCGGTGACAGTGGCAAACTTAGAACGAGAGGTACAATTAAAATTCCGCGTCACCCCGGAGGAACGGGCGCTGATCGAGCAGAAGATGGCCCAGCTCGGCACCACAAACATGGCGGCGTACCTCCGCAAGATGGCGATTGACGGCTTTGTGGTGAATCTGGAACTGCCGGAGCTGGGGGAGCTGGTGTCCCTGTTGCGGCGGTCCAGTAACAACCTCAACCAGCTTACCCGCCGCGTCCATGAGACAGGGCGCGTCTATGATGCCGACATGGATGATCTTCGGCAAAGCCAGGAACGGCTATGGGATGCGGCGCAGAAGATTTTGACCTCGCTGGCGAAAATCCAGTAAACTCTACTGTTCGGGCGGAACAAATTCAAGCAAGTCCCCAATTTCGCAGTTTAGGACTGTGCATAACCGAGCCAACACGTCTACGTCCAATCGCGTCACTGTGTTGTTGCAATAGTGATTGAGCTGTGTCCGCTGCATCTCGGCGCGCTGGCTCAGTTTGTTTTTGCTTATTCCGGCTTTCTCAATGAGTTCGTCCAAATGAATTATGATCTTCCCATACCGCTCCAATAGCTCCACCATCCTGTCTAAATATAGTTGACATAGATAGTGTAACTTTGATATGCTTGCTTTATAAGCTGTAGAAAGTCTTGTGTAATATCTTGCACATACGGGAGCGAGAAATGATAGTTACATTTTGCGGCCACAGCAAGCTCAACAAGCCGGACAGCTTTTCAAAATGGCTGGATGTCATACTCCCCTCACTGATCGAGGGCGGCGCGGACACCTTCTACCTCGGCGGCTATGGAGCCTTTGATGGTTTGGCTGCGGCGGCTGTTCGGCGGCAGAAGGAAACCTATCCCCACATTGAGCTGATCCTGGTGCTGGCCTATCTTGACCGGGAGATCGACGCCTCCCGCTATGACGGCACCACCTACCCGCCGCTGGAAAAGGTGCCCCGGCGGTATGCCATCGTCCGGCGCAACGAGTGGATGGTTTGCGAGAGCGATGTGGTGATCTCCGGCGTCCTCCATAGCTGGGGCGGCGCGGCCAGGACGCTGGAATTTGCACAGCAAAAGAAAAAGGTGGTTCTTCAATATCCCGCCCAAGCTGGGAGAAAATAATTATGGGCATCCGAGCGCCGCCGCATCCTTGCAAAAAAGTATTTTTGGCGCTATGCTGGTAATAGAAATTTTTGGGGGAGTGATCGTCACAATGCTGACTTTTGAAAAAGTGCTGGAGGTTTTCGGGGATTATCTGTCCGAGGACAAAGCCTGTGAGGTGCTGACCACCAGCCGGGGCCATCTGGTGGTGGACTGGGAGAGCTGCAAAAATAACTGGGTGACATCCCGGCTGTGTCTTACCCCGGAAAAGCTGCGGGACGTGCTGCGCTCCAGCTACGAGGAATACCAGGGCTATCAGCTCACCGACGGCTATAAGCGGGACTTGACCGACCAGGAGGAACAGGACATTGAGCGCATGGGCGGGGAGCTTGCCGCCCAGTGCGAGAACAGTTGAAGGAAGGGGACGGCTCGTGGGCCGTCCCCTTTGTGAAGGAGGGCATCGTATAGCTACCACACGCATTAAATCCCTGCACACCGGCAAAGGGCGGACGATGGGCAAGGCCATCCAGGATATCATCGACTATGTGGAGAATCCGCAAAAGACGGACGGCGGCAGGCTGATCAGCAGCTTCCAGTGCGACAGCCGGATCGCGGACGCGGAGTTCCTGTTTGCTAAGCGGCAGTACCTCGCCAAGACCGGCAGACGGCGCGGGGCGGATGATGTGATCGCCTACGCTATCCGGCAGTCCTTTGTCCCCGGCGAGATCACCCCGGAGGAAGCCAACCGCCTGGGCTGTGAGCTGGCCCGTCGCTTCACCAAGGGGAATCACGCCTTTGTGGTCTGCACCCACATTGATCGCCACCACATCCATAATCACATCATCTGGAACTCCACCAGCCTGGATCACACCCGAAAATTCCGGGACTTCCTCGGTTCGGGCCGGGCGGTGCGGAAGCTCAGTGATACCATTTGCATTGAAAACGGATATTCCATCGTGGAGCATCCCAAGGGCAGGGGCAAGAGCTATGACAAGTGGCTGGGAGATAAACCGCCCTGCCACCGGGATCGTCTCCGAGCGGCAATCGACACGGCCCTTGCTCAAAAGCCCGCCGACCTGGATGGGCTGCTGAAGCTGCTGGGCGAGGCGGGCATTGAGGTTTCGCCACGGGGAAAATCCATCCGATTGAGAGCGCCGGGGCAGAAAAGATTCGTTCGGCTGGATGGGGACAGCCTGGGGCCAGAATATGAGATTGCCGCCCTGCTGGATGTTCTCGCCGGAAAGCGTACCCATGTCTCCGGCGCAAAAAATATCCACCGTGCAGATCCCCCGAAGGTGAATCTGCTGGTGGACATCCAAGCCAAGCTCCGGGCAGGGAAGGGCGCAGGCTATGCGCGGTGGGTCAGTGTTTTTAATTTGAAACAGATGGCCCAGACCCTGAATTATCTGACGGAGCATGGGCTGCTGGACTACGCCGACCTCAAAGCAAAGGCGGCAGACGCCTCCGCCCGCTATCACGACCTGTCCGAAAAAATCAAGGGCGCGGAGCAGCGCATGGCGGAAATCGCCGTGATGAAAACGCACATCATCAACTACGCCAAGACCCGCGACGTGTATGTGGCCTACCGCAAGGCCGGGTACTCCAAAAAGTTCAAGGCCGAGCATGAGAGCGACATCCTGTTACATCAGGCGGCAAAGAAATTTTTCGATGAATCCGGGCTGAAAAAGCTGCCCACAGTGAAAAGTTTGCAGGCCGAGTACGCCGCGCTCCTGGCCGAAAAGAAGTCCGCCTATGCCGAGTACCGCAAAGCGAGGGCCGAGATGAAGGAGCTGCTGACGGTCAAGGCCAACGTGGATCGCTTGATGGGTTATGACAAATCGGAAACGGATATTGAGGCGGAACGCCAGGAAGGACGCTGACCGTTTCCACCGTCCGGGAGGGCCGCAGGCCCGATAAAAAGCGTCCCGCAGG
>OFFU01001098.1_pt1 | contig 21059 bp, 31 predicted proteins | sample 1521451 | NCBI WGS metagenome assembly OFFU01 (sample SAMEA3504106, study PRJEB24116) | mouse gut metagenome | biome: mouse gut; feature: mouse-associated habitat; material: faeces | place: Denmark | collected 2011 | reverse complement strand
CACTTGACTTTTAATCAAGTTGTCCGGGGTTCGAGCCCCCGATGTCTCATTCATTCGGAACGGCGGGAAGCGTTGGAGTTACAGCGTTTCCCGCTGTTTTTGGCGTAAGCGGGAGTGGTGGGAAGTGATTGGTTTTAAATGTCCGCATCGTGTCCGCAGGGGCATGATTTGAAGGCAATGTCCGCATTGTGTCCGCAAATTATAGAGCCATTATATCATTTATGAGGGCGGCGGCGTTTTCTTTTTCTTCCACAATGTGGTTGTATACGTCCATTACTATTTTTTCAGTGTCCCCCATTAACTGGGCAATTTTTTTGATGCTTACCGCAGGGACCTGGTAGCAGAGGTTTGTGCAGTAATTGTGACGGAAAATATGGGCGGTCAGGCCGTTAATGACGGGAAAAGCGTCTGTCCCACCGGCGGCATGGTTCATTTTTTTTACAATGGAAGACCACATTTTGACATAGGAGGAATGCGTAATCAAGGAACCGTCCCTGCAGGTGAAAAGCTGCGTCCCCTGTAATTTAGACAGATAATATTTCAAAAAGAGCGCCGCGCTGTCAGGAATGGGCAGGCAGCGGAAGCCGTTTTCTGTTTTTGGGACGGGTTTTATTTCTGATGCATTCCCATCGAAAATAAGGGCTTTTGTGATGGATACGGCAGGGTTTCTCTCATCAAAAGAGAAGTCGAATTTAGACAGAGCCAGAGCCTCCCCGCGGCGCAGCCCACAGGAATAAATTATGAAGACAAACGCTTTTTCACGGTCTGTAAAATCGGCTTTCAGCACTGCGTCTTTTTCTATCTGGGTCAGCGCGCGTTTTTCTTTGCAGACGTATTTTGGGAGATTAATGTCAGAGCAGATCATTTCATACATTCCTGAGCCGATGTAATTGTCTGCAACCGCCATTTTGAGAATCTGTTTAAAGGTAATGCAAATTTGCTGGCAGGGGCGCGGCTTATCCAGCGCCCGGTTGACTGCAAGCTGGAAATGGCTGTTTCGGATTTCTGACAGTTTTATGTTTTCAAGGAAAGATAAATGTGTATTTATAATATTACGGTACATTGCCTGTGTGTTCTTTTCACGAACGCCTTTTTTGGTCTGGAGCCACTGGCTGGCGTAATCCGTAAACGTCATGTCCGAATTATGTACATATTTTCCGTTTTCCACGTCATGTTTCAACTGGTTTACCTGACGTTCCAGATCGGCGCTTGATTTTTTTGACACAAGACGCTTCCGGCGCTTGCTCCCGTCCTGATTGTATGTGCCGTCCCAGATTTTTGTTTCAAACTCACCGCGGGCGTTTTTCTTGTATTTTGCTTTTGCCATGGTATCCTCCTTAAAAATGGGTATAAAAATAACAGCCAGACGGACAAAAGTTCCGCTTGCAAGCTGTTTCCGGAGATGGTACAATATATTTGTTTATCGGGTATCATCTTCGGATGTGCTGGAAGCCGTTCAGTGTTGGTCGCACTGGGCGGTTTTTTTGTTACAAAGACAATTTTGCAATGTTGATGTTTAATGTTTTGTAAATGCAAACAGGTATGTCATCCTCAAAGCTATACTGTCTGGTTTGCTCATTCTGTTCAAAATCATATACGCTGACAGTGCGGATTCGGGGATTTATAATCCAATATTCCCTAACTCCGGCAGAGCGGTATTTAAAAAGTTTAATCCCATAGTCTATGCGTTCTGTGCTGGGGGAAACAACTTCGATAATCCAATCCGGGGCGCCGTTGCAGCCTTTGTCATTTAATTTGTATTTGTCACATATTACGGAAATGTCAGGCTCGACGTAGTTTTTATTATCCCTATTCAGAAATACGGCGTAAGGGGCAAGGTATATCTTGCACAATCCCCTGTTTTCGTCAATATAGTCTGCAATTTTACGGGAAAGAGAAAAGATAATGTCTTGATGCCTTGCGTTAGGCGGAGCTATATCATAAATCTGTCCGTCAATCAGTTCTGCCCTATGCCCCTCTGGCAAAGCGTATATGTCTTCAACAGTATAAGTTATTTTCTGTGGAAATGGCATGGCAATTCCTCGCTTTCAATAGGCTGTTGGTTTCCGGTTTTAATCCCAGTTCAATTAATTTTTTACAATATCCTGACATGTGTGACATTTGCCCAATGGTTAAATATTTGTTTTCTTCTAAAAAAGCGTCATCTATCAGGAGTTCCATCGCAAACTTATTCGCCTCGATTTCATTTTTTGAATTAAGCAATAATGTTTTGCTTTTAATGAAGTAGCAATTTTCTTTTCTATGTAAAACGGCATGTCCCAGTTTATGCGCCATTACCAATTTCATTTCGTGTTCAGACAAGTTTTGGTTGATGAAAATATACCTATGGTTCTTTAAGTACATATAACAGCCTTCAATGCTGATGTTTCCTATTTGGTATAAAATATGGAGAAAATCCGCTTGTTCAAAAGGGTCATTTGTCTTAAATATTTTCTTATAGTAAGCAACAATTTCTTTGATTGTGTGTTTCAACCGTACCACCTACTTTTTGTATTTCTTTGGAGTGTATTTTTCTCTGTTAATTATTTTTAGCCTTTTTAATGCAATCTCCAGTTCTTCACGAAAAAGCTCCGCCGCTTCCGGTGACAGTTCCTCTCCATTGTAGCTTGCAGGGCCTTTTTCGCCAGATTGTAATTTATCCATTATAGAATCAAGGTCTTTTGCTATGTCGCGTTGGTCTTTTGGGGTTAATTCACGTTCTTTTTGTTTTGGCGTATCAATTCCAGTCATTAAATAATCAACAGTTATGCCAAAGTAATCGGCTAATTTCTTCATGTTTTCTGTTTTTGGCGTGCTTCTTCCACGCTTCCAGTCACTTAACGTTGATTGAGTGACGCCAGTTTCTTTTGATACCTTGTATGCAGTGATGCCGTATCGTTGTAATAATTGTTCAAAAATCTCATACATATTTTGTCTACCTTTCACAAATAAATAACAATACTATGAAAAACCGAAAATGCTATTGATATTATCGGAAAATCATAGTATAGTATGAGTATACAAGGGAAAAGCGATAACAAACCCTAGTATACTACGGAAATGTTATTTTTCTTGATAAATTTACAATATCACATTTCCGTAGTAATTGCAATAATTATAATTTGGAAAGGCGGTGTAAAATTGTACAAAAAATTTGCTGATTTATTGGACAAAACTAACAAAACAGCATATCAAGTATCAAAAGATACAGGAATAGCACAGTCAGTTTGGAGCGTATGCGCGCGATTGAAAATTTCAACGAGGCGGATGTGAAGGTCTCAATGGGGGACACGAAAAAAGCGGTTGTTGTGGAAAGCGCGGTGACGGTCGTAAACACGATGTCACAGCTTTACATAACGACTACGATTGCATAAGGAGGGGGAAACAGATATGGCTGAAGCAAATACAGAGAATAGTAAACCCGTTGTCATGCTGGCAAAAGACACGCTGTCCGCTTCCATGGCGGAATGCTTTATAACGATCGATGGCAAGCGGTATAATTTTATGCAGGCAATTAATTTGGAAGCGAAATTTGAGAAAACAAAGACGGAGGTCCCGATTTTAGGGAAAACAGGGAAAGGGAACAAAGCGAACGGCTGGAAAGGGACAGGATCGGCGACGTTCCATTATAACACGTCCATTTTCCGGAAGATGATGTTCCAATATAAAGAAAAGGGCGAGGACACTTATTTTGATATGCAGATTATCAACCAAGACCCGACAAGCGCCGCGGGGAAGCAGGAAGTTGTCTTATATGGATGCAACATAGACGGCGGGATTTTAGCGAAATTTGATGCGGACGGGGAGTACTTGGATGAAGACATGGATTTCACGTTTGAGGATTTCTCAATTACGAAAGAGTTTAAGGAGCTTTCAGGGTTTGCGCCAAAGTAGCAGGCAGACAAGCCGCTAAAATAAAAAACAGCTTCCATTTCCCCTTAATATCGTGTATAATCAAAGGCATGATGTTAAGGAGGAAAATGGAGCTATGAAAAAGGGACCGATTCCACAGGTGGATTTCCGGCAAAGTTTTCCTTTGTAAATGATGTGACAATGGCTAAAGTCAGGTAGAAGGGGGAATCTTTATGTTTTGGCGGATTGGCATGATATTTTCAGTGATTATGACAGCTGGAGGGGTCTTAGCGCTGATTGTGGAGAAAGGAACGGAACCATTATTTGTGTTACCGTTTTTTGTTATATTTGATATTATTTCTTATAGAAAATATAGGGACATAAAAAGCGGAAAGGCGGATGAGAGAAAAGAAAAAGCGAAGGAAATAAAAGATCTGCGTCATAGAACTATATTGGGGAAGCATCAAGCGGGGCTTCCATTGCCACAGGATAGTTACTGCACAATTTTGATTGAAGATTCATGTTTTAAGATTACGGGCGGCGGGAATGAATTTAGGTTAGATAAAGGAAAAATAACTGAAATGTGCGTTAAAACAGACGTAGAAATACAAAGGCAGTATGTTTCAAGCTCTGGCGGAGCGGTTGCAGGGGCGATGGTATTTGGGGCATTAGGCGCCATTGTTGGCGGCCGGGTGAAAGAAAAGACGAATAAAACGTCTACATATTACCTTATTTTTACATACCGCTCTAATGATGAGATTAACTACGTCAGTTTTGAGATTGATTCAGTATATAAGGCAGGGAAGTGGTGTAGGGAAATACAGAACCGGATAGGGGGAAATTCCCAAAATCCAACGATTGAATTGTAAAGAAAAGCTCCTCCTTACGGAATGCAGGCGGGCGTGAGCGGAAAAGTATATAGTTTTAACATAACGGTAATCAAAGAGCTTGGAAACAGGCTCTTTTTTATACATATTTTTAAGAAAGGAACTTATATGCGGTTAATTGAATATAGGGGCGGATGCATGTCAGGGTATGTTCCTGAACGCCCCAAAAGCATTAGAAGGCGTGGCGAAATGCTACGCCTTATTTTAATTCCATAGGTAGGGTGGAAAAATTGAAATAACTCTTGACTTTTGTCGAACAAAAGTATATAATAGATTATAGTTAAGAGAGGCAAGATCTTAGCGGAAAGGAGAAAATAACATGGAGGTAAAACAGGATATGACAGTTGAAGAAAAAAGAGATGTGCTGTTAGAAGTTTTAGCAGATTTATACACAATCAAGGCGGCTAACAAAGAAGAAAATGCAGTGTTAGACCACAAAATCAAAGTAACTGAAAAACGTCTTGAAGTCTTAGGAGTTACAAACTTGGCAGACATTAGACCATAGCAGACAGAAGAAAGGGCGGGCTTGCCACCGCCCAATCTCCTATAGTCAATATATCACTGATAGGGAGTGATGTAAAGTAGAAAAAAAGAAAATGGGTAGACCGACGGAAAATCCAAGAGGGGAACGCTTGGGATTTAGAGTGTCAGAAGAAGAAAGTGAAATGATTAAATACTGTATGGAATATTCGGGCATGTCTAAAAGCGATATATTAAGACTTGGAATCCGTAAAGTCTATGAGGAAGTCAAAACAAGTAACCAAAAAGAATAGAGAGTTGCCACGCTACCAACGAAAACAACTCTCTACTAACACCAATCCATCAAAGGGAGATTGATATGTTTATTGTATCTTCTTTTGGTGCGGTTGTCAAACATTGAAAGGAGATTTTTTATTATGAGTAACATTGAAAAACTGTATGATAATTTATGCCTAATGAATGAACATGCAGATATGCGTGAAACGATAGAGGCTGGAGACCGGCTTGAAGGGGCGATGGGAAAAGAACTTTATGGTAAATACGAAGATGAAATCATTGACTGCACAGACGCCAATGAGAAGCAGGGTTTTATATTTGGCTTTCAGTACGCTGTATCGTTATTGGTTAATGGAGAGGCGGTGTCTGTTAATGAGTAAAAACTTAAGGATTATCGAAAATGAATTAGTGCCAGTATATGAAACAAGTAATGGCGAAAAGGTAGTTTATGGAACGGAATTGTATGCGGTATTGGAAGCAAAAAGCAAATTTGCAGACTGGATAAAAAACCGTTTAAAAGATTGTGATGCTTTGGAAAATGAAGATTTTCAGAGTTTTTCTAAAATTTTAGAAAAAGGTGGTAGACCGCAGACGGAGTACATCATCAAACTCGACACCGCCAAAGAAATGGCAATGCTCGAACGCAATGAGAAAGGCAAGCGGGTACGCAGATACTTTATTCAGATTGAAAAGAAATATAAAGAGAATGTTTTGGGCGGCGCATTAAAAGAAATGGCGGACAATCCCATGAAACTTTTAGAAATCCACTATGAGGCATTGAAGCAGAACAGGGCGGAAATAGCAGGTGTGAAGCAGGACGTGTCTGCCGTTGAACAGAGGGTGGGCAAACTGGAAAGCAACATGACTGTTACCCATGAGCAGATACAGGTGATTAAGAACCGCGTGAATAAGAAAATCACTGCTTTGCTGGGCGGATATGGAAGCAACGCCTACAAAGATAGGCATTTGAGGGGAAAAGCATACAGCCGCTTCAATAAAGATTATTGCGATTATTTCCGTATCAATGCAAGGGCGAACACGCTGGCGGCAAAATTTGAAGAAGCGCTGGGCTACATAGACATGTGGGAGCCGGACACCAATTTGAGGATACAGATAAATGACTGCAACGCGCAGATGAATATGGAGGTGGCATAACATGGCAAACCCTATCGTTAAAATAAACGACAGCTTAACTGAATTGGAACTGGCATGGGATAAGGCGGCTTTAATCTGTGTTGACGTAAAAGATGGATATTTTAGTGAGGCAGAGCCAAATGACTGGTTCTTAAAGGCTTATTACGATAGCTCAGGCATAAAAACGCAGATTCTTTTTGATTATCTGTACAATATGAAAAAATCCATTGAAGCGTTGCGCTGCCTGCTTGAGAAAGATTTTACAATGGAACAAGGAAAAACAGCATAGCGTTAATCAGGGAGCTTGGAGACGAGCTCTCTTTTTATATATAAAAATAAGAAAGAGAGGACAAAAACATGTCAAAATTTTCACAATTTATGAAAGCGAACAAGATAGCGAGGGAAAATGAAAAATACGCCCCGACTAAAAGTTTAACGGACAGTGAAGGGAAGCCTTTGGAATGGGAATTTAAGCATATCTCATCAAAAGAGAATGAGGAATTGCGGGAATCCTGCACTTATGAAGTTCAGGTGAAAGGGAAGCCAAACCTGTTCCGGCCGAAACTGAACAGTTCAAAATATCTTTCAATGATGATTGCGTCATCCACGGTTTACCCGGATTTATACAATGCTGAACTTCAGGATTCTTATGGCGTGAAAACGCCGGAGGAGCTGTTATTTGCCATGGTGGACGATCCGGGCGAGTATAATGCCATGGGCGAGTGGATACAACGGTTCCAAGGCTTTACAAAGACTTTGGATGAAAAGGTGGACGAAGCAAAAAACTAATTAAAGAAGGGGATGCGGAAGCGAATTATGCTTACTATTCCCTTTTGAAACTCCATATCCTCCCGTCCGTGTTTCTTGGAATGGACGAGCGGGAAAAAGCATTTGTGATCGCATGTATCCAGATGAAAATTGAGCAGGATAAAAAAGAAGAGAAGAAAGTAAAATCAGCTTCAAGGAAGAAAGGGCGGTGACAGTATGGGAGGCATACGGACAGCGATTGAGCTTCAGGACAACTTTAGCGGCGTGTTGTACAATGTCTGCGGCGCGGTCAATCTGGCAATCAGTTCGATGCTTGAGATGCAGGGCGTTATGGGTTCAGATATGGATTTGTCGTCGTTAGAAGGGGCGCGGGCGCAAATTGATTCTGCTTCCGCTGCGCTTGAGGCTATGAATGAAACAATCCGGAATATGTCTTCCCCACGGATTGAAGCGCCGAATCCACAAGCGGATCAGTGGCGGACGGATACGCTGCCAGTGTTTAATGGAAGCGGAATGGAAAGGTACAGGCAGGAAATCCAAAGCGCGAACGCAATGGCGCAGCGGTTAGGCGACACGCAGGATCGGCTGGCAAGGCAGGCGCTCCGCATGGATATTTTGCCGCCGGAAGCGTTCCACGACATGAACAGCCTTGCAACGCGCATGGACCATCTTAGGGGCAGGATTCAGGAGATTTCAGAAAATCCGGTCAATATGGGGACGGAGGAGGCAAACAGGGGCTTAGAACAGCTCCGTTCCCAGCTTGACAGGGCAATGAGGCAGCAGGAAGAATTAAATTCTGCAATGGAAAGCGGAGACCTCAGCGCCATTAACAGCGCATATTTGCGGCTGACCCAGACGATAAGCGACACGGAACGGCGCATACGGGATAATACAGATGAACAGGGGAGGTTTAACCGGCAAATCAGGGATGGGACTTCCAGCGCGGATAAGCTTATGTCCGCCGTCAAAGGAATAGCCGCCGCTTACCTGTCCATAAGGGGGATAGGGGAAACGCTTGCGTTTTCCGATGAGCTTGCCCAGACTGTTTCAAGGCTGGATTTAATGAACGATGGCTCGCAGACGACGCAACAGTTGTTTGACAGGATCTATGATTCCGCAAAAGAAACCCATTCGTCAGTAATGGCGACTGCGGATGCGATTGCAAAAATGGGGAATAATGCAGGGGGAGCGTTTGCGAATAATGAAGAATTGATTGCTTTTATGGAGCAGATCAACAAACAATTCGTTATTGGCGGGGCGTCAGCGCAGGAACAGCAAAACGCGTTAGTACAGTTAAGCCAGGCAATGAGCGCGGGGGCGCTGCGTGGCGAGGAGTTAAATTCCATTTTGGATGCGGCCCCCGGAATTGCAAGGGCGATAGAACAGAGCATGGGATGGGCGGAAGGCTCCATAAAATCCTATGCGGAAAAGGGAATGGTGACGGCGGAAACAGTGAAAGCCTCCATGCTGAATATGGCAGATCAGACGGATACTGCGTTTGAAAGCATGTCCGTTACGTTTTCACAGGTTTTAACGGATATACAAGATGATGCCATAATTGCTTTCCAGCCCGTTTTGCAAAGCTTAAATGACATTGCAAACAGTGAAGCGTTTAATTCCTTAGTTGATACGGCGATCCAAGGGCTGACAACGCTTGCAAACAGCGAGGCTCTTCAGAGGTTTGTCAGCGAAATAGAGAATATGCTGAACACATTAAACCAAAGCGGGTTTTTTGCAGGGGTTGTGAATGGCGTGGCAGCTGCGTTCCAATTTTTGATTGCCATTGCCACGGTAGCATTTGATTTGCTTGGAGGCATGGCAGGGTTTATTGCGGAGAACTGGTCTATAATTGCCCCGATAATATATGGGGTGGCTGCGGCGTTGGCGGCTTATTGCATTGCATTGGGGATTTACAATGGCATTCAGCTTATAAGCAATGGAATTAAGGCAGCGTCAGCTTTTGCCGAAAACGTCCACGCAGCTTCGCTTGCAATGGAAACAGGGCAGACATTTGCTGCAACAGTAGCGCAATATGGATTTAACGCGGCTTTAATGGCATGCCCTATTACATGGATTATTATAATGGTGATTGCGTTGATTGCTATTTTTTATGCTGTAATTGGAGCGATTAACAAATTTGCCGGGACTTCCATTTCTGCGACAGGCGTTATCTGTGGGGCGTTTATGGTTGCGCTTGCTGTTATAAGCAATATATTTGTAACTTTGTGGAATGTCGTGGTAGACGTATTTGTATTGATTTATAACCTGATAGTAGAAGTGGCAAATTTTATAGCGAATGCGTTTACAGATCCGGTTGGCTCTGTATGCCGTTTGTTTTTTGGGCTTGCAGACACTGTCCTTGGGGTTCTTGAAACATTGGCTTCCGCTGTTGACACTCTTTTTGGCTCAAATCTTGCAGGGGCAGTGTCAGGCTGGCGGGAAACATTATCCGGCTGGGTGGATGACACGTTTGGCAAAGGGGAAGAAGTATGGGAAAAAATAGATGGCTCAAGCCTTAAATTAGAAAGATATGATTATAAAGACGCTTATGATTCAGGCTATTCTTTTGGGAAAGGGATAGATGAAAGCGTTTCAAATTTATTTGATCCGTCTTCTTCATTTGGTGGAAATGAAATGAAGTCTGTCAGCGGCGCATATAAGCAGCCAGGCGGTGGGGCGGGAGTTGGAGGGGGCGCCGGCGGCAGCGCAGCCCCCGCCGCCCAGATAGCCGCAAACACCGGGTAGACAGCCGCAAACACAGCGGCCATTGCAGATTCCCTTGACGTTTCCAATGAACAGTTGAAATATTTAAGGGATGTGGCTGAACGGGATGCCGTAAACCGTTTTACAACAGCAAGCATAAAAGTGGAGATGACAAACAATAACAATGTGAGCTCAGGCATGGACTTGGATGGCATTGTGGACAGCTTGACAACCGCGGTTGGGGATGCAATGTCTAAAACGGCAACGGGGGTGCATATTTAATGGCATATACATTTAGGATTGGGGGCGTTGCCCTGCCGGTAACGCCGGGGAAATTAACTGTAAAGATCAATAATGCAAACAAAAGCTGCGCATTAATGAATGAAGGAGAGATTAACATATTAAAAACGCCGGGGCTGACGGAGATTAAATTTGACGCCCTCCTTCCAAATCTCAAATACAGTTTTGCAGTATACGAAAATGGGTTCCAGAATGCAAAAGCATATCTGGAAAGGCTGGATCAGATGAAAAAAAATAAAGAAACGTTTCAGTTTGTGGTCTCAAGGAAACTGCCAAACGGGAAAGAGCTTTTTGAGACGAATATGACGTGTTCCTTAGAGGATTACTCCATCATAGAGGAAGCTGAGGAGACAGGGCTGGACGTCCTTGTTTCCATCTCCTTAAAACAGTACCGCGAATACGGCGCGAAAAAATGCAAAGTCAAAAAGGAGAGGAAGCTGAAGTTTAAGAAGTTGAGGAAAAAGAAGGGCATCCATATCCCGAAGATTAAGGATAATGTAGCGGTTTTGGCAAACCATTGTTATACGGTTAAGTTGGAAAAAGACATGACAGTGTATAATCTTGCGAAAAAAGTGTATGGCGACGGGGAATTGTACCCTACAATCGCAGAAGCGAATTGCAAATATAAGGATAGCAGATCTGACGGATTGGATGCCGCGGATAAGGACAGTATGTGGAAAAAATCTAAAAAACTAAAAAAAGGAAGAAAAGTGCAGATACCAGAGTTTGATTATAAGTAAAGGGGATTCGGATATGGAATTAATCATCCAAAGTGGGAAAGGTTTCCTCAGCCCGGCAGTTCTTGAAGGGATAGAATGGAGCGCGGAACGCAGCGGAGCCCCAGGGCAGCTTACGTTTAAAGTATTGGAAGACAATAAGCTGAAAATCTCAGAGGGAAACGCTGTCCGGTTTAAATATAAAGGGAAAAAAGTTTTTTACGGCTTTATATTCTCAAGGCAGACGGATGGCGGAGGGGAAGTTTCAGTGACCGCCTACGACCAGCTTAGATATTTTAAAAATAAAGAAACGTATGTCTTTGAAGGCAAAACGCTGACGCAGATCATAAAACGGATTGCATCCGATTTTGGCTTAAGGAAAGGCTCATTGGAAGACACAAAATATAAAATCCCCCACAGGGTGGAGGATAACCAGACCTTGTTTGACATTATCGCAAACGCGCAGGATCTTACCATGATGAACAGGGGGAAAATGTATGTCCTTTATGACGATTTTGGTAAATTAGCCTTAAAAAGCATATCTAAAATGAAAGTGGATATTGTCATAGACAAAGACACAGGGCAGAAATACGATTATTCAACCAGCATAGATTCTGAAACGTATAACCAAGTGAAGCTCTATTATGACAACAAAAAAACAGGGAAGCGTGAAGTGTATATTGCAAGGAGCGGCAAAAACATTAATGCGTGGGGATTGCTGCAGCATTACGAGAAATTAGAGGATGGCGAAAATGGGAAAGTAAAGGCGGACACATTATTAAAACTGTATAACGCAAGGAAAAAAACGCTCAGTGTCAAACAGGCGTTTGGGGATCGCCGGGTTCGTGCAGGGTCAATGGTAGTGGTTTCGCTTCGGCTTGAAAACAAAGAGCTTCTTCAGTATATGTTGGTGGAAAAATGCAAACATATCTATAAAGATGGGGAACATTGGATGGATTTGACATTGAGGGGAGGGGATTTCACTGTATGACGCAAAAGATTTACTGAAAATAATAAAACAGGCGGCAATGGAAGCGGTTGTGGCGTCAAATCCGGTCGCAGTCTGCACGGGGAAGGTGATGTCGGCATCCCCTTTAAAAATAAAGACGGGGCAGAAGCTTACACTGTCTGAAAAGCATGTTATAAAATGCAGGGAAACTGGGAATCTGGAAGAAGATGACAATGTTGTGCTGTTGCGCCAGCAAGGCGGGCAGAAATATATCATTGTGGGGGTGTTTTAATGTTGCCGGAAGTGGAAACGGATTTTACCGATGGATATGAAGTGGAGGAAGAACCGTCACTGACATGGAAACTGGATATAGAGAACGGGCGTATACGGGGACTGGCGGATGGTGAGGATGCGGTGCGCCAAGCGGTCTACTGCATATTGAATACAGAAAGGTATGAGACGCTTATTTATTCATGGGATTACGGGGTGGAATTTGTGGATTTGATTGGGAGCCCGTTAAACTATGCCATGACGGAACTGGCGCGGAGGGCAGAGGAAGCGCTTACACAGGATGATCGCATTATGGGGGTCAGTGATTTTGTGTTTGACACAGGGCAAAAAGGCCTTGTCCATATGTCTTTTATCATCCATACAGCGTATGGGGAAATGTTCGCGGAAAAAGAGGTGGAAATATAAATGTTTGAGGAAATGACGTTTGAAGCGGTTTTAGAGCGGATGTTAGACCGTATCGACGACGCTTATGACAAAAGGGAAAGCAGCCCCATTTATGCGGCGATTGCGCCTGCGGCATTGGAAATCGTAAATCTATACGCTGCTTTGGGTGACATGATGGATGAATCCTTTGCGGACACGGCATCCCGTGAATACCTGATTCGGCTTGCGGCATCCCGTGGCATGAAGCCGAAAGCAGCCACAAAAGCCATTGCGCTTGCGGAATTTACGCCGGATACGGTGGAACTGGCGGAGGATGCGGAATTTACGGCGGAAGAGGGGTTTTACAGGGTGGCTGGGAAAATCAGCCCCGGCAGGTACAAGCTGGAATGCAAAACGCCCGGGGAAATTGGAAATCTGTACACAGGGCAGATTATCCCGGTGGATTACATAAGCGGCTTGGAAACGGCAGAGATTACAGGGATTTTGTCTTATGGGGAAGATGAAGAAGGCACGGAAAGTTTCCGTAGCCGATATATGGCTTCGTTCGAAGCGGATGAATTTGGCGGGAATAAAAATGATTATATAAATAGGGCATTAATGCAGCGTGGAGTGGGCGCTGTGAAAGTGGAGCCTGTCTGGAATGGGGCTGGGACAGTGAGGCTTGTAATACTGGGCGCGGATTTCCGTAAGGCATCTGCTGAAACAGTGGAGGAAACGCAGCGTGTATTTGACCCTGATAGGAACGGGCTTGGAGATGGGCTTGCGCCTATCGGCCATGTAGTGACAGTGGAAACGGTGGAAGAAATCCCAGTGTCCGTCACAGCGGGCCTCACGTTTGATAATGGATATAGCTGGGGGGATTGCAAAGAAAAGGCGGAAGCTGCGGTAGAGGCGTATTTTTCTGAACTGCGAAGGGATTGGAGCGGGAAGGAATCTTTGTCTGCGCGTATTAGCGGCGTAAATACGGCGGTTTTGATGGCTCTTTCCTGTTGTCTAAAGATATTTTAACATTATAATTTCAAAAAGTCAAGCGGTTTACGAACATTTTTCAGGGAAAATCCAGCTTTTTAGCGGTGTTCAAAGGCAATCTGCGCCAGGTCTATCAGCCGGATCAGGAGCGTGTTGGCGTTGCCGCTGGCTTCTGGTCCCTTGTTGTCGTGGAACAGTGCCACTGTCCTGCGGTTCGGTTCGTTTGCCAGCTGGTTTGTCCAGCGGAGCGGGATCTGGCTGGCTCCGTAAATCGCCCCGGCTAATCCCCCGGTGATCGCTCCTATCGTGTCTGCGTCCCCTCCAAGGTTTACGGCGCACACTAGAGCGTCCTCGAAGCTGTCCGTGGTTCTGATCGCGTCCAGGGCGCACATCAGGCTGTCCAGGCAGTATCCAGTCGGTTGTGGTTTCTCTCCGTCATGCTTCGCTTCTGCCGCCCGGACGCTTGCCGTGATCCGCTCCAGTTCCGCTCTTGCATCCTCTGCGCTGGCATCCGAGTTGATGATGGTATGGATGGCTTCTGTGTATGCCGAGATTGTCAGGTCGCTCATTCCGTGGTGGTGGGTCATCTGCCCGATCTCGACCGCTTTCTTTACTGCTGTGGTTTTGTCTTTGTACCAGAGTGCTGGGAAGACGGTCCGCATCAGGGCTCCGTTTCCTGCTGTTTTCCCGTTGGTGCGCTTGTAGAGCCGAAGTGCCGCCCTGCGCCAGTCATCACCGCTGTCTGGTCTGTTCCGGCTCATCTCTCCCAGCACCGCTGCGCATGTCCCGCCTACGTCTTTCGGGTGCGTTCCGTACCAAGCCAGGAAGTTCTCGCCGATCTGGAACATTCCCCCTGTCGGCATTGCGATCCCCTCTGCTACCGCCAGCGTCATCTGTGTGTCATCTGTGACCTCTCCCGGCTCTACGGAAAGCCAGCCGCCGCCGATCATCTCCCGGACGGTCCCGTGCCTGTGGCTGATTTCCTTTGCGCTCATGAATTCCAGTGGTGCGCCCAGCGCGTCCCCTACCGCCACGCCGATCATTGCGCCCTCGTATCTGTCCAGCTGTCTGCTCTCGGTTGATTTCTTCATTTCCTTGTTCCTCTCTTTCTTTTTGCCAGGTAGGCTTCAGCCGCTTCGTTGAAAAAATCCGAGCGGCTGTATGCCTTGTCCTCCTGCTTCCTTTGGTGTACGAATTCATCTACTGCCGTCATCGTGGCTTCGTCCACGTAAATGCTGTAGAGCCTCCGCTTGTCTTTCAGTTTCTTTGGTCTGCCCATTGCGCTCATGCCGTGTTCACCCTCTTCCCTGCGCTGTTTATGCCCAGCTGCTCCAATGCTTCAGCAAGCGGGCGCGTATCCATCCCGTTCTGCTGGAATCCCTCAACTATTCCGCTGAAATACCCGATTGACGGTCTTGCCGGGGCTTCATGCCCCTTGGTCATCACGTAGACCATCGCCTTTATCTCCTGCCCGTCCCCGTTCCTGACGGTCACTGTCTTTTTCTCATAAAGGTGCGGGTATCCCTCGTATCTGTCAAGGCTTTTCTCGCATTCCGGCGTGATCTCCCAAAGAAGCCCGGTCACCTGTGCGCCGTTCCTCCTGCGGACGTTCGCCACGCCCCAGCCGTTGCTCTTGCCGTTGAATGTCAGCCTGTAGTTGCGGAGCGTCACGGGGCCGACCACCGTGGCTTTCGGGCATCTAAATGCCATCTGATCCAGGTTGCAGTTGCTCCCGTATGCGAAGTAGTATTTCTTTTTCATCACGCTCCCCCCTTTCCTGCGTCCGTGTCCTCGTATTTCCATGCTCCAATCTCTGAAATCCTGCGGAACATTACTGCGGCTCTGTCCTCGGTGCCCGTGTCCGGCAGTTTCATCCTGCGCCCGGTCATCCGCTGGTAGGTATCCTCCTGCACTGCGATGTATTCCTCTGCAGTTGCGTTTTCCCCTGCCCTCCAGTGCATCCCCTTGACCTCGTTAATCAAAGCGACCGCTGTTTCTGCTGTGTACTCCTGCCCGTTGATCCTTACTCTCTTCATGGTCTTACCTCCTATGGTTTGTTCTGCTTTCGGTTATGCAGTGCAGCCCGCCATCAGGCGATGGCGGCTGCGAGTGTCTGCGGGTGTGTCGGGTAATGGTCAGGGCTGTATCTCCATGCCGCGTTCCCGTCCAGGTGCTTCAGGAGATGCTCCCTCGTGGTCTTGAATTCATCGCCGTTCAGTCCCAGGCGCAGGAGCCAGGTTCTGAAGGTGAATTTCTCGTTAGTGCTTTCCGTCTTGTTCATCTGGCATCCCCTCTGCCGTATCGCCTGTGCGCTGATCGCCAGTGCCAGGTTGATGTATGCCTTGACTTCCCCTGCGTGGAGTGTGCTGTTAAAAAGCCGGAATTCCACCGTTCCCTTGCTGAACATGGCGTGAAGGTTGAGCGCGTGGTACCGGCTCTTGTCGTAGTGTTTGTCCGTGCGCCAGTGCCAGTCCTTTTCGTTGTACCAGATCGCCCCCAGCTTCTCCATCGTCAGGCTGCGCTCTGCCCGGATCTTCTCCAGCATATCCCCGCGTGTCTTTCTGCAGTAGCTTACCCGTGAATCCCTAACCTGGAGGGCTTTGAAAAGCAGATCCTCTTTGCTGTACATGATGCTCAGGATGTTCTTCAGGCTCTTCGCGTTGTGGTTCGCCCCGTCAATGTGGATGTGCATCCCGCAGGAGGAGTTAACCTTTGCCCCTGCTTTCCTGACCGCCCTGACCGCTTCCTGAAGTTTTGGCTGCTCCTGGTAGGTCAGGATTGGGGTTACCATCTCCACGCTGTATTCGCTGTCGTAGGTGTGCTGGTATTTCTTCCCCTCGATTTTCTTCTCGCAGTCTATGCTTCCATCCCGCATGATCGTCCAAGTCTTTCCCTCCGGGTCCTGAACCGTCCATTTGTCGTAGGTGTAGCCACCTATGTGTTCCGGGGTTGTCCCCCAAAGGTCGGCGAGTGCCTGTGCGGCTGTGCATCTGCGGATGCCTGTCATTTCAATCTCTGTTCCGTACTGCTGTTCCTTGATTCCCGTCATAGCGTTTTCCTCCTTTTCTTTGTTCGCTTTCGGTAATTCAATTATAAAATCATAATTTCATAAAGTCAAGCGCAAACAGCCGAAATATGCGACAAAAAAACCGCCTTGGAACCTATCAAATCAAACAAAAATAAGCCCTCTCCCCGGATGCCGTTGCCAGCGTCTGGGAGAGGGCTGTGCCGCTCTTCTTTCAGTTTCCGGGTGCAGTCCTGGGGGCTGTCCGGGGTTCTTGCGTACCCCCTTTATAACCCCCTCTGGCGCACCATTTTATCACCGTTCCCCGGTTCAGTCCATTCACAATACCGAACAAAAAACCGTTTCCGGGATTGTCAGAATGCGACAAATCGGATCAGCCTTTCCGCTGAACCTCCGGGAGTCCCGCCAGGGACGTCAGCAGGGACGTGATCCCTGCCAGTGCCGCAGTCCCTATGACCGCTTTCCAGTCTACCTGTGCCACCGTTGCGGCTACCGGGATCATGGCTACTGCCGTCTGCGCCACGGTCTTTACCGCCCTGATTCCTGCCGCTTTCATCCATTCTTTTGAAAACATCTTTCTACCTCCTGTTATTGTGTGTTAAATCCTGGTTGCAAAATCCAGCGAGATCCAGCCGGCCCCGCTCAGTAACTTGCCCCATCCTGCGTCCGAGCCTTTTCCGCTCTGCACCTCGGTAATGGTGAAGCTGCCCTTGCCCGTGTACTTCCCGGTCTTGCTGTAGTTCGTTCCGGGACCGGTGCGGATATTGAGGTCTGTCGCTGTCACCCGCACCATGAACGGTACGCTGGGCTGTGCCGGAGCCGGTGCCACCGTTCCTTGGAAGGCTGCCGCTTCCTTGTAGATGGTGAGGATCTTATCTGCGTAGCCCTTGTCTGCCGCCCATCTGCCGGATAATTCCTCCACCGTGGGAGCGCATCCCTTGGTCACCAGATTGTACCGGGGATCTACGCAGGGGTTCTTCAGCGCGTCCTTGCTGGCGTAGGCTTTCAAGTGCTGGATCTGCGCCCGGATGCCTGTCCTTGCGTCCGGGAAGCTGGCCCCCGCTGCGCCGTTGCCCGTTGCCCCGATCCCGGAGAAGTTATTCTGTGAGGGCTTCACGTCCCCCTTAAACTGCCAGTACCCGGTTTCCAGGCAGGACTGACAGAACGCCAGATCGCCACGGATTCCCTCTGCTTCCCCCTCGCTGATATAAAGCTGTGCCAGCTGTCCTGTGTCCACCCCGTTCAGCTTCGGTGCGCTGTTCTTGGAGAGCAGGAATGCCGCCAGCTTCTCTGCGGGGATCTGTGCCTTGCCCGTGAGGGCTGTGCCGTCTGCCGCGCTCCCCAGACGTCTGTTCACCTCTGCGGCTATGTACTCGTGCTTACCCAAAAGGTAAGCCCCAGGGCAACTCTTGTTCTTAAACCACTGGTGGACGGTCATCACCATTTCATTGGCTTTCGGCTCGTAGGCGAGCGTCTTTGCCTTGTCCCCGAACCAGATCAGCTTCGTCTTGCCGTTCCTCCTGCAGATGTCTGTGCAAAGGTCGATCAGCCCTGCCAGCGCGGCATCCGTCACCTTGTATGGTGCAGTCTTGTCGCTTGCCGTTTCAATGGTGACCGCCCTCTGATCATTCGCCTTGCTGGAGCTGCACCAGCTGCGGTTTCCCTCTTCCACAAACATCCCGACCTGACCGCTGTCATCGATGCCGTAGTTGCTGCTTGCCTGGGTGCTGGTCTTTGCGAACCAGTCACCCAGCCCCTGGAGGCTCATGTGTCCTACCACGCAGTGGATTGTTATCCTGTCGATGCCGTGTGTCCTCCTACCGCTGTTGTTTGGTGAAAGCTTCGTGTGCTTCACTAATGGGCTGTTACTCATCCTCATCCTCCCCCTTTCCATTGCTGAGTTCCTCGATGGCTTCCGGTGCCAGTTCCCTGTCCTCCGGAGTGTCTGTGTTTCTCTTTTCCTCGTTCATTCGGTTACTCCTTTCCTTTGATTGTGAGTAGCATATCCAGCTTTGCGTCCATCCTTGCCAGATGCTCCGCTGTGCTTAGCTGCTGGCTCTCCAGTTTCTCCATCCGTTCTTTCACTTCATCGAGCGAGTGTTTGAGGGCTTTCATTTCCTCATCCCGCTGGCTGATCCGCACTTCCTGCTGTGCTGTCTGCTGTTCAATCCCGGACAGCCGCTTCAGTTCCTCTGCATTACGCTTTACCGCGCCCTCCAGCCGGATAAGCCATACCACCGCGCCTATGATCGTGACCAGCCCGATTCCACTGATGATTTCCGTTATCATTCTTCCACCTCCTTTCGTGCGTCCTGCTGTTCCTCCGGCGCTGCCCTCTGCAGGACGAATTCCTCTAAAATCTTCCGCGTCAGCTTGTGGCTGTTGAAATGCTGTAAAATTCCGTAGTAGCTCATAATGTTCGGCTTCACCTCTTCCAGCGTCACTTCCCCTGCCGCGTACATCTTCTGGATTCTCTTCAATCCCCTTTTCAGCTTCTTGGACGATGACTTCCGCAGTTTGATGTGCGTTGCCCAGATGCGGAATCCCACAAACTCTATCCCGCACCGTATCGGTCGGATGCTTGTCTTTCCGTTCAGCTTCAGTTTCAGCCTTGTTTCCAGGAATTCTGAAATCCTCTTCTCGTCCTCGTGGAGTTTTTCCTTGCTGTCACTCAAAATCAGCGAATCATCCATGTACCGCTCAAAGCAATGCTCGTGCAGTTCGTTCTTCACGAATTGGTCTAATTCGTTCAGGTAGAGGTTTGCGAACATCTGGCTGGTCAGGTTGCCTATCGGCATCCCGCATTCCGTCAGCCGTTCCTCTCCTGTCCCCTGCGCTATGTCCGCGTCCAGCGGCAGCCCGAAGGCTTCCTTGTCGCAGTTGACGATCCGCCCCAAAAGCCACAAAAGGTCTTTGTCCTTTATCCTGCGCTCCAAAATCCCCATGAGCGTGGCGTGGTCTACCCGATAAAAATATTTTGTGATGTCCATCTTCAGGCAGTACCACTCCCGGTCGCTCCTGTCCGCTTTCCGCAGCCAGTATTGGAGCCTTTTGATGGCTTCGTGCGTCCCCTTGCCTTTCCTGCAGGCGTAGCTGTCCTTTATGTACTGCCTTTCAAAAATCGGGTTCAGCTGGCGGTAAATCGCCCACTGCACCACCCGGTCGCGGAAACGCAGAGCCATGATGAGCCGCTTTTTCGGCTCTGAAATGATGAATTTGTGGTATGCTCCTATCTCGTAGGTCTTTTCCCGGAGTTCCTGCTGGATCGCCAGAAGGTTTTCCTCCAGGTGCGCGGAAAAGCGCAGGACTTCGTACCGGTACCGCTTGCATTTCCGCGCCTGTAGGTAGGCTTCGTACAAATTCTCAAAACTGCATATCTCTCCGTAAATGTTGCCTATCCTCTTCAAACTTTCGCCTTTCTGAAAGTGCCGCGTGTGCCGCCCTCCGGCACGGTTTCCCGCGCCTACTAACCGGCTCCGCTGCAATTTAGTTTTTCGCTTCCTGCGTCCGGCTTGCGCCCTCTGCAGTCAGTGGGGAGATGGGTCCCTTTTGCCCCGTGCGCTGTCCGCGTTCCCGTGGGAGCGCGGCTTGTGGCTGTCGGGGCTAAAGCGGCGCGGAAGCCGATGTTCGTGTTCACGTTGGAACGGGGGTTGTTCAGGTTGAGGGAGAACGCCCCTGCGTTGGCACCGTTGTTCCAGTTCCCGCCGCGAATCGGCAACCGCTACGACCCAGCCCCCATAAAATCCTTTCCAGGGGTTTTTTTTACTGCTTCATCGCCTTGATCCAGCCGCCCAGCATCCTCCCGATCTCGTTGACCATCCTCGACCAGTTCTCGTATTTGCTCAGCGGGAGGTAGCGCAGTTCCTTGGTTGCCGCCAGCTTCAGGAATCCGCGCAGAACTTCCAGTTCCACGTCCGCTTCCTGGAGCGTGGTCTTTTTGTAATATTTCAGGTTTGCGGTGATGATCAGCCTGTAAAATGTGTACATGCTCTGCTTGATCTCTGCCGCCATCGCATACCGCTCTGATTTCGGGAATTGCTTTAGGGCTTGGTTTCCGTATAAAATCATGTCCTCCGTCTTTTGTTGGATGATGAGGTTTACCTTTGCGTCCTCCATCGGCTCTCTTCCCTCCTATCCTCCCGGTTCCTCCGGGGCAAGGCACGGGCTATCGCCCGTACCCCAGATTCCCAGAAGCCAGATTACAGGTCCCCAAAGAAAGCGGCGCGGAAGCCGAGGTCCGTGTACACGCTGGAACGGGGGTTGCTCAGGCGGAGGGAGAACGCCCCCGCGCCGGCACCGTCGGTCCAGTTCCCGCCGCGAACCGG